>SDBT01008269.1_pt1 | contig 17004 bp, 28 predicted proteins | sample 2277101 | NCBI WGS metagenome assembly SDBT01 (sample SAMN10404973, study PRJNA504765) | marine sediment metagenome | isolation source: marine sediment core GS10_PC15, 103 cmbsf | place: Arctic Ocean: Southern Knipovich Ridge | collected 2010
TCCACGCGAAAGCCGACCTTGCGAACGGGGGCAAAGATGGAGTCGACGGGAACGGCGCCGATGGGGCGGCGAGAGGCGTCGTGCTCCTCGGCGGTGACATAGCCGCGGCCTCGCTCGACTTCCATTTGGAGATTGAGAACTGCCTCGGGGGAGTCGAGGGTGGCGATGTGGAGGTCTTTGTTGACGATCTCGACGTCGCTGGGCCCCTCGATATCGGCTCCGAGGACTTCGCCGGGGCCGGTGCGCTCGATGCGCAAGATGCGCGGTCCCTCCACGGGCGACAGGGCGCCCTCGGGGCCTTCCGGGGACTCCAGTATTCTGATGGCGAGTTCTTTGAGGTTGAGGAGTATCTCGGTGGTGTCTTCCACGACTCCGGGAATGGTCGAGAATTCGTGGAGCACGCCTTCGATGGTCACGAAGGTGATGGCCGCGCCCGGAATGGAGGAGAGGAGCACGCGGCGCAGGGCGTTGCCGAGAGTGGTGCCGTAGCCGCGCTCCAACGGCTGGACGACGAACTCGCCGGAGCGGGAGTCGCTGCCGTCGTCGAGGCGCTCTATTCGGGGTGTTAAAGTGTCTACTATCATAGGATCATCCTCCTGCGTGGGGCTGAGCTGTCGGTTTACCGCGAGTAGTACTCGACAACCAGCTCTTCTTGGATCTGGGTGTCGATTTCGTCTCGCGCGGGCAGGGAGAGCACAGCACCTCGCATCGCGTCGCCCTCGATCTCGAGCCAGGTGGGAAGGCGGCGCCCGCCGGCCGTCGCCACCGAGGCGACGATCGGAGGGAGACTGCGACTGGAGCCGGTGACGGCGACGGTGTCCCCAGCCCGGATCTGATAGGAGGGGATGTTGACCCGTCGATCATTGACGGCGAAGTGGCCATGGTTCACGAGCTGTCGGGCAAGGGCCCGGGAGCTGGCGAATCCCAGGCGCCAGACCACGTTGTCGAGGCGCCGCTCGAGCAGCTGGAGCAAGGCTTCGCCGGTGACGCCGGATCGGCGGGCGGCCTGGGCGAAGTAGCGCCGGAACTGGCGCTCCAGTATGCCGTACATGCGCCGCAGCTTCTGCTTCTCCCGGAGCTGGATTCCGTATTCGGAGATTCGGCGCCGGGTGCGCCGCCGGCCTTGCTCTCCCGGCGGGTAGGGCCGCTTCTCTATGGCGCACTTGCCGGAGAAGCAGCGCTCGCCCTTCAAATAGAGGCGGACGCCTTCTCGGCGACACAACCTGCAGACTGCTCCACGGTATTTTGCCATGCCGTTCTTTCCTGTTTCCTAATAGTAGTGGTCGAGCGAGATGGAAGACGATCCGCTCAGATGCGCCGCCTTCTGGGGGGGCGACATCCATTGTGAGGGATCGGCGTGATGTCGCGAATGCTGCTCACCTCGAGCCCCGCGGTCTGAAGGGAGCGGATGGCGGTCTCGCGACCGCTGCCGGGCCCCTTGACGTAGACGTCGACTCGCCGCATGCCATAGTCGAGGACCTTTTTGGCGACGGATTCGGCGGCGAGACGGGCGGCGAAGGGCGTTCCCTTCTTGGTTCCCTTGAATCCGACGGTGCCGCAGCTGGCCCAGGCGAGGACCCCGCCGTCGGCATCCGTGATGGTGATGATGGTGTTATTGAACGTCGATTGGACGTAGGCGCGGCCGCTGCTTACGACACGCCTCTCTCGTCGCTTTGGTCTGGCACTCTGTCTCGCCATGGGGTGAATCCCTCCGATGTTCCTATCTAGGGCTACTTGCGCCGGCGAATGCCAGCGGTCCGCTTGCGCCCCTTCCGCGTTCTGGCGTTGGTGCGGGTGCGCTGTCCGCGCACGGGGAGGCCCCGCCGATGGCGGATGCCTCGGTAGCAGCCGATGTCGATGAGGCGCTGTATGTTTGCGGTAACGGTGCGCCGGAGGTCTCCCTCCACGCGCAGGTTCCGCTCGATGTATTCGCGGAGCCGGGTGATCTCGTCCTCGGTCATGTCGCGAACGCGGGTCTCGACTTTGACGCCCGTTTCGCTGAGTATGATCTGGCTCGTCGATCGCCCGATGCCGAATATGTATGTCAAAGCGATACCGAGTCGCTTATCCCGGGGCAGATCAACTCCTGCTATCCGTGCCATTGAACGCTCTCCTTGGGCGGTGCCGGATCAGCCCTGCACCTGCTTGTGCTTTGGCTTCTCGCAGATCACACGGACTTTTCCGTGGCGTCGTATGATCTTGCAGCGGTCGCACATCTTCTTGACCGACGATCTCACTTTCACAGCTAACCTCCAGCCCGGGCGCGCTGTGCCAGGGCTTCCGGGTGGCTCTCGGCGAGGAGGCCGGTCCTGTCGGCGGCAGTGCGCAGGGTGAGTATATCGCATCCTTCTTCGGTTATCGCGATGGTGTGCTCGAAGTGGGCGGACAGGGACCCGTCCGTGGTGCGGTAGGTCCAGCCGTCGTCGTCCTGGGTGATCTGCCAGGTTCCCTGGTTGATCATGGGCTCGATGGCAAGGGTCATGCCAGGGACGAGCTCGGGCGAGTCCGCCTCTGCGCCGTCCACGAAGTTCGGCACGTGGGGCGGCTCATGCATAGCATACCCAACACCATGCCCGACAAGCTTTCGCACGACGCCGTATCCGTGGCTTTCGGCGTGTTTCTGAATGGCGGCGGAGATGTCTGCGACGCGGTTGCCGGCTCGCGCCTGCTCGATGCCCTTGTGGAGGGCCTGCCGGGTGACGCGCAGCAACCGCCGTGCATCCTGGGAGATGGGGCCGACGGCGACGGTCGTGGCGGCGTCGGCGATCATGTCTTCTACGGTCGCTCCGACGTCGAAGGAGACGATGTCGCCTTCCTGTAGGGGGCGGTCGCCGGGAATGCCATGGACGACTTCATCGTTGACGGAGGCGCAGATGTTTGCGGGATAGTCGTAGAGGCCGTAGAAGGTGGGGCTGGCGCCGAAGCTGCAGATCACGGTTTCGGCGAGCCGATCGAGCTCCCCTGTGGTGACGCCGGGGCGCGCGGCTTCGGCGAGCCGATCGAGCACGAGTGCGACGACCTGCCCGGCGCGTCTTATGCGCGCGATCGCATCGCCATCTTTGAGGGCGATGTTTCGACGCTGCCCGCGGCGGCTTTTTTCCTTCCGTCCGGTCAAGCGGTTTGCTCCTGCACGGGTGCACGCTCTTTCGCTACGATGTGCTCGATGGTGTCCACTACGTTGTCCACGCCGATGGTTCCGTCGATCTCGTGGAGCAGGCTTCGCTCCCGATAGAAGAGCAGAAGGGGTTGGGTCTGCTCGGTGTAGACTTCCAGGCGTTTTCGGATGACGTCGGGCTTCTCGTCCTGCCGCTGAACGAGCTCGGCGCCGCAGGAGTCGCAGAGGCCGTGGCGCTGGGGGGGCATGGTGTCCACATGGTAGATGGCGTTGCAGGCGGGACAGGTGCGCCGTCCGGAGAGCCTGCGAAGGATCTCCGCCTCGGGGACGCGCAGGTAGATGACGGCGTCGAGCTCGCGATCTATCTGCGCGAGGCGCTGCTCCAGGGCCTCCGCCTGGGCGACTGTGCGGGGGAAGCCGTCGAGGATGTAGCCGTCGCCCGCGTCGGGCTGGGAGAGCCGGTCGGCCATCATGTCGAGGATGAGGGTATCGGGGACGAGATCGCCGCGGTCCATGTAGGGCCTGGCCTGCCGTCCGAGTTGGGTGTCGTCCCTGACGGTGGCGCGCAGGATGTCGCCCGAGGCGATGTGGGGGATGCCTCGTCGTTTCTGGAGGGCGCTTGCCTGAGTCCCTTTGCCGGAGCCGGGCGGGCCGAGCAGGACGATTCTGATCATTTGATAAATCCTTCGTATTGACGCATCACGAGGTGGGCTTCGATCTGCTGCATGGTGTCCAGGGCGACGCCAACGAGGATGAGCAGGGAGGTGCCGCCCACGACGCTGAAGGAGGTCACACCCGTGATGACGGGGACGTAGTAGGAGAGCAGGGCGATGGTGCCGAGGAAGAGCGCCCCGGCGACGGTGATGCGGCTCAGGACGCGGTCGAGGTATCTTTCGGTGGGCCGCCCGGGTCTGATGCCTGGGATGAAGCTGCCGTACTTCTTGAGGTTGTCTGAGACGTCTGCGACATTGAAGGTGACGGCGGTGTAGAAGTACGTGAAGAAGACGACGGTGAAGAAGTATATGCTGGAGGCGACGAAGTTCTTTCCGGGGGTGAAGAAGTCGGACATGAGCCGCATGAACTCGCCCCAGCCGCCGCTGAGGCCCTGGCCGAACTGGGCGATTTGCGCCGGGAGCAGGACGACGGCGATGGCGAAGATGATGGGGATGACGCCGGCGGTGTTGACTCGAATGGGGAGGAAGCTGCTGCCGCCGCTGTAGACGCGCGTGCCGACGACGCGCTTGGCGGACTGGATGCTGATGCGCCGCTCGCCCTTGGTGATGTAGATGATTCCGGCTATGGTGACGAACCACAGCACGACGAGGCCGAAGACGTTGGTCCATATGAGCACGCCGCTCTGCCAGAGCCTGAAGGTCTGTATGACGTCGACGGGCATGCGGGCGACGATGCCGGCGAAGATGATGAGGGAGACGCCGTTGCCGATGCCCTTGTCGGTGATCTGCTCGCCCATCCACATGAGGAAACAGGTGCCGCCGGTGAGGGTGATGACGATGGGGATGAGGGCCGCACCGCTTGTGGTGAGAATTCCCGATCGAACGAGGAAGGCGCAGGTCATGCTGCCCTGGAGGAACGCCAGGAGGATGGTGAGCCAGCGGGTCCACTGGGATATCTTCTTGCGGCCGCTTTCGCCTTCTTTTGCGACCTCGGCGATGCGGGGGATGGCGATGCCGAGGAGTTGGAAGATGATGGATGCATTGATGTAGGGCATGATGCCCAAGGCGAAGATGGAGAACTTGCTGAAAGCCCCGCCGGCGAAGACGTCGAAGAGCCCGAAGAGGGCGCCTCCCGCGACGAGCTTGGCCATCTCTTCTCGGTTGACGTTGGGCACGGGAATATGGAGCCCAACGACGAAGAGGGCGAACATCCCAAAGACGAAGAGGATGCGCCGACGCAGGTCGGGCAGCTTGAAGGCGGCTATCATTGGGCCCAGCAGACTGACCACCTCAGATTACCTCCGCAGTCCCTCCGGCGGCCTCTATCTTCTGGCGGGCCGCGGCTGTGAAGTGATGTGCGCGGACGGTGAGGGCCTTGCTGAGCTGGCCGTCACCGAGGACGCGCAGTCCATCATCGAGTTTGCGGATGAGTCGACGTTCCAGGAGGACGTCGGGCGTGATTTTGGCGTCCGCGTCGAAGCGCTCTTCGAGCCGACCGACGTTGATCTCGGCGTAGGAGCGGCGGAAGATGCCGATATTGCGGGCGGCCTTGCTCAGCCCTCGCCGCTTTCTGAGGCGCCGGTAGAGGGGGGTCTGGCCTCCCTCGAAGCCGGGGCGAATGCTGTAGCGGGCCTTCTGGCCCTTGATGCCGCGTCCGGAGGTCTTGCCGAGGCCCGAGCCTATTCCTCTGCCGACACGCCTGCGTCTCTTCTTTGCCCCGGGCGGGGGTTTCAGCTCACCAGTATGCATCAGATACCTCGTTGGTCTTCGTCGTCTTCGTCGAGCCGCTCGCAGGTGACGAGATGGCTGACGGTGTTGACCATGCCTCGCATGGCGGGGGTGTCGGGCCGGAGGACGGTCCGGCCCATGCGCCCGAGCCCGAGCGCGCGGGCGGTTTCTTTCTGTCGCTTGGGATGTCCGATGAGGCTGCGGCGCAGGGTGATGCGGAGTTGGCTCATTCGGTCTCCTCCATGTCCTCATCGCCTGCGGCTTCCGACCGGAGGCCGGCGAGATGGTACGAATCGGCGATTTCCTCGGGCCGGCGGCCGCGGGCGGCGGCGACTTCGCGAACGGTGCGAAGGCTCATGAGTCCCTGGACGGCTGCGCGTGCGATGTTGATGGGGTTGTTGGAGCCCAGGGACTTCGAGAGGATGTCTCGAATGCCGGCTGCCTCGACGACGGCTCGGACGGCGCCGCCGGCGATAACGCCGGTGCCGGGGGAGGCGGGCTTCAGGAGGACGCGCGCCGCTCCATAGCGAGCCACGACGGCGTGGGGAATGGTGCTACCGAGAAGGGATATTTTGGCGAGGTTCTTCTTGGCTTCTTCACCGCCTTTGCGGATGGCGATGGGTACCTCGGTCGATTTGCCGAGACCGACGCCGACGGAGCCCTGGCCGTCACCGACGACGACCAGCGCGCTCCAGCGAAGCGTACGCCCGCCTTTATGGACTTTCTGAACCCGGTTGAGGGAGACAAGCTTCTCCTCCATCGCGGATTCGCCGACTCGACTTCTATTTTGGTACGCGGTCATGGTGGGCTCTCCTCAGAACTCCAGTCCGGCTTCGCGGGCACCCTCGGCGACGCCTCGGATTCGCCCGTGGTAGAGGTATCCGCCGCGGTCGAAGACGACTTTGCTGATGCCCGCGGTCTTCGCGCGCTCGCCTATCGCCTTGCCCACTACGCGGGCGGCGGCGATGCTGCGCCGAGGGGCGCCGTTGTCGAGCAGGCCCGGCTCGCGAGAATCTGCGGCGACGAGTGTGCGGCCGTCTTCGTCGTCGATGATCTGCGCATAGACATAGCGGAGGCTGCGAAAGACGCAGAGCCTGGGCCGCTCGGGGGTGCCGCTGACGTGCTTGCGCACGCGCCAATGGCGTCGCTTCCTACCCGTTCTTTTTGTATGGACGCTCGCCAAGTTTCACTCCCTGTATGAGACGCCTACTGGGCGGTGGTCTGGGCCGCCTTACCGGCCTTGCGGCGGACGTGCTCGCCGTGATAGCGGAAGCCTTTTCCCTTGTAGGGCTCGGGCTTCTTGAACGCTCGAATGGTCGCCGCGGTCTGACCGAGGGTCTCTTTGTCGATTCCTCGGAGGCTCAGCCGGGCGGAGAGGTAGCTGTTATCGCTCGTGGGCACGAAGGTCTCGATTTCGGCGGCGATGCCGTCGGGCAGATCTATGACGACGGGGTGGGAGAAGCCGAGCTGCATGCTGAGTCGCTGGCCCTGGGGCTGGATGCGGAAACCCACGCCGTGGAGGTCGAGCACTTTCTGATAGCCCTCGCTCGTGCCGATGACCATATTGGCCACGAGGCTGCGGGTGAGCCCGTGCAGGGAGCGATGCTCCTTGCTTTCGGAGGGCCGGCGCACGGTGATGACTTGATCTTCGATGACGATCTCCATCTGCTCGTGTAGCTGGCGCGAGAGCTCCCCTTTGGGGCCCTTGACGATGATCCGATGGTTGTCCACCTCGGCGGTGACCCCTGGGGGCAACGGTATTGGTGATTTTCCGATGCGAGACATCTTGGGCTGCTCCTACCAGACGTAGCAGAGAACTTCTCCGCCGATTCGACGGCGGCGCGCTTCGCGGTCGGTGAGGACGCCACGGGAGGTGGAGAGCACGGCGACGCCGAGCCCTCCGAGGACGCGCGGGATGGCCTTCGAGTCTACATATACGCGGAGGCCGGGGCGACTCACTCGTCGCAGGCCGGTGATGACCGGCCTGCCGTTACCGCCGTAGCGAAGGTGTAGGCGGATCTGGCCGTGGCGCTTATTGTCGACGAGGTCGTACTTCTGGATGTAGCCTTGGGCCTTGAACACCTTGGCGATCTCGAGCTTGAGCTTCGAGGCGGGCACGGCGACATGGTCGTGGTGCGCCAGGTTGGCGTTCCGGATTCGGGTGAGCATATCGGCAACAGGATCAGTGACAGCCATATGTCGTTCCTACCAACTCGCCTTCGTTATGCCGGGAAGGAGGCCGAGATGGGCCATTTCCCGGAAGCAGATGCGGCACATCCCGAAGCGCCGGATGAAGGCGCGGGGCCGTCCGCATATCTGGCAGCGATTGTAGCCTCGCACGCCGAACTTCGGCTTGCGCTGCGACTTCACGATGAGCGATTTCTTGGCCAAGCGTCGAACCTCCCGTCTCGGCTGCTCTAGGACTCCCGGAGGGGGAACCCGAACTCCCGAAGCAGCGCGAGGCATTCTTCGTCACTCTTCGCAGTGGTGACTATGGTGACGTTCATGCCCTGGACTCGTGTGACCTTGTCCAGATCGATTTCGGGGAACACGGTCTGCTCGCGCAGGCCCAGACTGTAGTTCCCGCGCCCGTCTACTGCGTTGGGCGGAAGCCCGCGGAAGTCGCGAATCCGCGGGAGGGCGATGCTGATGAGGCGATCCATGAATTCGTACATGCGATTGTGTCGGAGCGTGACCTTGCAGCCGACGGGATTGTATTGGCGGACCTTGAACTGCGCGATGGACCGCCTCGCACGGGTAATTGTCGGCCGCTGGCCGGAGATGATGGCGAGATCTTCTGCGGCCTCGTCCAGGAACTTGAGGGTCTGGGTGGCGACACCGACTCCCATGCTGACGACGATCTTGGAGAGCCGGGGGACGTCCATAATATTACGGTAGCCGAAGGTGCGTGTCAAGACGGGCACGATCTCGTTGAGATAGCGCTCTTTGAGACGCGGCCGCGGCGGGGCCTGGAGGGCCGGGGCGACTGGTTTTTTTTCCTTCTTCTTGCTTTCAGCAGACATGGTTTGCCCTTATCTGATGGCGTCGACCGGCTCGCCACAACGCCGGCATACGCGCACGCTCTTTCCCTCCACCTCGCCCCTGCGGACGCGGGTGGGTTGGTCGCAGCTCGGGCACACGAGCATGACATTGGCGATGGATACGGATCCCGGCTGCTCGATGCGACCGCTCTGGATCTGTGCCGCTCGACTGGTGCGACCCCGAGGCTTGGTATGCTTGGTTTGCATATTGACGCCTTCGACGACGAGGCGCCGGCCGTCGGGCAGCACCTTGAGGACGCGGCCGCGCCTGCCGGAACGGCGATTCGCTTCGCGCTTTTGCTCTTCGGGATCGAGCCGGTCGACCTCTTCCGGCGTGAGCCGACTCTCCCGGTCTTTTCCCGTCCTGATGTAGACCTGGTCGCCGGCCTTGATGGCGGTGCGGCGTCCGACCGGACTGCTTTTGCGTGCCACCTTATATCACCTCTGGCGCGAGGGAGACTATTCTCATGAATTCCTTTTCGCGCAACTCTCGTGCGACAGGGCCGAAGACGCGTGTGCCGCGCGGGTCTCGTTGGTCGGTGATGAGGACACAAGCGTTCTCGTCGAAGCGGATGATGGATCCGTCGGGCCGCCGCATGGGTTGCTTCTGTCGGACTACGACGGCGCGCGACATTTCGCCTTTCTGTATGGGGGCGCCCGGCGTTACCTGCTTGATCGCGACGACTATGATGTCGCCGACGCGGGCATACCTACGACTGGACCCGCCCAGCACGCGGATGCACTCGGCGACGCGGGCACCGGAGTTGTCTGCGACCTTTAATCGTGTGCGAAGCTGAATCATGGTGTGTTGCCTCTAGGCGCCCGTCGAGACTACGCCTCCTTCTCCTTCTTCGTCGCCTCTACAATTGCCGGAGCGAGGTGCGCGGGCACTTCTTGGTAGTGGGAGAATTGCATGGTATAGGCGCCCCGGCCGCCGGTGATCGAGCGCAGCTCGGAGGCGAAGTTGGCCATTTCGGCGAGTGGGGCGGTGGCGCGGACGACTTGCGAGCCGCCTCGGGGTTCCATGCCCAGGATGCTGGCGCGTTTGGTGTTGAGCACGCTGATAACGTCGCCCATCTGGTCTCCGTGGATGGAGACGTCCACTTCGACGATGGGCTCCAAGAGGATAACGCCGGCCTCTTCGGCCGCCTTCTGCCAGGCGATGGAGCCGGCGATCTTGAAGGCCATGTCGGAGGAGTCCACGGGGTGGCTGGAGCCGTCGTCGAGGGTGGCGCGGAAGTCGGTCATGGGATAGCCCGCGAGCGCGCCTTTGACCATGGCTTCGCGAATGCCCTTTTCGACTGCCGGGATGAAGTTCCTCGGAACGGAGCCGCCCTTGACGGCGTCCACAAATTCGAAGCCTTCGCCTCGGCCCCGGGGTTCGAGGCGGACCCAGACGTCGCCGAATTGGCCCCTGCCTCCGGTCTGGCGCTTGAACCGCCCTTGCACTCTGGCGGAGCCGCGGACGGTCTCTTTGTAGGGTATTTTGGGGACCGCGGTCTGGACTTCGACGCCGAACTTCTGCTGGAGGCGAGAGACGGTGACCTCGAGGTGCAGGTCCCCCACACCGGAGAGGATGCTCTCTTTGGTGTCGGGGTTCATGGCGAACCGGATCGTCGGGTCTTCCTCTGAAAGACGGGCCAGCGCTCCCCCGACCTTGTCTTCGTCGGAGCGGGATTTGGCGGAGATGGCGAGGGAGAAGACGGGCAGGGGGAAGTCGATGCCCGGAAGTGTTATGGGGTCGGATTCGTCGCAAAGGGTATCGCCGGTGACGGTTGCATGGAGCTTGGCGACGAGGCCGATGTCTCCGGCAGGGACGACGGAGACGGCTTCCTGCTTTCTGCCCACCGGACAGAGGAGTGTGCCGAGCCGCTCTCGCTCGTCGCGGTTGGCGTTGTAGGTCTGGGTGTCGCTGTGGATGGTGCCGGAGTAGACTCGGAAGCAGGTGAGTCGCCCGGCGTGGGGGTCGGCGATGGTCTTGAAGACTAGTGCGCTGAGGGAGGCGTCGGGGTCGACCGATCGCTCCTGCTCCTCTCCCGTGCGCGGGTTCGTGCCCTTGACGGGTCCCATCTCGTTTGGCGCGGGGAGGTCGGCGACGATGGTATTGAGGAGGGAGCGGATGCCGAGCATCTTCGAGGCGCTCAGGGCCAGGGTCGGAACGACCTTGCCGGCGAGGGTGGCCGCGCGGAGGCCCTGTACGATCTCTTTGGGGGAGAGGGTCTCTTCCTCGAGGTACTTCTCCATGAGTTCATCGTCGGCTTCGACGGCGGCCTCGACGAGCTTGTCCCGGTATTCGTCGACGGTTGCAGCCATGTCGTCGGGAATGGGGCCTTCGGATTCCTTCCCCTCTGAGGCCGTGTAGCAGACGCCCTTGACGAGGTCGACGACGCCGCGGAGATTGGCTTCGCTGCCGACGGGAATGCTGATGGCAACGGCGTTGCAGCGCAGGCTTTGGCGGACCTCGGCGAGGGTGCGGGCGAAGTCGGTATTCTCTCGGTCGAGTTTGTTGACGGCTATCAGGCGGGGGAGGCCTTTTTCGGTGGCATCCTCGGAGTATCGCTCGGTCTGGACTTCGACGCCGGCGGCGGCGTCGACGACGAGGACGGCACCGTCGGCGACGCGCAAGGCGGCCGCGACTTCGCCTCCGAAGTCGGCATAGCCCGGGGTGTCGAGCAGGTTGACCTTGCATCCTTCCCATTCGAAGGGAAGGATGGTGAGGGAGATGGAGGTCGTGCGAGAGATCTCTTCGGGATCCGAGTCGGAGACGGTCGTCCCTTCCTCAATGGACCCAAGCCGATCGGTCAGCCCGGCGTAGGAGAGCGCGACCTCGCTGATGGAGGTCTTGCCCGACTGACCGTGGCCGATGAGGGCCAGGTTGCGCAAGAGATCTGTCTTGTACACTTTCATACTTCGCCGGCCTCCTCACAAAGCCCGACAGGAACTAGCACTACTTCGCTTTTTCGACGACGGAGATGACGCGCCAGCGCTTGGTCTTGCTCAGCGGCCTGGTCTCCACGATGCGAACGCGATCGCCTACGACGCACTCGTTCTGCTCGTCGTGGGCATTGAATCGAGAGGCACGGCGCAAGACCCGTTTGTAGAGACGATGGCGCACGAGGCGCTCAACCTCAACGACCACGGTCTTGTCCATGAGGTCCCTGACCACGGTGCCTTCCCGAATTTTTCGTCGTCCTCTTTCGGCCATGAAACGCGTCCTCTCGTGTCGCGGTTTAGGCGACTTCCTTCAGTCCTCTTTCGGACAGAATCGTCAGGATGCGTGCGACGTTCTTTCGCACCTCGCGGATTCGACGCGGGTTCTCCATCTGCTGAGTGGCAGACTGGAAGCGAAGGTTGAACAGCTCCTGGCGGTCCTTCTCCAGCTCCTCCTGGAGCTCGACAGTTGCCATCTCTCTCAGCGCTGCTGCTTTCATTGGCGGGCGCTCCCGCCTTCCTCGCGCGTGACGAAACGCGTTGGGATGGGCAGCTTGTGGGCGGCCTTCCGCAGGGCTTCCCGTGCGGTCTGTTCGGGGACTCCGCCCATTTCGAAGAGCACCCGACCGCGCTTGACGACGGAGACCCAGAACTCCGGCGAGCCCTTCCCGCTGCCCATGCGGGTCTCGGCGGGCTTGGCGGTCACCGGCTTGTCTGGGAAGACACGTATCCACACTTTGCCGGCGCGCTTGATGAATCGGGTCATGGCGACGCGCGCGGCTTCTATCTGCCGGCTGGTGAGCCAGCAGTTGCCCAGCGCCACGAGGCCGTACTCGCCAGAGACGAGGGTGTTGCCCCGTCCGGCTTTACCCTTGCGACGGCCCCTCTGCTGTTTCCGATACTTGACCTTGGACGGCATCAACATCTTTGTCTGGCTCCTCTGCCGGTGCGCCGGCCGATACGATGGGGCGCTCTACGCTCTCCGAGGCAGTGTTCTCGACGGCTGGCTCGACGGCTGGGGCGGGCTCTTGCGCAGCCGCAGACGGTGCTTCGCTGCTCGCCGCACTTTCGGCCTTGCGAACGCCGACGCGACGCCAGCCCTTGTGCGGTCTTTCGGCGGCGGCCGCGGGCCGTTCCACCTTGGGTTCGGCGGAGGCCGCGGCCTTCGGCAGGATGTCTCCTCGGTATATCCACACCTTGATGCCGATATGTCCGGAGGAGGTCTTCGCTTCTATGAGGCCGTAGTCGATGTCCGCCCGGAGTGTGTGCAGGGGGATCTTGCCGTCGCGGTCCGAGTACTTCCGCGACATTTCGCCACCGCCGAGCCGTCCTGACAGGAGCACTCGGATACCCTTGGCGCCCATCCTCATGGAGCGCTGGACGGCCTGCCTGACGGCCCGCTTGAAGGCGATGCGGCGCTCGAGCTGGCTGGCGACATTCTCGGCCACGAGGCGAGCGTCGAGCTCGGGCTGGCGGATTTCCTGGACGTTGATATGGACTTTCTGATCGACTATTCGTTCGATATCGGCGCGGATATCCTCTACGCCGCGGCCGCCCCGTCCGATGATGATTCCGGGCTTGGCGGTGTGGAGCGTGAGTTTCAGCATATTCGGGGCGCGCTCGATTTCGATGCGGCTGATGCCAGCGTCGCGGTTCCTGGAACGCGGGCCTCGTTGGACGCTTTCGCCGGCGAAGCGCTCCCGCAGAACGGCACGCACCTTGGCGTCTTCCAAAACCCACTTCCGGTAGGTGGGCTTTCGGGCGTACCAACGGCTATCCCAATCTCGGATGATTCCGAGTCGCAGCCCTATTGGGTGTACCTTCTGTCCCATGAGTTCTCCTTGGCCTCACGCTTCTTCGTCGGTGAGGATGACGCTGATGTGGCTGATTCGCTTGCGAATCATGCCTATGCGGCCGCCGGAGGCGAAGCGCCACCGCTTGAGTGTCGGCCCGGCGTCGACCTGGGCGTTCTTCACCCAGAGCTCGTCGGGTTCCATATCGTGGTTGTTCTCGGCGTTGGCCGCAGCTGAGTCTATGACCCGCCGGATGGCGCGGGCGGCGCGATGGGGCATGAGGTCCAGCATCGCCCGGGCCTCTTTGACCGGCATGCCCTTGATGATGCGGAGCGTCCGCCGAACTTTCTGCGGTGACATTCGTATGTAGCGGGCAACTGCTCGCGCTTCCATGTGCTGGCTCGCTCTCTGTCCCTACCGAACCACGGTCGAGCGTTCGGTGTGACGGCCGTGGCCGCGGAACTGGCGCGTGGGCGCGAACTCGCCGAGTTTGTGGCCCACCATGTTCTCGGTGATGTAGACGGGCACGTGCTTCCGGCCGTCGTGTACGGCGATGGTGTGGCCGATCATGTCGGGCGTGATGGTGGAGGCACGCGCCCAGCATTTGATGATGCGCTTCTCGCCCGAGGCGTTCATGCGCTCGATCTTCTTCATCAGGCTTGGGTGGACGTACGGTCCCTTTTTCAGCGATCGTGACATCGACTTCCCTTACTTGGCGCCTCGACGCCGCAGGATGAACTTATCGCCGGGTTTCTTCTTTCGCGTTTTGGGGCCCAGGGCCGGTTTTCCCGTTGGGCTTACGGGTCTCTTGCGCCCGATAGGGCTCTTGCCTTCGCCGCCGCCGTGTGGATGGTCGCGCGGGCTCATGACGACGCCCCGCACGTGCGGTCGCTTGCCGAGCCATCGTTTTCGACCCGCCTTGCCGAGGGTGATGTTGCCGTGATCTGGGTTGCTGACGATTCCGATGGTGGCGCGGCACCCGAGGTAGATCAGCCGCATTTCGGTGGAGGGGAGACGGAGGGTGGCGAACTTCCCCTCTTTGGCGAGGAGCCGGGCGCCGCTTCCCGCGCTGCGGCAGATCTGCCCGCCTCTGCCCGCGTTGAGCTCGATATTATGGACGGTGCTGCCTACGGGTATCGACTCCAGCGGGAAGGCGCAACCGGGCCGGGGCTCCAGGGTTTCTCCGCTCCGCGCGCGGGCACCGATGGTGGTGCCAGACATGACGACGTCGCCTTCTTTGACGCCGGCCGGGGCGAGGATATAGCGCTTCTCTCCATCGGCGTAGTGGAGCAGGGCGATGTGGGCCGACCGGTTCGGGTCGTATTCGATGGCGGCGACTCGGGCGGGAATCATGTCCTTGTCCCGCTTGAAGTCGATGAGCCGATAGCGACGCTTGTGGCCCCCGCCGCGGAAACGGACGCTGATCTTGCCCACGTTGTCTCGCGCGCCACTGCCCTTCTTCCCTCGAAGCAGCGCCTTCTCCGGCGGCTTCGAGGAGAGCTCGGAGCGGTCGGTCGAGGTTATGAACCGGCGACTTGGCGTTGTCGGCTTGTATTTCTTGATGGGCACGGCTGACTCCTTACGTCTCGTCCGTTAGAGCCCTTCGAAGGCCGGTATGGTGCCTTCGCTGAGAGTAACTATCGCCTTCTTCCAGGCGGCGGTGCGCCCTTCGCCGCGCCCCGCCCGGCGACGGCCGTAGCCGCCGAGGCGCCGTCGCTTCCCGATGATCCGCATGGTGTTGACTTTCTCCACGCGGGCGCCGGGGAAGAGGACCTCGACGGCGCGACGGATTTCGATTTTGTTGGCGGCCGGAGCCACTTCGAAAGCGTACTTCTTCTGGGCCGCCTGGGCCACGCTCTTCTCTGTGAGAAGCGGCCGGATGATGACCTGACGGGGATCCTTCATGAGAGCCGCGCCTCCAGGGTGGAGATAGCGTCTCCGACGATGACGGCCTTCCGAACGCTGAGCAGGTCGAGGACGTTGACGTCGGAGGCGGGCCGGATGACGAGCCCCGGTATGTTTCGGCCGCAGCGCCAGATCGTGTGGTTGGGTTCGGGCAGCACGAGGAGCGTCCTTCCGCGTAGCTCGAGCGCGTCGAGGACGGCCTGCACGACCTTCGTCTTGGCCGTCGGGAGATCGAAGGAATCCAGGATGATGAGGTCGCCGCTCTGCGCCTTGGAGCTGAGGGCTGACCGGAGGCCTTCGGCTTTGGCCGTCTCCGGGAGGCGCTGGCGATAGGACCGCGGTCGGGGGCCCATGGCGACGCCGCCTCCGATTCGGTGCGGGGGCCGGCGGTCGCCGACGCGGGCGCGCCCGGTGCCCTTCTGGCGATAGAGCTTGCGGGTGCTTCCGGCGACCTCGCTTCTGGTCTTGGCGGAGGCGGTGCCCTGACGTCGGGCCGCGAGGGCGGCGACGACGGTCTGGTGCAGGAGTGCCTCGTTGGGCTTCTGCCCGAAGATCGCATCCGGCAGCTCGACCTCGCCGGTCTGGCTTCCTTGCATATTATATCGGGGGAATTTCGCCATACCTACTCACCTTCCCCGGCCGGGGCAGCGTAGGCCGGCGAACCGGCGGGCTGCCATACGGTTACGAGTTGACGGTTGGCGCCGGGCACGGCCCCTTCGACGACCAGCAGGTTCTTGTCGGCGTCCACCATGTGGACTCGCAACCGTTGGACGGTCTTGCGAACGTTGCCCATGTGCCCGGGCTTCTTGGTGCCCTTGAAGACGCGGGCAGCGTCGGTGCCTCCGCCGGAGCCCGGCCGACGGTGCGACATCGACCCGTGGGTGGCGGGGCCGCCCCGGAACCCGTGCCGCTTCTGCACGCCGGCGAAGCCCTTGCCTTTGCTCGTTCCGGTGACGTCGACGAGCTCGCCGACCTTGAAGGTGTCGACGGTAATCCGGTCGCCGACGCTGTAGGCGTCACAGTCTGCGAACTGGTATTCGCCGAGGTGCCGACAGGCGGGAACGTCCTTCTCCGCCTTCTCGCCGGCACGAAGGAAGTGGCCGGCCTTGGGCTTGTTGAGACGCTTCCCTTTGGGCAGCTCTTCGTAGCCGAGCTGGAGCGCGTCGAAGCCTTCGCGGTCGACGGTCTTGCGCTGCACCACTATGCAGGGCCCAACCTCGATGACGGTTACGGGCACGGCGCGCCCGTCCTCGGCAAAGAGCTGAGTCATCCCAATTTTTCGGCCCAGCAGGGCCTTCTGCACCAACTTCACTGGAGTTCCCCTAGAGTTTGATCTCGATGTCGACGCCGCCCGGCAGGTCGATGCGCATGAGCGCGTTTATCGTCTCCGGGCTCGGCTCCAGGATGTCTATCAACCGCTTATGGGTGCGCATTTCGAAGTGCTCCATCGACTCTTTGTCGATGAATGGTGAGCGGATGACACAGAAACGATTGATCTCAGTAGGCAGGGGGATCGGCCCGGAAATACGGGCGCCGGTTCGGCGCGCGGCATCGACGATCCGGACCGCGGATTGGTCCAGGACGCGATGATCGAAGGCCTTCAGGCGGATCCGTATCCGTTCGCCCTGCGCTCGCCGTTCATCTTTCCGCATTTGCTGTCCTCCGAAAGGCGACTCTGGTTGGCATGATCACGGTTACTCCACGACCTTGGCGACGACGCCGGCGCCCACGGTGCGGCCGCCCTCTCTGATGGCGAAGCGCAGCCCTTCTTCCATGGCGATGGGCTGGATGAGCGCCACCTGCATCGTCACGTTGTC
>SDBT01008270.1_pt1 | contig 17004 bp, 30 predicted proteins | sample 2277101 | NCBI WGS metagenome assembly SDBT01 (sample SAMN10404973, study PRJNA504765) | marine sediment metagenome | isolation source: marine sediment core GS10_PC15, 103 cmbsf | place: Arctic Ocean: Southern Knipovich Ridge | collected 2010
AAAGTGGGCAATGATGAGTCGTGATGGGCAGCCCGACTTCGTATTTGCGGTGTTCGATTGCTTTCAGATCCCAGACGAGGGATTCTCACTGAGGCACGTACGGGCTCAAGGGATCGTCAATAACATCAGTGTGCAGGAGATTACGATCCTCGAGCATGTATTGGTCAGATCGCTGGAGGAGTTCATTGGCTTTGCTGACAGATGTGTTGCAGGGCTGTTTGAAGGTGCTATAATCCGATCGCCTGAAGGACCTTATAAGAGTGGGCGCTCAACGTTCAATCAGGGTTGGCTGCTTAAGTACAAGAATTGGGCTGATGCTGAAGGTACAGTCATTGGCTTCCAGGAGCTTATGCACAATGCTAATGAAGACCAAAGGGACGAGTTCGATCTTGCTAAGCGCTCTAGCCACGTAGACAATATGGTTCCGATGGGAATGCTCGGCGCCTTAGTCCTACAGACAGTATGGGGAGAGCTCCGCGTCGGCACTGGGTTTGATATGGCGCATCGTAAAGAGATATGGATGCGAAATACGGACATGGAGGAGATGTACCGTAACAAAGACTCAACACCACCAGACTTAGGACGTAAGGTTACATTTAAGTACCAATCATTCGGAATGCAGGACCTTCCGAGGTTCCCTGTGTTCAAAGGCTTCCGGAAGGACGAGTAATGGACAAATTCTATGGATCATTTGGGCAAACTCATACGCATCGCCACAACGAGGTTACTCTTGACAAGGATATCCTAGTTGAGATCAATGCCATCGACATCTTAGAAGCAAGGCAAAAGATGTTTGAATACTTTGGACCTACCTGGTTTACGGTATATACTGAAGCCAAAGTAGACATGAGCTACTTCCCAAGAGGTACTACCCCACTAGAAGGACGGATAACATGAGTGACATATCGTCTCTACCGGACATGATGAACGAGCTCCGCAGATTAAAGGGTGATCTAGAGAAGCTAATTACCGACACAACACGGAATTTCGAAGAGACTACAGGGCTCACCGTAGAGGACATCGAGCTCATTCGTAACATGGAAATGGGCAAAGAAAGTACCCGTGTAGCGGGCGTAAAGATAACCATGAGGCTATAACATGGCACCGTATATATGTGACAAGTGCAAGAAAGAGTACCTGACGCAAGAGGCATTGGATCAACACAAAGCTGAGAAGCACAAGGAGAACAAGCAATGGACTGTATAACCACGACAGATTGGGCAGCAGTAATCCTTGGACTGGGATTCATACTACTAGTGTTCGGGTTCTTTTGGATATCGATGCGATGAACAGAGAAGACCAAGACTTCCTGTTTGACAGGCTGTATGAGGTATTCAACGATTCGATGGGTAACAGTCGGATTGCGCTGAAGACGATAAAGGCGCTTGATCGGCTGCCTGAGGCACGCACAACAGAGGAGTCTGATGTAGTAGCCCTAATAATGACCGACTACACAAGCATAGCAATCGCCTGTAACCTGCTTCATCATATCGAAAGCCATGGCGGAGAGGACTGTGTAGCAAATATCCTCGAGCGCCACCTACGACAGCTCCAGCACGAGGTCCTGAGTATCCTCGACGAAGGCTGTGTGTCCTGTGATCTAGTGAACCCACTTGCAAAGCCCGACCACAACACCCAGCTCGTCAAGGAGATGCTAGCTAAGTGCGATAAGGACGAAGATACATAGAATTATTTGCTAAGACCACATACTCTATGTTATAATAGAGTTAATAGATAACCACAGGCAAAGGACGATGAATACAAAAGTAAGTGACGCTGATACACCAGTCGAGCATATTGAGACGAAGATACTGCATCTGCTCAGTATCTATCCTATCATTTCGCCTACGATGCTGCAGGGTGGACTAGGTCCCCCGATGCGACCAGCACAATGGAGGCCTGTGCTCGCACAGCTTATCTCAGACGGTAAGGTGATCGAGTCATCGAAGTCCATGATGACACCTAACGATAGGTATAACACCTACAGCAGACTGAGCCTACCAGGCGTCGATGTAAGTGATAGCTAAGGTATCAGACACAGGACTATCACCATACGCTATTGACGATCTCGCTGCCTCAGGACTAACTCCTTCAGATGTAGCTGCGCGGCCTGCTACGGCAATAGAATTCGCCGCTACCAACATGCCGACGACAAGAGTCCCTGATGGCTATGTGATCCCATACTTCGATTTCCTTGGTGATCCAGTCTCGTTCTATCGAGTCAAGGTGCTCGATCCTACGGGCGGCCCTAAATACCGAGCTATGAAGGACCATCCGAACCATATTTACTTTCCTCCGGGATGGGCGAAGTTGATGAAGCAACCGCAGCATCAATACGTCATCATTACCGAAGGCGAGAAGAAGGCTGCTTGTGCAGTAAAAGCGGGCTTCCCATGCGTAGCACTGAGTGGCGTAGACAATTGGCGTAACCGTCGCATAACGATGCCCGAGAACACCGAACTCAAGTCCATGAAGAGTCGTGGCGTAATCGTAGCCAAGATCCCTCCAGGAGATTCCAATGCACTCGTACTAGTACAGGACTCTGGTGTGGTAGCAGTAGGCTTCCACGACCTTGTAGACTATGTAGTCCAACAGCACATGGAGATCATCATTATCTTTGATACCGACAAGGGTGGTCTCAAGACTCAAGTACAACGTGCAGCTGCTGCCTTAGGGTACGAGTTACGGTACAGAGGGCTACCAATCGCTAGCATTAGGCAATTGATCCTACCGCCCAGTAAGAAGGGCGACAAGATAGGACTCGATGACTACCTGCAACGTAAGGGCGTCAAAGAGTTCGCCTCTATCCTACGCGCGTGCAGAAAGAAACGGATTGCCTTTCCTAGACACCCAAATCCTAAGACATTTGTCGCTTCCCGCTTGCAGAAGGCTCGATTGAGTCGTAAGGAAGTGCAGGACGTAGCTCTCAGCATCCTTATGGAGCTGGAAACTCGCGGGAAGCGACTTCGTAATATAGCGACCCAGGATATGTTCTTCTTTAACGAGCAGACACATACCTTGTTGGACGTACATTTGAGTAATCCACGGATCCTATTGCACGATACTGCTTTCGGATCGTACCTCTATAGGGAATTCAATCTCTCTGCGACCGATACCCGCGTTGTGGGATGGCTGGCTGCCCAATTTCATGGCGAGCCCGGTACAGAGGATGCTGAAACGCATAGAGTCTTTGCTAAGCCAGCGGACATGAAGGACTGTATCGCATATCAACTGTCGGACTCGCACTTCATCATCATTACACCTAACCCAGAGGAACCGTACATCATATGCGAGAATGGCGAGCATGGTGTGTTGTTCGAGCAGGGCCATGTAACTCCAATTCCACACGTGGCTATGGAGACCGAACTTGAGCAGGCGCTAGATGCTAAGAAGTCTCTCTGGCGGGACGTATTAGGGAGCTTTAACTTCGTTCCATTGAGCCCCAGTGCAGATAGTGATGGTACTAGCGAAGAACAACTTCTCTGGGAGGGTCGCTCGTTAGCGATCCTGCTCTACTACATCTCGCCCTGGTTGCTACGATGGAAGGGTCTGCAGCTACCGGTGGAGTTAGTCATAGGGGAACCTGGTAGTGGTAAGTCATCCTTGTATGAGCTACGTCAAACGATCATTACCGGGTATCCCCGCCTATCTAACATGACCAATGACATTAAGGATTGGTATGCAGGCATAACAGGCCGCGGAGGTTTATATGTGCTCGACAACATCCATTTCACAGGAGCCACAAAGGACTATCAGCAGCGTCTATCCGATGAGCTGTGCCGACTTGTCACAGAGCCTAGCCCGCATGTCGAACTGCGCAAGCTCTATACTAACGCTGAGATCATCTCCTTGCCTGTCTCCGTCACTTTCGCCCTTACGTCGATTGAGCAACCTTTTTTCACGCCGGACTTGATCCAAAGAGCAGCTATATTCGAGCTGCAGGTAATCCAAGCTGGTCACGATGCTAACTGGGTACAGCATCAAATCGCATTAGGCTCGGGTCGAATCGGTTGGGTCGCGCATCAGTTGGAAGTGATCCACAAGTTCCTCAAGCGTGCGATACATGATAAGAAGTGGGACTCTAAGTACCGAGCAACACACCGCCTCGCTCATTACGAGCAAGCACTAATGACAATGGCGGACGTACTGGGGATGAAGAGTGATTGGATTCCAGCTGCACTACAAAGGCAGACAGCTACTAAGATGTCCGAAGCTGATTGGACTATGGCAGGCATAGGGGAGTTCGTAGCTGCCTTTAAGAAGCAGTATGGCGATGACTATCCTAGTAAGAGGTTCAGTGCTGCAGATATTGTGTTATGGGCTGAAGGGCATGACACATACTGTAAGAACGGACAGATGACAAATGGCTGGCGGCTCGGCAAGTACTTGAAGTCACATCGCGGCACATTGCAGAAGACAACCGGCGCCTTCGAGAACGGCAACCAAGGGAACCGAATCATGTACAGTGTACAGTAGGAGTGGATGATGACTGACATACGAGAACAGATACTTGATCGTTGCCATGAATTTGCAGACACAATGGAAAAGCTACTGGCCGAGAACGAACAGCTCGCAGCCGAGAACAAACAAGTTCGTGCAGACCTTATGGAGTCTATTGATACTACTCGCGACCTTCAGGCTGTCTATGAGACGGCAGACGTATATCGAAAACACATGAAGGGTGAGATTAAACCAGTACAGGCTTGCGGAATACACCTTGATGACGCTATCGCAGCAGTAAAGGCATGTGATGATGGCGAACAACAGGCAGCAGCATTATCGGAGATTGACCAACTCTAAATTGGGCGTTGATTTCATCTCAAGAATGCATTATAATATATAACACGATGAAGATATACGTGTGACACATGTGTTACTAACGCCGCAAGGCAAACAGGAGAACGATCGTGGCAGAAGCAAAGAAAGAAGGACAAGGAAGGGCAGTCGTACTGCCGAACGGGCAAAAGCGCATTGACTTCATCCGTAATGCGTACTACAACTCGAAGACGGGCACTCACGGTGAGTCCGAGCAAACCCGCTCGCAGATCAAAGTAACGATCAACGAGATGCTCACCGCGGCCAAGCGGGACAATGAGCAGATTCCTTACCAGATCGTCTTCGCAGCAACGAAGACGCCAGAGGATCCTCGTATCGCCAGCGCCGCTGCAGCTAAGAAGGCTGCTGAGGCTAAGACTGCAAAAGCAAAGGCTGACGAGAAGACCGCATCCGCGGCGGCAGCGAAGTAGGGCTCCCAGCCCAAGCGAAGTGGCGAGAACCGAGACTTTTCAATATCGGAACTCGCTAGAAGCGGAAGGGGAGGCACCACTCTATGATCGGGTGTCTTCCCTTTTTAAGCCCTAGGAGATATAGTTGTGGATTTCGGTAGGTTATCTAAGCACACTCGAGAAGACAAGAAGCTGCCCCCTATTGTGGGTGAGGAGCGTCTACTAAGCTTTGACCCTGGTCACACTACAGGATGGGCGTTCTTCGTAGGTATAACGCTGGTTGAAGCTGGTGAGATCGATACAACTAGCATCCCACTGGCAACCAATACAATCACGGAACTCCTCGATAGCTACTTGCCTAATGCGGTAGTCATAGAGGACTATAGAATCTACAAGTGGCGTGCCAAACATCATGCAGGCAGTAACCTTCTTACTGCACGAGTTATAGGGTGCATTGAAACACTGTCCTCTATGTCGCTGATTGCCGATGTATTCAAGCAGCCTGCGAACATAGCTAAGGGCTTCTGTACCGACACCAAGCTGAAGGAATGGGGCTACTATCGTAAGGGCCTCAAGCATGCTCGTGATGCGACCCGACACGGATGCTATTTCCTGATGTTCGGGCCAATCAAACAATCGGATCGAGACAAAGTAGGGACAACAGTAGGATGACACAAGCACTCAAGTGGTATACGATACCAGTAGAAAAGCTAGCCTGGGGCGAAGGTCCTTGGAAGGAAGAACCAGACAAGATGCAGTATGCCGACGAGGATACCGGCTATCCATGTCTGATCGTGCGTAACCGTAGAAGCGGTAATCTCTGTGGCTATGTCGGTGTGCCTCCAGAGCATATATGGCATGGGAAGAACTATAGTGATACCGTACCTATCCCTGAAGGATTCATGGACCGAAAGATGGACGACAGGACTGCCATGATCCCCCTGATCTGCAATTCTGCAAACGTAGCAAAGGGTAAGGTCTCAATAGATCTGGCACTCGATGTACATGGGGGTATTACGTTCTCGGACGAGTACAGAGAGTCCGATTCCGGTGATCCTTCGACTGGAATCTACTATCTACCTGAAGAGGACGAAGAGGTCGACATATGGTGGTTCGGCTTCGACTGCGCCCACGCAGGCGATCTGAGCCCAGGAATGATGTACCATATGCCGGCCTTTCTCGGCCTCGAAGAAGGCGTCTATCGAACCGTCGAGTATGTCCAGAAGGAAATTCAAGGACTTGCAAAGCAGCTTGCAGCTATCCAGGCTGTTGGGCCATTGCTCCTAACACATGAGGCACCAACGGGATGACGTCGAACAAGAAAGAACTGACTATCATGATCATCTTAGCCCTCGCTGAACGACCGCTCTTTGGGATGCAGATCGTTACGAGATCGCGTATCTTTAGACCAATCTCCAGAACCACAGTATATATCCGGCTGAGTATGCTCGAGCAGCTAGGATATGTTACTAGACGAGAGGGTATCGACGAAGGTGCATGGCGTCCAATGTTCGAGCTAACCGAGCAAGGCCGATCCTGGGTGGAGACACTACTCCAATGACAAATGGAGCTATAGTCTTCCATGAACAATACATGCACGATCTAGAGGCTGACATGATGAGTGATATCAATCCTAAGCACTATGAACTAGAAGTCAAAGGGCATAAGTTTGAGGCAGCAGACCTTATAGAGGCCCGCTTCGCAACTGACGCGCACCTATCCCAAGCACTGAAGTATCTGCTTCGTGCGGGACGCAAAGCTGAACGCTCCTATATAGAGGACGTTGGCAAGTGTCTCTGGTGGTGTGCTAAAGCTGTCATATTCCACGGCGGCAAAATAGAACTACCCGAAGGCGCCATGGACAAGCGCAAGAAGAGAATAGTTAGGGCTCCGCCGGGATGACAGCACCTAAGCAATGTGTTGGGTGCAGGAATTACAAAGCCCGTGCGCAATACTATAGGTCGCATAGTACCGAGGACGGCCTAAACAGGTATTGTAAGCACTGCTGTAAAGTGAACCGAGCACTAGAAGCGGTCCGTAAGCGGGACAAGAAGAGCAAAATGAGCTTCCGTCAGCGACATCGAGCTAACCAGCTAAAGGTGGAATGCGATGACTCCATCACGTTGGCCAAGATATTCAAGAAAGACGCAGGACTATGTTATCTGTGCAAGAAGTGGGTAAAGCCTGGTGTAGCATCAATGGACCATGTCTATCCGCTTAGCAAGGGCGGTACACATACATGGGACAACGTTAAGCTGACACACCTAAGGTGCAACCTAGTGAAAGGAGACAGGATATAATGGACATAAAACAATGGTACGGAGCCGCAATACTTACCGTAATGGCCTTAGGTTTCTTCACGATGGTGGCTGATACAATGGGCTGGCGCAGGGCACTTCTGGGATTGATAGCCGTCCTCGCTGCCACCGCCGCTATTGTACTAGGTATCGCGTTGGTAACGGGAGAGATCTGATGATGTATAGAATTGCAATACTGGTCTTACTATTAAGTGGCTGTGCGCATACGGACGAGTGGACTAAGCGTGATGCAGTAATGCAAACAGGCGTAACAGTACTTGCAGCCTACGATGGCTACTTAACTGCCCAGCTACATACGTATCCTGGAATTACCGAGGGAGGTAACATTGCACGCCGCATCATCGGACGCAATCCAGATGCCTCTGATGCGTACATGTACATGGGGACTCTAATAGTCAGCTCCTACTTCATATCTCGTGCGCTACCAGCTAAATGGCGTCCGTACTGGCAGGTAGCGCACATGGGCTCTCATGGACATGGCATTAATGCACACTGCAACGATGGGCTCTGCTGATGAAACGTAAATTCTGTGCCTATTTCTGGTTTAATGGCTGGAGTAACATCAATCTGGGCATTACTATAAGTCTGTATTGTCCGAATATCGAAATCCATGTACCCTTTGGATTCTTCCGCATTGGCTGGGTGATAGTCGATTCTGCCGCAGCCTACGTTCGAACACCTACGGTGCGCATTCGTAAAGCTATAGGGTATGACCCGCTATGACTGAGATCCCGCCGGAGTTCGTGTATCAGGGCCATATACGTCGCAAGATAGTAGAGCGGCTGAAAACCAACGTCGTTAGTGTTCCTGGCTCGGGCAAGACACGTCCAATCGTCGAAGCCCTTGTCGAGTTAGGTAGGATCTATACTAACACAGGTGGGCATGCATTTCCATATGGTCCGATCTTCATAGTATGCACTGGACCTGCTATCGCTACGTGGTTGCGTCAGCTGCCTGAATGGAGTCAGTGCCCTGAACTCACCGAGGAGATATACGTAGTACGTGGCCCAAAGCATAAGCGTACACAGCTATGGAATCAAGCTCTGACCACTCAGAGCGGGATCTATATAACCAACTATAGTATATTCCTTCGAGACTATGCTTACCACCGCGATGTAGGATGGGCTGCGCTCATAGCGGACGAGTATCATAGATGCATGCGGCGCAAGAAGAAGAACAAGACCTATAAAGTATTCCTCTCGCTGTCACGCCATATAGCCATCGTAGTCCTTGCTACGGGTTCGCTAATGCGCAAGCATCCCGCTAGCATGTTCACAGCGTTCCAAATTATTCACCCCAAACTATTCCGGAGCTATTGGAAGTTCGTTAATACCTATTGCATAGTGACCGAGGGGCACTTTGGCAAGGATATCGGCGGTGTTAAGAATGTAGAGTCCTTGCAGGGGATCATTGATCTATACATGGCCTATGTACCGAAGGAAGCGGTAGCAGATCAATTGCCTAGTGGTCGAAGAATGCCTCTACATGCCGAGATGGACAAAGAGCAGACGAAGATATACAACGATCTTAGCGAGAACATGATCGCCGAGATCGGAGATTCACTACTCGTCACGCCAAATGTCCTTACGCAACTCATACGTTTGCGCCAGCTGCTGTGTTGTCCACGGATTCTCGATCCCTCTCTGGGAATGGGTGGAGGCTTCGAGTTGATCCTGGACAAGCTACAGGAACAACCTCATGCAGTAATCTTCGTGCCTTTTCGTCCCGCATGTGTCTACATTCAGGACGAGCTACGCCTTAAGGGGTATAAGTATGTCTATATGATAAGAGGTGGCGTCGGACATCTAGAGCAGCAATATGAAGTGGACTGCTTTAAGGAGCATAGAGGAATTATGGTCTGTACGATCTCATATGCTGAGTCCTTCGACCTCGAGACATGCGATACATCCCACTTCCTAGGATACGACTACACGCTAGACGTGAACGAACAGGCTGAGGGACGGACCCGACGGGTAATTAGCGAGTACGATTACGTAACCTGGAACTATATTAAGTACCTGAACACTATCGATGAACACTTCCTGGGCGAACTAACTGTTGACATGCATAATGTCCGTAGAGTGATGCAACGCCCACAAGCACTAATCGATGCACTACGAGGAATTGTACCTAATGCCAGTTGACAAATCGAGGGAAGAGGCTGTCTGTGATATATGTTGTGAAGTGGTATCGATACTGCGGCCAAGATTAGTACTTTGGAACCACGGCTACAAAGATGAACCCTGCGCGGGTTCGGGCACTAGGAATTACTCAGATGTGCATGTGATTAGGCTTGGAGTACCTAAAGTCTATAGGAAGATCCATACAATAGAGTTGCGGGAGCACGAAACGCTCATGCGGCGTAAAAAGACTCCGGGACCACGACGTCCTTGGAGAGACCGTTGGGAAATAAAGACAGGAGTAAGACCAAAATGATTGATCGATTCTATGTAGACGCTAGAAGGCTGCCATGGTACAGCAGAACACCGTATACGCATGTTGTTCGAGACAAAGGAAGTAACGATCACATCGTATGCGCCTCGACGGATTATGGCGCTAAGGATTTAGCGTCGATGTTGAACTCTGCGCTTACACCGTATGCCGAACAAAGCGGCTAACGAAATGAGCTACGGAGTTATGCAGAGTATCACGGCAATAGTCATTGTACTCATGGCATACATGTTGATCTGGTCTATTGAGGACGGAGACCTTAAAGCCGCCGCACTATTCGCCATAATACTCTGGATCAATTGGGCCAACTACACGAACTTACGCAAGAAGAGGACAAGATCGTGAAGAACTACTTCATGTGTCGGCCACAACGCAATAAACCGAATGGTCTGCTATGTACGTCGGGTAGTTTCTACGTGCGCTTTTATAGTCGAGATCCTTTTCCATGGTATCAAGCCAGCGTGGTCGTACAGCTTCCACAAGAACGTGAGCTGATGTTCCAGTTCTTTCAGGAATTCATCGGCAGTGCAGAGGCACACAGACAGGAGAAGAATGGTGACTGACATAAAAAATGATAACATTGGCATCATCCATAGACTGTCAATCAATCATCGAGACGCTGTATTAGAAAGTGAAAAATGCGGATGCTTTTACTGCGTTACCACTTTCCCAACGTCTGAAATAACAGACTGGACTGACAACGGGCGAACTGCGCATTGTCCCAAGTGCGGTATTGATTCAGTTATACCCGGCGCTTTTGTAGAGATTGACGGCGATCTATTGCCCGATATGCACGACCGATGGTTTCGTGAAACCGTAGACGAGGACAAGCAATGATTACAGCAATTATCACCAACTGTGAAGCGCAACTAAAATTGAACGGGACTGTGAACTTCGTTGACGAGAATGGGAAAAAAGTCGGCAGTTTCGATCTGAGCAAAATGGGCCGAGTCAAAGTTTTGGTTGATGAACAATCAATGATGGTGGACCCGAATACTCAGGTCTGTGTGAAATTCACAGTCTGCATTCCGCAAACGTCAGAGACATTGTGAGGACAAGCAATGACTGACCAGGAACTTGCAGACAAGATCGTGGCGGTTGCGATTGCGCGACGATTCGATCACGATGATGGTGCTGTTGGATATGGATTTGTTCCACCTATGCATACACAAATAGCGTGGGCAGAGGCATCAGATTTCGTTCGTGACTGGCGAGTAACTGGGGCGATGATGGAGAAGTGCAAGGGCGTAGATTTGGTTGAGGATATTTTGCCTATAGCGATCTATGACAAATTCAATGGCACAGAGGGTGCTTGTCCTCTCCCCCGCGCAATCAATGAAGCCTGCGTAGAGGCATTAAGCAAGGAGGTGACGATTCGGGAGTAGCGCCCCGGAGTACACATGGCTCTGTTGAATCGGGAGCGTTACAAAAAGTAATTTAAGTGCCCCTCTTGATGACCTACATGTATTTCCTATATAATAGTTAGTATTATATTATTATGTTAATGCACCATTGTAGGATTAGTATCCGTGGCTTCAGCGGCACCGAAAATTGCAGTAGTACGCACCAGCGATCGGGCGTTATTCAAACGCTGTCGTCGCAAGTGGGGTTGGCATAGTCCCCTTAGACAAAATCTCACCGTTCGTGACAGCCCAAGCTATTTTTGGATTGGAACAGGTGGTCACTTTGCAATGGAGGACTACTATGGGTATAACAAGTACCAACATCCTGTTGAAGCCTTCAGAGCTTATGTCGCAGCCTGTAAGCGTCTACACCAACGAGAAAGATACGGGCTACCAGAAGACTGGGAAGAGCAGTCCACTCTCTGCGAGGGCATACTCGAGTATTACCTCATGTGGGCACAGAATCGGGACGAATACGAAACGGTTTGGCTCAATGACAAACCTCAGGTCGAGATCACCTGTCATATCCCACTCCCTGTTGCGCCGCCCGAGGGATTCGATAAGGTAGTATATCAGTTCACGCTCGACAGGCTTGTCCTGATCGAAGGCGAATACTGGATCCTGGACTGGAAGTTCTATAAGCAGTTCAGCCAAAGCGACCTAGACTTCGATCAACAGATGTCCGCTTATATCTGGGCGGCTGCAGCAGTCTTCGAACTACCTATCGCTGGTGGCATATTACATGAATTCAAGAAGAAGATCCCTCTACCTCCGAAGATCCTCTCTACTGGGAAGCTTAGTACCAACAAGGCACAAGGGACTACCCATACCCTGTATCGAGATGCCCTGATCGAGCTCTATGGCGATGTAGAGAAATCGCCGCATGCAAACGTAGTGTGCTTAAACGATCTTGCTGCGCAGGAGAGCGAGAACCGGGACAACTTCATTAAGCGCAGTAGGACAACGCGTACTGAATTACAACAGCAGGCAGAAGGAACCAAGATCCTCATGGAATGCGAGGACATGTGTAATCCTGATCTGCCTCTATATCCAAATCCAACTCGTGACTGCTCATGGGATTGTGGTCTCAAAGATATCTGCCTAATGATAGATAGGGACGACGATTGGAGTGAGCAACTGGCAGACACAACCATACAAAGGACAGAGGAGACAGGCGAATGGCGGCAACACCTAAGAATGTAACGCAGGCGACTAAGGCGCCGCAATTTAGGATCGAGACAGTACAGCGAAGAGAACGATTCCTGAAGCTGCTCATATACGGCACCTATGGTGTCGGTAAGACTACTTTGGCTGTCTCCTCACTTGCAGTGCCTTCGATGCGCGATGTCATTATGATCAACGCTGAGGCTGGCGATCTATCCGTTGATCAGTCGAAGGACCTCGATGCGATCACCGTACAGAAGTTCACTACGCTAGGCCGCATCAACGAGTACCTGAAGCAGCATTGCAAGGCTCGTGACGAGAACGATAAGGAGTTTCTGATCAAGTCAGAAGCCCTACTTAGGGGCGTTGAGGAATCAGAGATCAAGAAGCCGCGGAAGTATCGAACGGTTATCCTCGATTCCTTATCCGAGCTTGAGGTGTACTGCATGAATCAGCTCCTCGGGATCACAGACACAACGCGACTGGACGAGGAGACGAATTCAGCTGAGTGGTCTGAGTACAAGAAGAACAATACCATGATTCTCAGGGTCGTACGCGCGTTCCGCGATCTGCCGATGCACGTTATCTTTACGTGCGCCGAGAAGTATAACCAGGACGAGACCAAGAAGTACAAGTACGTTCCTGATATGACTGGACAGCTATCGAAGAAGATCCAGGGCATGATGGATATGGTCGGTTATTACGTCCAGGGCAAAGACGGCGACAAGATCCAACGTCGTCTGTATGTAATGCCGAGCGGGCTAGGCAAGTATGATGCTAAGCATCGCTATCAGGACTTCAAGGGCGAGTTCTTCACAGACCCCACCATCGATACGATGCTGCGGGAAGTAGGACTACTAAACAAGGATGGTACAGCGTTAAAGTAATAAATCCAGTCATATATTACATTCTTGTGCTACGACGCTGTGGATGGAAGCATAGCGATATTCCATGGGAACGCATGCGTGTAATGTATGACTATACGGAGCAGGAAGTTGAAATTTTATAGGGTTCGACATAGCCTACCGTGTCGGATACAACCTTGAGTAGGCAAACAGTAAGGAAAAGAACGGAGTAAGACAATGGCAAAAGCAAAGCCTGCAGACGATGCAGTTGTCGACTTTTCACAGGGCGATAGCCTTATGGTCGACTTTGGTAGTACCGAGGATCTGGGTGAACGGGAAGTCCTTCCACGGGCTTTCTATCCGTGCGTCATTGCGGAGTGCGAGTTCACGTACAGTAACTCGAAAGGGACCCCAATGTGGACATTAACATTGGAGGTTCGCGACGGTGAGTATGCGGGTCGCAAGTTGTACTCGCATCTCGTGATGGCTGGCAAAGGTTTGCCATTCACCAAGCGTACGCTAGCGCGTATCGCTCCGGAGCTCCTCGAAGGTGCCTTCAACCCAGAGGACGCTGACATCATCTCGACCATGCTGGGTAAGGACGTACGCGCCAAGGTAACAGTTGGCAACTACGAGGGCGAGAAGACCAACAGCGTACGCGATTTGTACGCCGACGAAGGTGGTGACGGCTTCGTTTAAGTCGTCACTGTAGTATTGGTATCCGGTCGTGACCACAGGGACTTCTCTTAGCACGGCACACTGCCTGGAGAAGTTAGTCAGTCGCGGCTGGATACCTCTTAGGTCTATGTCCGTCCTGCTGGGGTACTCGCATCCAACAGGTGTGTACTCAAGACAGCGCGGTAAGAATGCAATCCCAACGGTGCTGGTTGGGGGTACACATCGTGTCTATGCCAGTACGGTCGTGGAGACTTTAGAGAAGCACGCCGAGCGACATGCTGAGGATGCAGTAATGATCCTAGGCATGTACCAAAGGCTAAAGAAACAGGAGAAGAGCAATGCCTAAGGCTTACGTACTATTATCTGGAGGCGTCGATTCCTCTGTTACCTTGGCGATAGCCAATAGAGACTGGGATGGTCGCGTCTGCGCTGTAGGAGTTAACTATGGACAAAGACACACGAAGGAACTTGATCAAGCGCAGAAGGTGGCTGAGCATTTTGACAACCAATTCATTACCCGCGACATTAAGGGATTTATCCAGACTGGTGGACTCACGGATCCAACACTCGAAATACCGCCAGTCAGATATGACGAACTTCCGCATGGCGTGTCTCCTACTTATGTGCCATTTAGAAATGGAACTCTGCTTAGCTTGGTTGTGGGTATGGCTACGGTTGACGAGGAAGCTGAGGCTGTATACATTGGCGTTCACGCGGAGGATGCTGAGAATTGGGCGTATCCGGATTGCACGCCGGAGTTTATTGGTGGTATGGCTAATGCTATCTACATCGGAACTTATCATAAGATCCGACTCTACACACCCCTGATCTGGATGAGCAAGACGGAGGTCGTAATGGCAGGCGAGCTGCTTGAAGTTCCTTGGGAGCTCACATGGTCCTGCTATGAGGGCGGCGAGTTCCATTGTGGCGTCTGTCCTACATGTAGGGCTCGCAAACAAGCACTCGAAGAAGGCAGAGGAACCGACCCAACCCAATACGAGGACTACTCATCATGAACACCGTAGACGAATACGCAGCATTTCTCGAGAAGGCCAAGTGGTATGCAAACGCCGACCAGAATAACTCTGGCGAGCTATCATACCATGCTCTTGGTATAGCTGGCGAGGGCGGAGAATATACCGACTGGGTCAAGAAGATCGTACGCGACTGGGGCTACGACCACCCACTTGGAGATATATCAGGTGAGGTGATGGCCCATCTTCGTGAGGAGCTTGGCGATCTGCTGTGGTACGTGACACAGTCTGCAAAGCTCCTAGGATTAACAGTTCCTGAGCTGATGCGGCTTAATATGGATAAGCTCATCGAGCGGGAAGCTAAAGGAGAACGTCAACATGTACGTTAGCACTAAGAGGTATGGACATGAAGCAGGATATAGCATTGCATATAGACAGCACAGGGCGGATTCACATTGCAGGTTCATCCACGGCTACTCCTTGGCTTTCGAATTCGAATTCGAGTCCGCCATTCTCGATGTCCGAAATTGGGTGTGCGACTTTGGTGGTTTCCGTACACTTAAGGACTTTCTCACGGAGTATTTCGATCACACCCTCCTGGTTAGTGCGGACGATCCCCTTCTTGAGGAATTTAAGAGGCTTGATGATCTTGGGCTTGCTCAGGTTAGGGAAGTAGCAAAGACCGGATGTGAAGGACTCGCTGAGTACCTTTTCGAGTACATGAACACGATCTGGATGCCTAACAATGGCTACGGCGATCGTGTCTTCTGCCGTAAGGTCCGCGTATATGAAACCCCTAACAACTCCGCCTGGGTAGAATTCGACCGACACGACTACGCTCTATACCTGCAACAGCAGGAGAACCAGCATAGTGGATGACAGGATCCAAATCATGGAGCTCTTTGGCCCTACGATTCAGGGCGAAGGCATCATGACGGGGACTGTAACGCATTTCCTTAGAACAGGCGGATGCTCACTAAGGTGCTCATGGTGCGACTCTCTGTTCGCAGTGCTGCCCGAAGAGATCAAGAAGTATCGCAAGATGATGGACGTAGGGGAGATATTCGATGCCCTCACCGCGTTGCCATGGGCTCCTTACGTAACGTTTACAGGCGGCGATCCATGTCTCCAGTCGCGTCTCGGTGATATCATACCACGCTTAAATATCCAGGCAAATATGCGTATTGCTGTAGAGACACAGGGTCAATACTTTCCTGATTGGCTCTCTGCTGTCGATGTAGCCACATTCTCTCCTAAGGGCCCAAGCAGTGGAAATATTGTCGACATTAGCGACCTCAAAGCTTGGCTCGGAGGTCATTACAAGCGTTCGTTCAAGGTCTGTATCAAGATCGTATGCTTTGACCAAGCAGACTACGACTACGCGCTGGATGTCTATTGTGCACTACCTGACTCGTGTTACGACGCCTTCTACTTCACTGCAGGCACTCCTCTAATGTCTAAAAGCCACTATACTCAAGATGATGGCACAATAGAACATGAGCTGATGGCGACGGATAAACTTAATGAAGTCCTAAGGACCCAACGGGATCTCGCGCGCGATATACTCAAGAATGACAGACAGATTACATTTACCGACAAGGTCCATTTAGGGTGCCAGCAGCATGTACTCCTGTGGCCTGAACAAGACAAAGGAGTATAAGATGGGGCAGAAGACACGTATTGAGGTTGCGGCCAATATAACCGTAGCGCTTGAGAAGGCTGGATTTCCAATTCGAACGGACGAGAACTTTAAGGACACGCCCCGACGATTTGTAAAGTACCTAGCACACTTTGCACAAGATTATGACGCCTCACAGGATCTCGACACAACGTTTCCGCTAAAGCATAAGCTCGAGACCATATACGATCGAGTCATTGTTGTGCAAGTAGGAATCCCTTACAGAGCCGTATGTGCCCATCACCTATTACCTGTACTAGGGACAGCC
>SDBT01008271.1_pt1 | contig 17002 bp, 35 predicted proteins | sample 2277101 | NCBI WGS metagenome assembly SDBT01 (sample SAMN10404973, study PRJNA504765) | marine sediment metagenome | isolation source: marine sediment core GS10_PC15, 103 cmbsf | place: Arctic Ocean: Southern Knipovich Ridge | collected 2010
GTCGCGGAGCCGCTTGAGGGCCGGGGTCTTGGTCTGGAAGCTGTTCCGCAGCACTCCACCCTTGACGATGGTGGCCACGGAGCGGAGGTCAGCGGCTCTGCCGTCGCGGCGCAGCTTCTTGACCGACCGCTTCCACAGGCCGGTGTATCTGACCCGGAAGTCCAGGGCCTCTTCCTTGGTGATGCCAGCCATGAGGCCGAGCTTCTCGTCGCCCGCCCCGTAGAGGTAGGCGTAGATGAACCGCTTGGCGATCTCCCTGCCGGGGGCCGGGAAGCCGTTGATGATGTAGTCCTTCTTCGGGTCCAGGCCGAGGGCGATGGCGTTGGCGGTGTGAATGTCCCCGTCGATCAGGATGCGACCGTAGGCGCCGTCGTCGTACCGGCCCATGTAGTGGGCGAGGCACCGCAGTTCGAGACCGCTGGCGTCGACGCCGAGCATGACCTGGGTCATGTCAGCCAGCCACAGGGCCCGGCACTCGGGACCGTAGGGCGAGTTGACGGTGGGCACCTGCCCGGTGTTGGGCTTCGAGTGAGCGCACCGCCGGGTGACTGTTCCGACGCCGTCGACGACACCGTGGATGCGGCCTTGGCGTTCCTTCTTGAGCCACGCCTGCGGGCCCTCGGACACCTGCCCGAGGCGCTTGTCCACCAGCAGGTAATCGTTCATGACCTTGGCGGCAGGGTAGTCGAGGTCCGACAGGATCGTCTCGTCGATCTTCGGCTTGCCCTCGGGGGTGAACTCCTTAGGCACCCACCCGTTGATGGCCTTCATCCGATTGGCGAGCTTGTCGCGTGTCGGCTCGAAGGGGATCAGCTTGACGCGGCTGTACTTGGCGCCCTTGAGGCAGTGCTCTTTGATGCCAGCCAGGGCGGGCACGTCGTCGCGCTTGCGGAGCATAGTGCGCTTAAACTCCGCATCACCTGCGTACATAAACCAGGGGTCGTAGGCCCCGCACAGGTCTTTGCGGATAGCCTCGCGCTTTGCGGATAGCTTCGCGGATAGCTTGCGGGCCCCGGCCACGTCGAAGTTCCAGCCATGCTGTTCCATGGCAAACATGATCTCTTGGAATTGGTGCTCAAGTTCGACTGCGTCAGGGGCGTAGGCGCGAGCGACCAGCTTCTCCCACAGGAGGAAGTTGAGTTCCACGTCACCCTCGCAGCGCGCCTGCATGTGCGGGGTCCACTTCGACCAGTCCTTAATGTCGAGCCCGACCTTGGCGAGGCCGAGGCGGTGGCCGAACGCCTCCAGGGAGTAGCGCCCGATCATCTGACCGGGGAGCTTCCCCCGCTTGTTCATCTTGAAGTCGTTCTTCTTGAGTTCCGGCCAGATCAGCCGGGAGAGAAGGAGCGTGTCCCGAACCACGGCGGTCGTCGTCCACTCAGGACGGAGCTTCGCCAGCACGGGCAGGTCGTACTTGATGACGTTGTGCCCGGCGATCATGTCAGCCTCAGCCAAGACATCCAGCCCTTCTTCTAAGGAAGGATAGTTCGGCTGGTCCGCGTAACTACGCAGCGCAAAGGTGTCAATGTCCTTGATAACAAGGCTGTGGATCGTGGTGACCTCAGGCAGCAGGCCGTTGGTCTCCAAATCAAAGATCAGGTTGCTCATGGTACTTCTCTCCCGGCGTCTCTCAGGACTGCCTCTACTGTTGGGGCCACACCGACAGGCTGGCTTTGTTCCTACGCACGGCGAACATCTTGCCGTTCTCAAACTCGATCAGTGCGAATGCCCCAACCTCTCCGTCCTTCTCGTGAACGGAGGCTACCGCGCGGGCGGCGAGAACCCAGTCGCCGGACCCTGGTGTCATGTCGTGGAGGATGTATTTCATCTACTTCTCTCCCGGCGTCTCTCAGGACTGCCTATGTTTGCCCAGTCTCCACATGACGTAGCTGCAGAGGACGTAGCGGGCGATGCGTAGCAGGATCAGGGCCTGCCGTAGCTGTTCCTTGAGGGTCACCCTCCGTGACCCAGGCTAATGAGGATTTTCTTGGCGATGTGGTCTGCGTATTCGGCAGCGAACTTCTTGGCGTACATCTGTGCCTCGAACTTCGACTTCCGGAACCGCTGGTACTCTTCCTCGGTCATCTCGATGCGGGCGGCACCCGCGCCAATCTTCATGATGCGGGTGGGCGCCTGCTTGTTGGCGAGGATGGGCATGGTCTCGGGGTTCAGCCCCATAGCAACCACTCCCCGAGGAACCACAGGGCCACGGCAAGGGCGCAGGGGGCGCCGATGAAGAGGCCAAGGGTGTAGACCATCTGCTTGGCTTCGGGGCTAAGAGGCATAGCCCAACGCCCTCATGACCTCACGATGGATGGCGGGGTGCCATTCGTTCGCCGTTGCGCTGGCGATGTGGTTGGCCTGGGGCCTGCCGATGGTGGCGAACAGGTCTTGGGTCATGACCTGTCGATGTTCCAAGGTGCGGACGGTGAGTGTCAACACGTCCTCGAAGCGGAGACAGCGGTCGCTGACCTCGGCGTCCACCCGGTACAGGGGGAAGGCCTTGTAGAGGCTGTCGTAGGACTGGTGCAGTTCCTCTTCCAGGCTGTCGACGCAGGCCCTGAGGCTGTTCAGGGTGGCGTCGTGCTGCCGATTGAGCAGCTTCATCTGCTGTGTCGCGCACTCGTCGTGGCGCTTGAGAACCTTGGCCGCGTCGTCCAACTCGTCGATCAGTTGGCTGACGAGGCGCTTGGCTGTGTCGCTCATGTTCCTAGTACCCTCTGTTGCACCACGTTCATCGTGATGATGGCGTCTTGAATGTGTGCCGGTGCGACCTGGGTGGCGCGGCGGCTGCGAAGCCACCGGATTGCGCGGCGGCATTGAATGTATTCGTACCGTTCACGCGCGACCCGATGGGCCTCGGGCGTGACTGCGTTGTGCCACCACACGAAGCGGCGGCGATCCCACTTGGTCATGCCGCTGCCCTTGCGTCGGCACCACGGGTCGGGTTGTTCGCCAGCTTCTCGGCCAGCCAGTCCAAGTCCCAGTGGGGACCGAACACGGCCTGCCCCCGGTACAGGAACTGCTCGCGGGTCTCGTGTTCGACGGCGGCTTTGACCGCCATGAACGCTGTTGACACAACCTCACTCCGCGTCATGTGCGGGGAGAGGAACCACTTCCTCCCTGAATGGTGCTTGCGATCCCCGGTCACATTGCATGGGGCGATGAAGGTCACCTGCAGGTACTGCCGGGTGCCGTCGGCTCCGGTACTTATCGTCCAGTTGTTGAACTCGCACTGGGCTAGGATCGCCCGCACGTCTGAGTGTTCCAGCATGGATGCCTCCTTAGAAGGGAATGTCGTCGTCGCCGCCGGTCTCGTCACCGAACGGCTTGTCCTCGGTCTCGGACAGCAGCCCCGTCTCCCTGTCGTAAGCGAGCAGGATGATCAGCCCGAGGGACTGACCAGTGAGCCGGTCCTTGAGGACACGGAAGGTGGATGGTGAACCGAGGGCCTGCTGGTCACGTTCGAGACCGAACATAAAGTGAGACCAGAACCCGATGGATCGGCTGCCCTTGAAGTGCCTGATCATCACCCGGCCACCCTCTTCATGGGGCGGGCCGCTCTCCGGTGTGGTCAGATGGGACACGAAGTGGATCATGATGTTCAACTCTTGGGCGAGCATGGCCATCTCTTTCATGATGGTCTCGATGCTGCCCCGCTCGTCGTCCCCGGTGTCCGCCATGGCAGTCAGGTGGTCGAGGTAGAAGATGCGGATGCCCTCGGCCTTGGCCGCGTAGCGGATGCGCTGCTTGATCACGGACCAGTCTGTCTGGCCGAAGTGATTGTAGGTCAGCACCTTGCCCGCCAGCTTGGCGGCGTCGAGGCGGAACTGCGCTTCGTCGTAGGCCTCGTCCGGAATGTGGTAGAGCCTGCCGCCCACCTTCCCTGCCATGCGCCGGGTCAACTCGACGGCAGGCATTTCAAGGTAGATTGCACAGACCTTCTCTTCCAAGACGGTGGCGTCGTACACCAGTTGCTGCGTGAACCAGTCGGTCTTGCCCGAGCCGGTGCCGCCGCCGAAGGCATAGACCTCAGCGTACCGGCGCCCGTAGGTGGCCTCGGTCATGGTGTCGAGCCACCATGGCATGCCCATGACAACAGGCTGCGCGGCCTCGTCGAACAAGTCCTCGATGCGGACCAGCCCGTCAGGGCGATACTCCTTGGCCCCCCAAATCAGGTTGATCAAGTCCTCGCCCTTGCCCGCCACGAGCATGTCGTTGACGTCGTTGTAGGGCTCGGGGATGGTGGCGATCTTGGCCTTGCCGGGGGCCAGCACCGAGGCCGCAGCCTGGGCGCTGTCGTGCCCCTGAGCGTCGGCGTCGAACATGATGATCACGGCGTCGAACCGCTCAAGCCATTCGCTGTGCTTGGCGATGTACTTCTCGACCTTGGTGACCCGGCCCTCTTCGTTGCCCTGCCCGGCGCCGCATCCGATGGAGACGACGGGCCACTTGTTGCCCTGCAGTTGAGAGACAGACATTGCGTCGATCTCACCCTCCGTCAGGACCACCATGCGGCCCGTCTCCCTCCAAAGATGCTGCCCAAACAACACCGCCTCCTTGGCCTCCCCCAACCACGGGAAGTCCTTGTCCTTGGTCCGCAGATGCTGCGCCACAAGGTGGCCCTCGGCGTTGCGGTAGGGGGCAACCTGCACGGTCTCCCCGAACTCGGTCTTGCCGATGCCGTACCCGAATTTCTTGCACGTCTCTTCGGTCAGCCCTCGCTTCTTGAGCGCGCCGACCTTGACGGTCAGTAGTCCAGCAGCCACGCGAGCACCGCGATGCCGATCAGAACCTCCACTAACGTCATCACCTTCTCCCTTCTCGTAGTAGCTGCAGCCAAAGCACCAGCCGTGCCCGTCACTGTAGCGAGCGAGGTTGTCCCTGCTGCCACACTCAGGGCACGGCTCTTTCTGGATGAACTCCGCCTCGGTCTCGTGGTCATGAGCCATGGCGGTATCCTCCTAGTATCTGATGCTGCGTTCCCGCAGCCACGGGGTGGTGTCCAAGTCCCACGACGGGCAGTCCTTGGAACTGATCTCGTTGTGCCCAATGACACGGGCCATCGGAAACTCTTCCAGCAGGACGTCGATCAACGCCCTGAGGGATCGCCATTGGCAATCGGTGAAATTTTTCTCCGGCAAAAAGGTCCGTGAAAATCCATGGCCCTCGTTGCGCTTGCCCTTCTCGGCCACTCCGCCGACCATGCAGATGCCCACGCTGCGGCTGTTGTAGCCCTTGGCGTGTGCGCCTGCGTCCCACAGGCCGCGTCCGTCCTCGATGGTGCCATCCCGGCGAACCACCTTGTGGTAGCCGATCTTGAGCCAACCTCTGGCGCGGTGCCAGCCGTCGATCTCCTTGGCGCCGATGTCCATCGACGGTGGGGTGGCGGAGCAGTGGATGATGATGAAGTCCGTGCGCTTACGGGGCATCACGCTCGGCGCAGGCTTCGTCGAAGAGGTCCATCAGTATGGTGCCGACGTCCTCCATGGTGTGGGCTACACACCGCTTACCCTGGTAGCCGGTGCGGAGGTCAATGGCGCCTTCGTATATGACAAAGCCATTCTCGACTTCCTCGATTTGATAGCGTTCCATTATTCGAGCCACTCCTTGGGGATGCTGGATGCGCCCTTCTTGACCTGCGCGGGGGTGGCGGCCTTGGCGTACTTGAAGCCGTGCTTGCCACACCACATGGCGTAGGTCGTCTTGGATTTCTTGGCGATCCGCGTGTTGGGATTGGTGAACACGAAGCGAATGTCGAGGTCAGGGTGCTGCGCCTGGATCAGCAGATGCTTCTGCCGGTCAGCGGTGACGAAGCGCCCCTTGGTCTCGATGATCACGCCGTTCGGCAGGGGGAAGTCGGGGGTGTAGGTACGGTCCTTGGCGGGCTGCTTGTAGGCAACCTTCAAGCTCTCGTACTCGACGACCATCCCTGCCTCGGCCAACTCCGCCCCGACCTGTTCCTCCAGGCCGGAGCGGTAGCCGTCACGTAGGCCTCGTGCGTATGCGTTAGAAGTCACCTTCGGCTTCGCTGTTGCCGTCGTCGTCGGACGGTCCAGGGTCGTCGCTGGCGTCGTCAGCAGGTGCGTCGGCACCGCTGAACTCGTAGCCTTCCTCGGCCTCGAAGCCAGCTTCCTCAGCGGTCATGGTGCCACCAGAAACAAGCTCGATGATCTGCGCCGCTTCGAGCGCGAACTTCACCGAGGCACCAGTGACCTTGGCGGACTGAGCGTAGGGCACGACCTCAAAGCTGATCTTGCCTTGGGTTCCGCCCCACACTTGAATGTCGCCAGTGATGCGCTGACCGGATGCGTCGAAGAGGACGGGCTGCCGCTTCCACGGCTTATTTGTCTTTTTCGAGATACCGGAGGCCTTCATGGTGAACTTGAACTCGACTTCGTCGGTCTCGTTGCCGTCGTCGTCCTCGACCAGGGCATAGGGCAGGTACTTGGTCTGCCACTTCTTGCGCTCCTTGTCGTTCTTCGACTTCTCCTTCTTGGCGTAGGCGAGGCTCTCCGCTGCGCCGTCGTCGGCCATCTTCATGAGCTTCTTGGCTGCGGGATCAGCCCGCTTGAGGATCAGGGTTACGCTGTATTCGCCTTCGTCCTTGAACTTGGTGTCAGGCGTGGTGAGCTTCGGATACTTGAACGTCCCCTTGGGGGAGACGTGGCGTACCCGCTTCTTAGGCTTGTCGGCCATGGTGGGTTGATCTCCTTAGTGGATTGATGGGGTTAAATGGAGTAGCCGATGCACTCAGCCAGGGGCACGAACACGGTGCTGCTGGCAGAGGTGTCCTCGGCGTAGAGCCAACCACCTGGGACGCGGAGGCGGTACGTGTTGTCGACGACCATCTCCCAGGAGTGCTTGCCGTTGCCCTTGTACTCCTGGGCACCGTGCGGGCTGGCCTTCTTGGCGGGGGCGGGGGTGTTGAAGGCGGTCTTGTAACCGCAGATGGCGGCGGCATCGAGCAGGGCTGCGCCGAGTTCGGCTGCCATCTGTGGGCTGTAGTTCGTCATCTTGAACGCACCGTAGCCCGAGAGGTTATTGCTGGTGCCCGTCATGGAGACGAAGCGGCGCGAGGCAAGGGTCTCGACGGTGACGGACTTGGCGTAGTTGCAGGCCTCGTCGATCATTGAAACGGTTCTCTTCATGCTGCGTATTTCCTTTCGATTGCAGTGACGTCGTAGCCGCGATCAAACAAGTCTGCGGCCAAGTCCAAGGGCAGCATCATGCCGCCCCTGAGGATGATGATGGCGACCTCCAGGGTCTCGTCGGTGATCATGAGGGGCGCCTCGTGGGTGAGAAGGTCCATCACGCAGGCTGCCCAAAGCAGGCGGCGAGGAACCGCAGGCCCTCAAAGAACTCGACCGCGTTCAGGGTGCTGAGGATCGTGGCGAAGGCCTCGGGGGTGTACTCCCCGCGCATGACCTTGAGGACCAGCGTCAGCAGTTCCGTGCTGTCACTGAACAGGTACGTCCAAGCGTCCTCGCGGATGGGGCAGGAGCCGGGGGGGAACGCCAACCCGGTGCCGTGGTCGAAGTTGCCGAGGGTGAGGTGTCCTGCCATTACAGTTCCCCCTTCATGTAGGCAGCGGCGGCAGCGAACTCAGGGCGGCGGCCCTCGCTGTGCTTCATGATGTTGCCGGTGATGGTGAAGGCGTCCTGGGCGGGAACACCATAATGCTCCGCCAGGAGGATGAAGGCTGCGGCCAGGGCCGGTAGCTGCTGCTCCGGGGTGAATGGCTGCAGCGCGTCGACCACTGCCATGGTGCCGTTGGCTACGCGCCTTGGGTCGGCCATGTTGAGCAGGTCGCGGTTGAGGTAGCGGGTCATGACTCACTCTCACTGAGCAAGAAGTCGAGGGCCAGCATCAGGTCCGCGATCTCACCGTAGTAGATTTTTACGCTGTGACCGAGAGGCTCCTTGATCTCAACCAGGGTGTTGTTGTAGTGACGGACGCGGGTCTTGAGTGGAGGGTCGGTGGGATCATCCGACTGGATCACGTAGGCGCGGACGCCTGTTTTCTTGATGCTCATTTGGCGGCTCCACCGGACAACAGGTCGAGGGCCAGCATCAGGTCGGCAACCTCGCCGTGGGCGATACGAACCTCACCCGAACCCCACGAAATGAGGATGTCAGAGGTTGGGCTGTAGCTGGGGACCCGCTTCACAGTCGTGGGGTAGGCCTCCATGTGGGCTGAACCCCACACGCTGTACTCACTTTCACTGATCTGCTTGATGCTCATGTTTTCCTCCTGTTGTGGGGGTTGCGGCGGACCACCTTCCCGGCCTTGACACAGGCGTCGACCAGCATCCGGCGCAGCTTGTTGCGGGCGGGGCGGTCCATGGTGGAGCGGTCGAAGGTGGTGACGCGGCCCCGGTCGGTGACCGTGACTTCGTCGTGTGCGGCACCAATCCGCACGACGATGGTGACTGTGTCGAACATGGGCGGTGACCTCCAAAAATTTGATAGGGTTGAGCAACACGAGTCACAGTTAATACGTGTTGCCATTCAATGACTTAGTGGATGGGTCTAGGCGAAGAAATATGGGGCATTTCGGGTCAGTTCCACGTCGAACGTCCCACGCGGTGGCAGGGGAGGCAGTTCGAGGTCCGGTAGCTGATCCAAGATGGTGTCCCTGATCTCCTTGATCGGATCGCTGTCGACGTACAGGTCCACGAAGGCGTGGCGGAGGCAGGACTGGGAGATTTCCGTGTCTGCCGCCAAGGTGCCGAAGCTGTCGTGAACCAGGGCGAAGGACTGAACCCCATTGTGCTTAGCCAGCAGCACATAGCGCCGCATAGCAGTGGCGTCCAGGGAGTGGACGAAGTTGGGGCTCACGCCGTTCATCTGTCTCCTGATGTCGATGTCAGGCAAGTCCTCGTTGATGCGAAGGCGCATGATGACACCCGCCACCACCGTTTTCAGTTGGGTGGACTTCTGGCGGAAGTACGTCTGGTGGACAGGGAAGCCGTCGGGCGTGTACCACAGCATCTGGAGCCCGGTCTTGGAGACCAGCTTGGTGACGTCCCTGAGCCAGTCCATGGCCGTCCGTGCAGCGACCACCGTCTCGTTGATGGCGTCCCACAGCACGTCGGCCAGGAAGCTCGTGGCCTTCATCACGTCATCTTCCTCGAAGGGGATAGGCTCATTCGCCTCGGCGCACCGCTCCCGCATGGCCTCTTCGATGTAGGCCCGGCAGGAGTGCTTGGTGCCCCCGTAGGGCAGCACCATGACGGGGCGCTTGGTGAGCTTTCGGTCGACCCCGAAGGCGAGCCACTTGCCCGCCCACTTGGGAGTGGCGTCGTCGTCACTGATCCACCCGCTGAGGTCATGACCGTTGGCGGTGACGTCGTCCAGCTTCGCCGTCACCCTATCCGCGATCACCTGATAGATGTCGGAAGGCGGGAGGTCCGGAAGCATGTTGGTGGCGGAAGCCCCAACTTCGTCGCGGAGCATGGCGGAGAAGTGCTGCAGTCCGTTGGCGGTTCCGTCCATGGCGCACGGCAGGTGAGACACGTACCCGTACCCCTCGGTGCAGAGCGCGGTGTATTCCTGGCAGAAGGCGAGGAACTGCCACGGCTCGGTGGCCTCGGTCCAGAACTTATTCGCCAGCGGGTCAGCGGCGGCGTCCACGATCTGTTCGTGGTGAGCCACCACCCATTCGTAGCGCTCGACGTAACCAATCTTGTCCTCCCCGTAGACGTTAGCCCCGTGGATAAACAACCATCGGACGGCGACCTCGTCGTTGATAGGCTTGCCCTCAGCGAAGGTGAGCAAGGCTTTCGCGGGGTCAGCGCCCTGCGGGGTGAGAAAGGTGGGCAGACAGTACGCCCGGCCCCTAAAGTCAAGGTTGTGGGGAAAGTAGATGGCCTTTTCGTGCTGAAATTTTTCTGCCAATTCTAGGACACGGAATTGTTGCATCCGTTTCGACCGGATGCGGACGCGGTTGGCGTGTACGCGGGCGGCCTTTCGCTTCCACTCGCGCCGGGCCTTCTCGTTGGTCCCGATGTTCTTGGGGCGGGTGGGAAGAGGCTCTTCCTCCCGGTCGGGGAGGCCGCCGATAGGCAGGTTCAAGTCCCACACTTGGCTCATGACGTCGAGCACCTTGGTGTTGATCTTCCACGGGGTTCTCTGCATGACATTGGTGGCCTCAACGACTTCCTCTAGGTCGTCCCAACACGCGCGCAGTTCCTCAAGGTAGTTCTTGTTCGGGGTTTTCACCAAGGGCGCCCGGTGGGTGGCGAAGTAGTACCCGCCCTGCCAGGGCCCGGTCCACGGGCGTGGCGGGACGATGGTGGGCATGAAGGACGGCGTCCGAAGCTCGGCCAGGGCGTTCCTGTCCATGATCAGGTTCATGGTGTCCTCGGTGGGGGTGAGATGGTAGGCCCACTTGGCGCGCCTGTTGACCCGGCGCCGCGTGATGTCGACCATGCCGGTCGCCTCGACGACGATGCCGATCAGCTTCTTGCCGAGGATGACCTTGGTCCGCACCGGCCACGCCTCCCACTCGACCTCGGCCTTGTTCATGGAATGGATCAGCACCTTGCGGAGCCAGTCCTTGCTCGACGTGCGCTTTTCTACGTCGCGCTTGATCACGGCGAAGAGACCGCTGGCGTCGTTCTTGAACTTGCGGAAGCGAACCTCGTCCTCGATAGCGTGGCCGACGTTGCTGGCGACCTTCGTCAGCTTGGCGACGCCGCTGATGCTGTTGATGATTTCCCGCAGCGTGAGCGCGGCAGCCACGTCGGCGTCGATCATGTCGAGGAACTTGAGGGCAGGCGAAGTGGGGCCCCGAGTGTGGGCGTCCTCCGCCAGGAGGGCCCGAACGCCATCAGCGATGGGGTCCAGGGTGTTCTTCAAGATGAATTGACCATAGGAGGTCGTGCTCTCTTCGCCGCTCTTCTGCGCGGCCTCGACGGAGGCCCTGTAGCGAGCGATGCCAAGCGTGACCATCTCCTCTTCGAGCATTTGCTGACGCGCCATCAGTTCAGTTGAAATATCCAATGGTGATCTCCTTGGATAGTAGGCCTTGGAGGGCCTGGGGTTGAGCAACACGAGTCACAGTTAGCGATCAGGTGCCGCAACATCTCCGCAACATGGCGGAAAATAAGGTCATTCGATGCCTCAACGGATAGCCGGAGGCGAAAAGGAAAAGCCCGCCGGAAAAGCGGGCTGAGTAGGGGTTAGAGGGTTAGATGCGGGGGTGGATGCGCTTCGTCACCCGAGGGCAAGTCCTATTTCGGGATCAGAAGTGGCGGGTTTCTGCGGTTCTCAGACCACTAGAAATGCGACATTTGCAACATTCTGCAACGCATCCGCAACATGGGTGGTCCCCCGACATTCACTCTGCTGCGAGGGGCGCTTCGAGGGCCAAGGCAGCCGCCCGCAGGTTCCTAGGGGAAAGGTGCGCGTACCTCATTGTCTGCGTGATGTTCTTGTGCCCGAGGAACTCCTGCACCGTCCGTATGTCCACCCCGCGCTGCACGAGGCGAGACGCACAGGTGTGGCGTAGGGCGTGGGGGATGAACTGCTTGTCCTCGGACAGCCCCATGCGGGCCTTGGCGGCGCCCCAGGCGAGCCTGAGGACGTGATAGGGCAGGTCGAACACCTTGACCGCCCCAGGCGTGTACGCCGCCTTGTGCTGGCGGAGCTTCATGATCGCCCGCACCCTGCTGGTCATGGGCACGGACCTCGGGTGGTCAGCCTTGTTCTCCCACACATGGATCATGCCTCCACCGTCGGGTGTCCGTTCCACGTCCTGCCACGTCAGCCGGAGCAACTCCCCTACCCGCAGGCCGGTGTCGATCAGGACCACGACGGCGTCCCGCACGTCCAGCTTCCCCATGTCCTGCAGGTGGGCGAGCATGGCGCTCTCTTCCTCGTCGGTCAGGAACCGGATGCGGCCCTTGCTCTCCCGCTGGTGGGGGAACTTAGGCTTCACGTCCAGGCCTCCCCGGTCGAGGGCCACGCTCATGATCTTGGACAGCGAGGCCAGCTTCCGGTTGATGGTGGCGTTGCTGTTGCCCTTGGCCTTGAGCGCGGCCACGAAGTCGTCGAGGGCGAGCGCGGTGATCTGCTTGATGCTCAAATCCGCCCCGAAGTGAGCGACAAGAGCGTCACAGTTCAGCGCCATGCCACCCTCGGAGCGGGTGCCGATCCACGCGACCTCCATGGTCTTGTCGATGCCCCGCTGCAGGGTCCACGCGGCTGCAGGGGTGAACGTAGGCCCGCCCCTCATTTCCGCCAGGAGCCGTAGCCTCTCGGTCACGGCGGCCTCCAGGGTGGCACAGGTGGCAGTCCTGCGCTCCCCCTTGTAGCTGGCATCCACGAAGAACGATGTCCCTCGCTGCCGGATGCCCTTGGGTAGCTTCTTCATGCTGGTGTCCTCCTAGGCTATGGCCCTGGTCAGAGTGTTGATGATCCTCTCGCCCCGCTTGGTCAGCCTCACCCGCTTGACGCGGGCATCGAAGTAGTCCTCGTAGGACTCGACCACGTTGTGCCCCGGCGTCCGGTTGCGGTGCTTCCGGCTCAGGGACATGACGTTGCGGCTCACGGACGACTGGCTCAGGCCCGATGCCTGAGAGAGGTCCGCCATGGAGCACTCGGAGTGCGCCGCGATGAAGAGAAAGATGTTCATCTGTTGGGCCTGCATTTCAGGGTCCAGTTTGCGAAACTCTTCAATGCAGGCTGTCAGCTTGTTCAGTACTTTTCTGTCGATTGGCATTGTCCCCGTCCTTGCTGTTGAGCGCCGCTGGTCTACGCCAGTCGGCACTTATGAATAGCCTGTGAAAGAGCCACAGGTCAATGCCTCCGGTCCTTGGTTGGCAATCCACTCTCTTCTGCCCCCGTGCAATAGCAGGCCACTCGGCAAACAATTCCACAGCGGTTCCTAATACGCGACAAAACATACGCTGATCTCCTTCTTGGCGGTTCTAAGGGTAGGCGCTGAGAAGTAATGGACCTGTACCTGCTACAGGTGCAAGGGGCAAATCGCCCCTGTTCACGAAATTGTGATCAGGCAAGACGCTCGGCCAGCAGCCACACCGGGTAGGCGTTAACTTCGTCAATGCCCTGTTCCTTGAGGACTGTCGGGGCGGGCACCTTGGTGATCTCGATGCCGCGCTCACGGCACCTGTGCATCAGCCAGTAGCCGTCCCTCTGCGTTGCCTCAGGTGTGGCGTCCATGATGGCGAGGCGCTCGGGATCGTGCTTGGCAAGCCAGCCAACGACGGTGTCGCGGGCGGTGTCTCCAAGGGTTGTAGAGCACCACGTCCGGTAGTCGTCGAGGGGACGCCCATTGATCAGTGGGGTGATGGTGACGGGCGGCGGCGCCTTTTTAGCAGCCCGGCGGCGGCGGCTGGAGGTCAGGGACCTCTCCCGAGTACACTCCACGCACTCGTAGTTGGTGGTTCGACGCTCACATATATGACCGGCTGGGCAAGGTTTGCCGGTGAAGAATACGCTGAGGTCACGGCTCTTAGCCTCGGCGCGGCTGATGAACTCCCCCGCCGCACCAACGACCAAGGTATGACCGTTGAAGAATACGCGGACAGCCGGGTCTATGTGAAAGTACGCGACCAGTGCGGCCTCCACCTGATCTCGATGCACGTTGATTTCAACTCGGTTGGTCATGTGATTTCCTCCTTCTTGAGGGTGTCCCAAATCTTCTTGGTGATGCGGGTGCCCTTGACGTGATCAGGCTTCATGAGGCGTACCCACTTGCGCCCGATCAGGACGTTGAGGACGCGGTTCCCGGTGGGGATGCCGCGCATGGGATAGGTCAGGTGGACCCGGTACTGCTTCCACTTGCCGCCGAGGTAGCCCACCCTCAACTCTTCGAGGGCGGCGGGCAGGTGCTCCACGACGGTGTCCAGGGTGCGCTCTGCAGCGACCTTGGAGGCGGCTCGGGTGCCCCTGAGCGACCGGCGCAGGAACGGTGGGATGGTGAGTAGGTCGGCGGGGCCGAAGGGATCGTCCGTCATGACTGCAGCCATGTGATCAGGACGCCCCCACCGATGGACGCGGCGATGATCACGGCGCCCCAAAAGTACGTCCACAGGGTGATCTTTAGTTCCTCTTTTGGTGTCATGGTGTTACCTCCTAGGTTGGTGGTGGGTGGTACTTCTGGCGTTCAATGTGAGGGGCCGATGGACCCCTCAAGGTTCAACGTCAGTCGCAGGACGCATAGCGGTAGCCAAAGGCTTCCCACAGGCCGTCCTGGGTTGGCTTAGGTTCGTTGAAGGTGGTCCCGTAGCCTGCCGGGTGGTATCCGATCAGGAGGTCAGAGACCACGCGGTTGACGTAGTCGATGGTCCCCTTGAGGCGGTAGTTGATGCGGTAGCCAGCGTCGTTGGTGACCTCGGTGGTCCCTTGGCGGTCAAGGTCGCGCCCGTCCATCAGCCACGCCCCGTGAAATACTCGGCGTTGGCGGTGTTGGCGGTGTTGGCCTCGGTCACTTCGTCCTCGGTGATCTGCGCCTCCAGGCTGACCGGGGCCTCGATCGGCTCGGCGGGGTTGCCGTGCTTACGCTCGGCGGCGAGGGTCCACACCTGATCGACCGACAAGCCGTCCAGGCGCTCGTTGACGCGGTAGGTGCCGTCCAAGTCCTTCGGGACGTAGGCCCGGAGTGGGTTGTGGCGGTGGGTGGAGCGGGCCTTGAGCCCGAGTTGACGGGGTTTGCGGGTCTGCTTCATGGTCTTAGTTCCTCTCTGCGTTGTTCATGGCGGCGGCCAAGAGCTTCGCGGTCTGTTCCGCCCCGAACCTCGTGGTGACGATGCCGTGGAAGTTAATGGTGGCGACGTTGATGCGGTGCCCGTACCCGCTACGGCTTGGGTAACCAACGGCCCACTGCCAGTTGCCTGACTGCAGATCGCCCATCTTGTAGGCCTCGAACGGGGGCTGGTCGGGGGCGACCTCTGTGCCGAGATCGGGGTTAATGTCCTTGCTCATGTGGCGTACCTCGGGTTGGGGTTGCGGATGCAGATGCGCGCCGCGACGAGCCGCACCTGCTCTTCCTGGGTGTTGAGCGCGGGCATCATCGTCAACGCTCGGATCATGTTGCGGATGGCCCAGGTGGGCTGGTTGCCCACGATGGCCCAGGCTTCGGTGGGTGACATGGCTACAGCCCTCCGTTGACGTGGGTGAACAGGACTTGGTTGTCCCGGTGGCACTTGACGGCGAAGGTCGCCGCTTGGTCGGCTAGGTGCCGGGGCCAAGTGCGGCACCGGGGCAGGATCAGCTTGTGGACTTCAACGTCCGACAGGCCGACGTGGACCCTGCCCATGACCCACTCGATCTCGTGGGCTGGCACCTGGGCCGACAGCGTGTGCTGCTTGCCGTCCAGGGTGAATGACTTAGGCTGTGCCATGGTGTCCTCCTAGGCAGTGGCTTTGGCTCGACGGAGCCAATCTGGGATGGTGGTTAGGTCATGGGTGTTGAGCGCGGTGGGGCGGGTGACTTCGGTCACGAGGGTGACGTATTTGCCGCTGCCCCAATACTCGCGGGGATGCTCGGGGCGCTCGGTGGTCTGGTCAACGATGCGCCCGTCCATCACTGTCTGGACGTGGCTCGTGGTCCGCACCATGTAGGTCACGCCAGGGCGTGAGTACCGCAACACCCAGGTCGCCAGGGTCATACGTCGGCGCAGCGGAACCTCGACCACGTCGCAGCCGAAGGCCACCAGGGCGAGGGTCCGGTCCCGGTGGTTCGTGGTGCCCGGCCAGTTGCGGGGATGGCGAACACGCCCCCGGAGGATGCGGGTCTGCCGGTGCAGAACCTCTAGCTTGTCCCAGGCCTTATTGAAGGGAACCCCGGCCAGCAGCGCGACAGCGGTCACGCCACAGTTACGCCCAAGGCGATTTCCGGTCGGCAGTCCAAACTCGTGAAGCTGCATGATGTCCTCCGATGGTGGGGTTGATGGCGTTCAGGGTGGGGCGACACGGCGCCGCCCCCGGCCAAACGTCAGCCGACAGTGGCGCGTAGCTTCATCTGCGCGGGGGTGTGTTCGACACCGATCCAGTCGAGACTTTCGCGCCCCTCCGAGAGGACTTGCGCCAGGACAATGTCGTGGCTGTAGACGCTGCCAATCTCACGATAGAGGCCTTCCACGTCAGCCAGGCGGATGGTGCCGCGACAGTTGTCCGCCATGGTGGCGTACCAGCCATTGGCGAGGCGCACCCTGGCGCCCTTCTTGAGTTCATTCGTGGTGATTGTGCGGATGGTCATAGCGTCTCCAATACGTTGGCCACCACGTTGAGCATGGTGGCGATGATTAGGACCGCTGTGGGCCCATAGGTGCTCAAATGCAGGAGGTAGAAGCCGATTGCGATCATGGTGCTGCCCCCCGCGTGAACAGGTGAACGGCCAGGATCACGAGCCCGGCCAGGATCACGGCCACGATGGGGCCGAAGGTGAGAAAATCAGCGAGGGTGCGGATGGCATCAGCCATGGCTAGAGCCACGTTGCGGAGGTATCACAGGCGTGGCTGAGAGCGTTCGCAATCTCGGCCTCGTATGCCCCGGCCTCGCGCATTGCGCTTTCCGCCGTGCTCCGGTCGATGGCACCCTTGCCGACTAAATCCTTGAGGGTTGCGACGGCGCTGTCAGTGTTCAGTTCTGCTAGGCGTTCCTTGCTAAAAAAGGTCATGGTATTTCCTCCAGGGTTAAATGGTAGGGTGGATGGATTAGGCCGCACGTCTGGCGAACGCGTTGACCTTGGATGCCGCGCCATGCGCCGCGATTACGATGTTGGCCTTGGCCTTCGCGCCATTGCCACCACAGGCCTTGCAAAGACTGCAGGTGACCTTGCGCCCGGCCTCTTCACTGGCCGGACAAATGACTTCACCGGCCAAGACAGGGTCGGCCAGGGAACGCACCCGGAACGTCCGGTATCCCATGGCCTGGGCAAAGGCTTGATCCTGGGGAGTGTCGGCAGACGCCATGCACCACTGAGCAAAGACGACAGGAACCTTGCGCCATTGGTGAGTGTATCCAGTCCAAAAT
>SDBT01008272.1_pt1 | contig 17001 bp, 12 predicted proteins | sample 2277101 | NCBI WGS metagenome assembly SDBT01 (sample SAMN10404973, study PRJNA504765) | marine sediment metagenome | isolation source: marine sediment core GS10_PC15, 103 cmbsf | place: Arctic Ocean: Southern Knipovich Ridge | collected 2010
TACGACGTCGACCTCTTCGGCGGCCGCTTCGAGCCCCTTCTCGTCGACATAGTCGATGATCTCCTCGGCCGTCAGCACGACGGCTTTACCCGACTCGATTCGATCGTTGATCTGTTGATAGGTTTTCATGGGCGTGTTCCATAGCGGACTGAAAGGCCGACGACAACTCCGGGGGCGACGGATTCGGAGACCCACCGTACGACATGGCTTCGTCTCAAAACCCGTACGATGGCCTTCCAAGGCCGTCGAAAAGGCTGGCTTTCTTCGCGGCGACGGCCTCGGAGGGCCATCGTACGACAGCGACCGGTTTGGCGAGTGTCTAGGATCGATGGCGCGGAATTCGTCAGTATACCAGACCGTACGACGGTTGCAACAAACCGTCGAAGCTACGTTCGCCAGAACGTGGTCGTAGCCTCCAACATGCCCCACGCTACTGGCGAACGTAGTTACAAACGCAAGGATGCCTCGGGCTAAGATCTTACCCGTTTCACGTGAAACACCTGGCCTACCTGACCTGCGGAATCACTCCAACGGGTTAATCACCAGACCGCTGAGCAGTTTCGGATAGAAATAGGTGCTCTTGGGCGGCATCCGCTCGCCGCCGAGGCTGATCGCTCGAACGTGGTCCACATCGGCGGGCAAGATCAACGCAGCCAGCGGATATTGGCCCCCTTGCAACTCCTTGACCACCTCGTCGATCGGGTGTAGGAACTTCGGCTTCGGCAGATGCTTGCCGCCTAACAGGTCCTCGACCACCAGCCGATGCAACACGCCGACGCCAATCCCTCGCCACTCGTCCGAATGGTCTTCGGCGATCCGGTCCAGTCGGGCCCGGCCGGCTTCGGTCAGTTCGACGATGATCCAACGCTGATCCTTCTGCGTATACAAGGCGAACGTGTCCTGCCGGTCGACCGTCTCGACATCCTCCCAAACCGTCTCGGCCTGATCGACGCCCTCGCCCGCGGGCCGGACCGTGAAACAATCGCCCAGCCTCTCGATCAGCTCCTCGGAGGTCAGCTCGGGCAGTCCGGTGAAGAGCCGATGCGTCGGCAGGACGATCAGCCCCGGGTCTTCCATGGCCACGCAATGGACCAAGATGAAATTGGCCGGATGCTCCTTCGTGAGAGAGCCGCCCTGGTAAACATGCTCGCGATATTCGCAAGCCGTCTCGTAGCGGTGATGGCCGTCGGCGATGAATAGCGGCTCGGGCCCGACGATGGACGAGACGGTCGAGATCGTCCCGATATCGGTGACCGGCCACATACGATGGATCACGCCCAAATCATCGGTCGCCACGATCGGCGTCTCGCCGGCGATGGCCTGGTCCAGGACCTGTTCGGCCCGGCGATCGGCGTCCGGATAGAGGCCGAAAATCTGGCTGAGGTTCGACTTGCAGACGGTCATCAGCATCAGCCGATCGACCTTCGGCCCGGGCAACGTCTCTTCATGGGGAAAGACCTGGCCCTCGCCAAACGGCGAAAGCCTAAGCCGGGCCATGAAGCCTCGCCGCGTGTAGGTCGTTCCCTCGTGCGTGAACTCCTGGTGATAGACGTAGATGGCCGGATCGGCCTCGGGAAACAGCACGCCCTCGGACTGCCAATTCTTCAGGAATCGGGCGGCCCGGGTGTAGCGGTTGTTCGCCGCGTCGTCGTCGCCCGGCTCCTGCCGATTCAGGATCAACCGAATCACGTTGCACGGATGCTTCCGATAGAGTTTCTCCTGATAGTCCGCGGAGATCACGTCATAAGGTGGCGCGACCGCGTCGCTAAGGTTACCGACATGGCCCAGGTCGTAACGGAGGCCGCGGAAAGCTTGGATCTCGGGCATGCTGTCACTGCTTGCTAACGTGCATGGAAATGGAAGGGGGCGTAGGACTCTCGCTTCTCAAATAGCCGGCGGGCAACGCCCGGCGGACCGCAAACCGCGGGACGTTGTCCCCCGGCTATGACAAGCTTGCCTCGCGACTATCTGTCGCCTAGTACCTATAATAGTCAGCCTTAAACGGCCCGTCCTTGGGGATGCCCAGGTAGTCGGCCTGCTCTTGTGTCAGTTCGCTGAGCTTCACGCCGAGCTGATCCAGATGCAATCGGGCCACCTCTTCGTCGAGCTTCTTCGGTAGGACGTGAACGCCCAGCGGATACGCGTCGGGCTCGGTCCACAACGCGATTTGGGCCAGGACCTGATTCGTAAACGAGTTGGACATCACGAACGACGGATGGCCCGTCGCACAGCCCAAGTTGACCAGCCGTCCCTGGGCCAGCAGCAAGATCGAGTGGCCGTCGGGGAACGTGTAGCGGTCGACCAGCGGCTTGATGTTGACCTTCTTGATGTTGGGTAAACCTTCGAGCCCGGCGACGTCGATCTCCAGGTCGAAGTGACCGATGTTGCAGACGATCGCGTCGTTGGGCATCTTCTCCAGATGCTGCGTCAAGATGATGTCACGGCATCCGGTCGTGGTAACGAAGATATTCCCCTGCGACGCGGCCTCCTCCATCGTGGTAACCTCGAACCCCTCCATGGCCGCTTGCAGGGCACAGATTGGATCGATCTCGGTAATCAACACCCGGGCACCGTACGATCGCATCGAATGGGAACAACCCTTGCCGACGTCGCCGTAGCCGGCAATCACGACGACCTTGCCGGCGATCATTACGTCGGTTGCCCGTTTGATCCCGTCGGCCAGCGACTCGCGGCAGCCGTAGAGGTTGTCGAACTTGCTCTTCGTGACCGAGTCGTTCACGTTGATCGCCGGAATGAGCAACTTTCCCTGCTCGAACATCTGGTAGAGCCGATGGACGCCGGTGGTCGTCTCTTCGCTCACACCGCGAAGGTCCTTGGCGATGCGAGTAAAGCGCGTCGAGTCCTCGGCCAGGCTCCGCTTCAGCGTGGTCAACAGGGCCTTTTCCTCGATGTGAGTGACCGAGTCGGGATCGGGTGTCTCGCCGGACTTCTCGAACTCGACGCCCTTGTGGATCAGCACGGTCAGATCGCCGCCGTCGTCCAAGAGCAGGTTCGGGCCTTGCCCATCGGCGAACGCTCCGACCTGGATCAGGATGTTGTCCCAATAGTCCTTCAGGTCCTCCCCTTTCCACGCGAAGACGGGGACGCCCAAGTCGGCGATCGCCACGGCGGCATGGTCTTGGGTCGAGTAGATGTTGCAGCTCGTCCAGGTGATCTCGGCCCCCAGCTCTTTGAGGGTTTTGATCAGGACGGCCGTCTGGATGGTCATGTGCAGACAGCCGGAAATCCGAGCACCGGCCAGCGGCTGCTTCGCCCCATACTGCCCGCGCAGTGCCATAAGGCCGGGCATCTCATTCTCGGCCAGCATGATCTCCTTGTGCCCGAAGTCGGCCAGTTGCTGAAACTCTTCCGGGGAACAATCGACCACCTTGTACGAAAGCTTGGCTTCTACCTGCGACACGAGAATCTCCTTTTTTGGAACGGCAACTCCGGACGGCATCGTCAAACTTAACATAATAGGCACTTGTCCCCCATATTGGCAAGGGGCACCGCCGAACTATACGATTATCCCGCGTCAAATGCCGCCCGTGCCGACCGGACGAACGACTCGACGGCCGCGGGATCCTTCTTCCCCGGCGCGGATTCCACTCCGCTGGCCGTGTCCACCGCATGGGGGCGAACGGCATGGATCGCGGCCGCTACGTTCTTCGGCTCGAGTCCACCGGCCAGTATCAACGGGGGATGGTCATCGATCTGACCGTATTGGCCAGCCTCGCCCCAATCGCCTATCTTTCCTGTACCTCCATACTCTCCCTTTACGAGTGCATCGAGTAGGACCATACGCGGCATGCAACCCAGCTTGCCGCACCGTTCGATGTACTGCGATATGGGGGCCAGGCCTTCGGATCCGAGGCGAAATGCCCTGACTATGGGCCGGCCGCCCAATTCGGCCAGGAACTCCGGCGGCTCGTCGCCATGAAGCTGGATCAGGTCCAGGCCGAGCGAATCGAACCACGAGACGACCCGTTCCGCTTCCGCATTGACGAATAGCCCCACCTTAACCACCCGATCGGACAACGCCTCGACGATGGCCCGGGCTTGCTCGAGTTCGATGCAACGAGGGCTTCCCGGAAAGAAGTTCAATCCCACGGCGTCGGCGCCCGACTGGGCGACCATTTCGGCGTCGTCGATGGTCGTTATCCCGCAGATTTTGATGCAAAACATAGCGGCGGCGTCCTTTCAAGTCGCTAGGCAATCCTCAAGCTTCCTCTCGATTATGGTCGATATCGATTATAGGGGATACTACGCGCTGACGGGATGGGGCCGCGCGGGCAGGGAGCTTTATATGTCGATCGTTCCGGAAACATCAAGGTTCGCGATGACCCTACGTCGCTTGCTCAACTCTCTTCGATGGCGTTACATGGCCCTGTTTGCTTTGGCCGCCATCGCCGTCTATTGGTCGGCGAACGCGGCGGCACGTCGTAGCGAGCCGTCGCCCAGCTATACGGCCACGGCCACGATCGTGATGAAGACCGACGACCATGCGGACGGTTACTCCGGCTTGGCTCGTCCCGACCTGGCCGACATTAAGCGACAGATCCTTGCCGAATCCAATCTGCGCCAAGTGCTGAATGATTGCGGTGCCGAGATCGTTCCGCTTCAAGGTGAATCACCGAAGGAAACGACGGCTAGGGCCGTGGCGCAGTTGCGACGCGATCTGCGAACCGTAGCCGACTGGGATTCCGACTGGGATTCCGACGGGGATTCCACACCTGGCAAGTCACGCATTCTGCTGACCTACACGTCGAACAACGGTCCGCACACGGCGGTGCTCGTCCATGGCTTGGCCGAGTCCTATGTCGGGCATGTTCGCCAGCAGCATCGCCGCCGAGCAGGTCGAGCCCACGCCGAAACCCAGGAGGCGTTGGCCTATGCGCGCCAGGATTTGTTGACAATCACCGCCGAGCGGGATTCGTTCTTCGAGCGTCACTTTGGCCAGCGTCCCGTTGGTACGCGTCCCCTTGATAGGCCCCCGATCGTCGAACCAACGCCGCCGATCCAACCCGAGCCTCCGGAGGAAGAACCGGCCGATGTAGACCCGCCGGAGGAAGGCGAAAACCCCTCCCGGGCCAAGGTAGAAGCCGATCCACAGGGGCCGCGACTGGACGACAAGCTGGCGGCACTTCACCGTCGCCGGTACGAGTTGCTGGCGGATCGTATGCCGGAGCACCCGGAAGTGAAGTACATCGAGTCGCAGATTGCGGAGCTACGACATCAACTGGGGAACACCCCTGGGCAGATTTCCAACGAGGCACCGGAGGAGCCTCCCGCGAATGTCACGCCGCCGAAGGACCCACCGGCCGTTGTAGTGGCCCCGGCGGATTCTCCGGAAGCGGACTCGCGCGAAGTGGATTCGCCGGAAATCGGACCGATCCAGGGCGAGTCGCTCGAAGCGCTGCCTTGGTCGATCGCCGAGACCCAGGATGTCGGGCAGCATGTCGAGACAGTTCGGGCATATCGCGAACTCCAGGAGGCGACGGACCGTGCTAGTCAGTCGCTGCAGCATGCCGGCCGGCGCGAGCGTCTGGCTTGGCAACGGGTCCAGTACACGCTGCCAATTCGGGTTGAAGGGGGACAGCCACGTCGGATCACCGTTGCCGACGATCCCCCGCGAGGGATCATGCTAGCGTCGCTGGCCGCCGGACTCGTGATGGCCGCCGGCGTGGGCATCGTGTCGACCGGCGCCTCGATGCACCCGCCCATGACCCGACTCGAACAGGTCGAGGCGGCCATCGGCGTGCCGGTCATCGGAACCATCGAGGAGGATGATCCGACCGTCGAACCGGTCGCCTCGCGACGCTGGCAGCCCCTGAAACGAACGACCCTCGTTGCGGCCGGGATGCTGTTGATCGGCGGCTTCGTCGGCATGCTCGTCCGGGCCTCGAGCGGATTCTAACAGCGCGGTTCATTGGTAGCTACGTTCGCCAGAACGTGGGGCGTGTCCGAGGGGCACCACCACGTTCTGGCGAACGTAGCTACGACAGTATGTCACATGTCTCACAAGATCGGGTTGGAGGCATCGACCCGGTATTGCCGATTCTGTGAGATGGACGGCCGCGCTATCGCCTTATAATGGGTCATTTAGCGCGTATATATACGGCAACGGAAGCCGGGAAGCATAGAGAAAATACGCCATGTATGAAAACCACTTCGGCTTCGTTGCCAGGCCATTCTCTTCGATACCGCGGGCCGACGAGTACTTCGGGGCAACCGCCATCGAGTTGGCCCGGGCCACGTTGGTTCGATGCTTGGATCGCGCAGAAGGTGTCGCCATGGTGGTCGGTCCCTCGGGGACAGGCAAGAGCCTCCTATGCCTGATGCTGGCCCAACATTTCCGTGGCCAGTTTGCCGTGGCGTTGCTTCGTAGCGGCCGGCTGAGCACCCGTCGGGCCCTGTTCCAAGCCATCCTGTATGAGTTGGGACAGCCCTACCGGGGCATGGACGAGGGAGAGCTTCGCTTGGCGCTGATCGACTATTTGATCGGCGGCGAGGGCTGTGCCAATGGTCTGGTCTTGTTGGTCGACGAGGCCCATGGGCTGCCGCTGCGCCTGCTCGAAGAACTCCGTATGCTGACCAACGTCGTCGACCGGCAACAGCCACGAGTTCGGCTCGTGTTGGTCGGGGATAGCCTGTTGGAAGAGCGTCTGGGAAGTCCGAAACTCGATTCGTTCAACCAGCGCATTGTGGCCCGATGCTATCTCGAATCGCTCAATCGCGTAGAAACGGGCGAATACATTCGGGCCCAAGTCGAGCTGGCCGGCGGCCTGGAACCGGAAACGGCCCAGTTGCCTATCGACGGAGAAACGTCGGGCGATGATCTTTCGTGCCGGATCTTTTCCGCAGATGCCTGTCAGAGCGTGCATCGGGCGACCGACGGAGTACCCCGGCTGATCAATCAGGCCTGTGACCATGCACTGATCCTAGCCTATGTCCATGGCCGCGAAGAAGTCGATGCGGCGCTGATCGAAGAGGCCTGGGCCGATCTCCAGCAACTGCCCATGCCATGTAGCGAAGAATCGGCCGCCGACAACGTGGCCGACAACGTGGCCGACAATGTGATCGAATTCGGCGGTCTCGACGACCTGTCGGCCGAAACGGATACGTCGGACGAACTCACCACCGAGCAATTCACGGCCGAGGAGTATTCGCTACCGGCGCTGCGAATCTCGGCCGACGAGGACGAGCTGGCTGAGCAGGACGAGCCGGCTGAGCAGGACGAGCCGGCTGAGCAGTTGGAACGCATCGAAGAGTTGGTAGCCGATGCGGCGAAAGACTTTTGCCCGACCGGATCGATTGGCCCCGAGGTCGAGTTGGTATTCGACGAGCCGAGTCAGCCGTTCCACGAGGAATTCGAGGCCGAAGAGGTCGTCGGTACGACCGGCGCCACACCAATACAGTCTGCGCCGCCAGCGGAGCAAGCCATCGAGGAAGAGCCGGTCGAAGAGGAGGCCGACGGATTTGACGCGGACAACGAGGATGTCGAACCGATCGTGGAAATCGGCTCCCTCGAGGAGTCGCTCCCCATGACTTCGACGGATGATGCTTCGGCGGATGATTTGGAAGAAGAGAGTTTCCTTTTGATTTGCGACGAGCCGGCGGCGGAGCGAGACGAGGAAGTCGCCCTTCAAGAGAGCGTCCAGGAGTTGGCCGACGAGGTCGCCTCGGTGGCGGAAGACGAGCACGTCGCCAGCCCTCGCACGGCCGCCGTGCCCGAGCACCAACGAGCCGTGCCCGAGCGCCGACGATACGGACGGCTTTTTGCAACGCTTCGCCAGGGCTAAGGATTTGTACGCGAATTACATCCCGAATTCGACAAGACCGCTAGCCACTGAATTTTGCCCCGAAGGGGCCACAACATATCAGCCCAGGGCAACGCCCTGGGTGGCGAGAGAACATGACGACCGAAGCCCTGAAGGGGCGAAACAACCGCAGATCCGATGCCGCATGGCCACTTTGTCGCGCCCTTGCAGGGCTTCGGCTGGCATCCGGCTTCCGTCACCCAGGGCGTTGCCCTGGGCTGATATGTCGGGCCCCTTCGGGGCAGAGACTCCGTCTCGCTGAAGCGAACTGACTGCTGATCGCGCCGAATTTGGGAAGTAATTCCTGTACGAGTCCTAAGCAAGTAGCGTGGGTGCTGCCCACCAAGGACTAAGAGGAACACGTCAAGTTCCTGCCTGGAGAGTCGCCGATTATGAGCCGGATACTGGAAGCACTGAAACAGATCGAGGCCCGATCGATCGAGCCGGATTCGTCCGAGTCGTCGCCGCCTGATCCGGTTCGCGATGAGACGGCCATCGAGTCGACGCTAAGGGATGCCGAAGCGGCAGCGGCCGAAGCGCTCGGGGAATCGGCAGTCGGCAGTTTGCCGGTCGGAGGGCCGGGCCCATCGAAGATCCTGTCGCGGATCCCGGTTGACCAGCCGGAACCCTACGCGACGTTGGCCGGCCGGATCGTCGCTCAGCTACCCACTCGACGTTCTTCGGTCCTGATGTTCGCCGAGCCGGGGCAAACCAGCGGCACGGGCGGCATCGTGTCGCCGTTGGCCCGTGCCATCGCGTCGAGGATGGCTGGCGAGGTTCTGCTGATCGACGGGGATCTTCGCAACCCGACGTTGGCCGGACGCTTCGACATCGAGCCCTCCCGAGGCCTGGCCGACGTACTGACCGGCATGACACCTTGGGAAGAGGTCATTTGCCCGACGGACATTCCCACGTTGAGCATTATGCCGGGCGTACCGTTTCCGAATCCTCCCGGCGGGCCGCCCGAGCACCTGAACCTCGAGCGGCTACTGAGCCCGTTGCGCGAGCGTTTTCGGCTGACGCTGATCGCGACGTCGGCGTTGGAGTACACGGAAGTGGCTCCGATGGGGCGACACTGCAACGGCGTCTACCTTCTAGTTCGTTTGAATCACACGACGCATCGCGAAGCCCGAGACGCCGTGGCAAGTATCCGTAGCCGCGGCGGCCGAGTGCTCGGTAGTCTGGTGGTAACGTCGTAGCTACGCTCGCCAGAGCGTGGTGAGGGGCAGCAATCTTCCGCAGGGGCTTTGTAGGGTGGGCATTGCCCACCAAGAATCAGAGGTAAGCGGTGATTTCATGGTGGGCAGTGCCCACCCTACGGAGTCGGCTATTGCACGATTTCGACGTTTGGGTGCGTGAAGATTCGCTGTAGTATTTCGCTCAAATGACGTCCCGAGTCGGCCGTTCCGCCGAAGGTCGCCAACCGGTCGAGAAACTCACGGTCGGCTTCCAGGCCCATAGCCACGGCGAATGTGCGGCAGTGTTCGGCTCGCATCTGCCCGGCCCGCATCAACGGAGCGTTGCGTCCGGCGGAATCGTCGCCGTGGAACGCCCGCGTTGGATTGTCGGCGAGAAAGCGGTCGATCTCGGACGAAGAACCGACGTAAAGATTCGCCCGGCCGTCGCTGATCAGCACCACGAGTTTCTCGGCGCCGGCTCGTCCTTGACCGCCTCGCGCCGGTTCGCGAAGATGGCCTTGGGCCGCCACCAAACCGGCCTCGACCGCCGACGATGGGTCCCTATCGGAAGTGGCCTGCAACGTGGCGGCGATTCGCATAGCCGCGTCGTAATCGGACGTCAGCGGCTGATGAACCGCCGGCCCGCCGCCGCGGAGATCGTCGAATGCGATGATACTGACCCGATCGCGGAGCTCGCCATAGACGATCCCCCGATTGTGGTCCTCGATCATTCCAATGGCCTCGATCAGTGTCCGGCGGACCTCGTGCATCGGCCGAGTTCGCGGCGGGAAATCGAAGGAACCTCGGTCCGTCTCCTCCGCGTGCCATGGGCAGTGCTTCGAGTGGCGCGACAGCGGCGTATATTGCCCTCCGGCCTTGCCCGCGCGGCCATGATCGAGCATGAACTGCACGTAGGTCCGGTAGCCGATCCGATTGTGAAAGGCCGACCGAGCAGCGCCGTCGGACGCCGTGGTATGCGAGTCGTCCATCCCGTCGATCCGATGACGATCTCCGCCAGGCGGTAGTATGCCGCGAGTCTCACTTCGCGCCGGAGCGATCAGGTAGTCGAGATACGCCGCCCAATAGGCATAGTTGACGGTGCTATCGGCCGCCGGTTTTACCCCGGGCATGAGTCGGGCTATCTGAAGGTCGATGATCGCCGAGTAGGCCTTGCGCTTCCGCTGGAGTTCATCGTCAGCCGGGCTGATTCGATAGGGACTGGCGATTCCCTCGCCGGTCAAGGGGCCCGCGCCGGTAGCCGTTAATTCGCGATAGGCATCTTCGGTCGGAGCAATACCCCAGGGCGCCGCGACATATTCCAGCTCGCCGGGAAACGGGCCGTAGCCGAAATCCTCGTAGATCTCTCGCATCCAGCCAGCTCGCATCCCTTGGGCCTCGGCGTCCTCGGTCGGGCTCGCCGTCCGGCATGGTTCGGTGTCGTTGTTCATCGATCCGGAAACATCGACGACGAACGTGATGTCCCGTGGCCGGGTCGTGGCGACAGCCGACGCTTCGTTGATGAATGTGAACCGGTCGAGGAGCGGGGCTAAGAACAGCCGTGGCGACTGGCCACCCGACGGTTCGGCCTGGACCCGAACTCGAACGGCGTTTCCCCGGATTGTCGCCGGGGCGAATTGGCGTGACTCGGGGTGCCAGGTTCCAAGCTCGATCTGGATTGGCCGGAGCCCTGCCCCCACCGTATAGGTCTGTGGCACTTCGACCGACGTGGCGATTTCCATGGCGGCCGAATCGGCAAGCACCTGCAGTCCGGTGCGGAACCAGACGATCCGGCCGACATCGACCGCGAATGCCACGACAAGCAGTGCCAGAACACTCAATAGGGCAAAGAAAACCATCGCGATCCCACGGCGCGATCGACTTCGGTATTGGGCGGGAGATGGCTTCACGGCGACCTTTCGGCTAGCGACGTTGCACGCGGCGCCGGCAGCGCCACGCAAGTGTCGGTTCCGAAAGGGGATAAGTCAAGTTGCTACTACGAACGGGTGGCAGTTGGACGTGTGAGCGGCAAGGCGCTAGCCACCGGTATTGCAGGAGCATAGTCAACCCGACGGGACCGGCGGCTAGCGCCTTGCCGCTCACATGTCCAACCTCAAGGTCTAGCCTGACAAAGCCTAGCCGTCGCTCTCACCCGGCGCATCGCCGGCGGAACGCCTTCGCCCGGTTCCTGCCAGATCGATGGTGGGATGGCCGGAGGTTGGGCTTGGGTTCTCGGGCAATTCGCCGTGGTGGCGCCAGAGCAAGTTGCCCAGCCCGGGAGGAGCCGTGACTCGCCAGCGGCTGCGTGGCAACCCGTCGAGCAGTGCCCGGCGTGATCGGCACAACCCGACCGTCGCGATCGAACCACCGCCGAAGAAGACCGATAGGATCGTATTATCGCAGACCGACATTGCAACCTCCTTCCGGGCAAGGTTGCAAACTTCGGTAACCTGGCATGCTCTGACGATGACGGTTGTGCGGTGAACGACGATTCTAAGGTGGCTTGCACCACTTCGGCCGCTACCCGTCACGAGAGCCCCATGGCTTTGCGTCCCGACCTCACGATCGGTTTGCCGTTTCGGTTTGCGTGCCCCCGACAAGGGACGATGCTGACAAGGGACGCTGAAAAGACGCCGGCGGACCCGCCGCCAAGAAAGCATACGTCATGGATTGGGCTCCGTCAAATCGGCCGGAAACGGGGCTCGAAAAGGCCGATCTTCCGCAGGATCGTTTGTAGCGAAAAAACAACCGGCGGGTTTCAAGAAAAACACGCCGGTTGCGTTTGCACATCACCGATCGTGGTGTAGAGTTGGTTTGACAAGAGACTCTCGATGGATCGCTTACGTTTTGACTGGAGGTACCAAAAATGAAAAAGCTGCTTATCCTGACGGCTTTAGCGATGGCGCTGGGTAGTGCAACCGGCTGCGGAATCTGGGACCGATGGTGCGGTCGGCGCGGGGCTGCCTACGACCAATGTCAACCAACCTACAGTGTTCCAGTTTGCGGCGGGTGTGGCGAGTGTGCTACTTGCATACCGTCCTCCACAGTAGGTCCCGGCCCAGTAAACAGTTACGTACCCAGCGCGGGTGGGTAACGACGAAATCTCCCTCTGGCAGAGTCTGTCCACCGGCGGTTGGCCGCGCCATCCTGATCGCGGTCGGCCGCGGTGGACTGCTTTGGGCCCGCTGAAGAAGAGAATCGGGTGTGCCACTGCTTCGAAGAAGCAGTGTTTCCACGAGGAATAGAGGCAGCACTGCTTCTGCGAAGCAGTGGCACACACTTTCTGTAATGGGCCTGTCGAAGAAGTAGCTCCCGCTCCGCGCCACGTTTGGCACGAATCGTGCAGCAAGGTTCCGTCTCTAAACGGCCCTGCGCGAAAGGAGCACTGCGTGAAACGTCGCTTGTCTGCAAATGCACTGCCGACCCGGCTCGTGCTGGGAGCCCTCATCGGATCGACGAGTCTGCTCCTTGGGGGCCTGCTCTGTGGCGTCGCGTCGGCCGATTATATCAATCCTCCCGACTGGTCGGGTAGTTCGGCGTTTACCCACCAATCGTGGAGCTTCGCCGAGCCGGGGAACCCCGTCTTGGCCGACCCGGGCTACGTCAATCCGGGCGGCGAGCCTTGGGCCCAGCGGTCCCACGGCCAGTGGCGCGACGACCTTGGCTCGCAATTCGATCTCGACGGCAATTTTGTCCAGCAGCGCCAAGGGGGCTGGTACTTCGAAGGCCCCTTGCTGGACTATATCTCGACGATCGACATACCGGCCGCCGACGAGAACCTGCCTCCGGAACTCTGGCGCTCGGAACTCTGGCTGCAGGCCACGCTGAAGACCAATAGCTCGTCCCCCCAAATCCTCCTGCAGGCCTTCGACGAGTTCGGCGAAGAATTCGACCTGATCAGCGGTGATGTCGAATTTATCGGCGAAGACCCGCTGGACGGAGGCACTTGGGCCGTCGCCACGTTCGCCTACTCGATCTCCGGACGGCCGGAAACCGCAACCGTTCGACTCGCGGCGAGTCTACTGGGCGAGGACCCGAGCCAATCGGCCCCGGCCGAGTTCTTCGTGATCGATCAGATCGACGTCGACACGCGAGTCATTCCCGAGTCGTCCGTGCTCGTCATGCTCTCGGGCATCGTGATGCTGAGCCTGGTCGTCTTCTTCTGGCGGCGGCAAACGGCTTAGCTTCGCGTCAACTCGTGGAACCGCTCCATCAACCGAGCCGTAACGGGGCCGGGGACGCCGTCGCCGATCGGGCGACTGTCGACTTTCACCACCGGAATTACTTCGGCGGCCGTGCCGGTCAGGAAGCACTCGTTGGCGACGTAGACGTCGTGCTTGGTCAGCGGAATCTCTTGTGCCTCGATGCCCATGGTTTGGGCAAGCCCGAGGACCACGTCGCGAGTGATGCCTTCGAGGATACCCGCTTCATTGGGCGGTGTGAGAATGCGGCCGTCGCGGACCAGGAAGATATTATCGCCGGTACACTCGGCCACTTCGCCCTTGTGGTTGAGCATCAGCGCCTCGATGCAGCCGGCCTGCATGCCTTCGATCTTCGCCAGGATGTTGTTCAGATAGTTCAGCGACTTGATCCGGGGGTTCAGCGCGGCCGGATGGTTTCGCATCGTGCTGACGGTGACGATCTCCAGTCCCTTCTCGTAGAGTTCGGCCGGATAGAGCGCGATGCGGTCGGCAATGACGATCACCTGCGGATCGGAGCATGCGTTGGGATCGAGCCCCAAGGTTCCGATGCCGCGAGTGACCAGGACGCGGATGTAGCCGTCCTCGATGCCGTTTTCCGCGAGCGTTTCTTCGATAGCGTCGGCCATCTCTTGCTTCGTGACGGGGATCTCCAACAGGATGGCTCGGGCCGAGACCCAAAGCCGATCGAGATGCTCGTCGAGCCGAAAGACCTTGCCGCCGTAGCTCCGGATCCCCTCGAAGACACCGTCGCCATAGAGCAGGCCGTGATCGTAGACGCTGATCTTCGCGTCGTCCTTGTCGTAGAGTTTCCCGTTGATGTGGATCTTCAGAGGCATGGCATCGACCGCTTCTTCGAGATCAGTTTACGGTTTGGCGTTTTGCTGCTAGGAGACGATCCGGCCGTCGTCGAGCCGAACAATCCGATCGGCCTGATCGGCGATGGCCTTATCGTGTGTAACCATCACTATAGTGAGGTTTTCCCGGCGATTCAAGCGTCGCAGCAGTTTCAGGATCTCTTCGCCGGTAGCCCGATCGAGGTTGCCGGTCGGCTCGTCGGCCAATAAGAGGCTGGGTCGATTGATCAACGCCCGGGCGATGGCGGCCCGTTGCATCTCGCCACCGGAGAGTTCTCGCGGCTTGTGCTTCAGCCGATGCCCCAAGCCGACCATATCGAGCAACTCGGCGGCGGCCTCGCGATGTTGACGGCGGCGGCGGAAGAATCGCCAGGTGCTGTCGGTGATCATCAACGGGGCCATGACGTTTTCCAGCGTGGTCAGTTCCGGTAAGAGGTGATAGAACTGGAAGATCATGCCGAAGTATTCGTTTCGCAACTTGTCGCGAACCTTGGCCGGCTGGTTGTCGATTCGCTTGCCGGCCAGTTGAATCTCTCCCCGGTCGGGTGCGTCGAGGGTGGCCAACAGGTGCAGCAGCGTGCTCTTGCCACATCCGCTCTGGCCGACGATTGCCAGGAACTCGCCTTGGCGGACCCCGACGCTCACTCCACAGAGTACCGGAATGGTCACGGGCCCCTTGCGATAGCTTTTTTCGATATCGACGGCGGCCAATTGGTCATCCATCTGTAGCCCCAATCGACTTTCACGCGGTGCGAGCGTCGGCAGATCGGTCACGGGCACGACCGGACTGCCCAGGTCGCCCAGTTCGACGGGGCCGTCGGGTTGGCGTTGGTCGATCGAAAAGTGGGGCCTCGGAATCGCATGGTATGGCTCGACCTCTGGTGTCGTTTCCGTGTCACTAGCAGGCACGTCCAGGTGCGGCCCGCCGCCTAGCGAAGGGCCGCCCGCTACATGGGGGCCCGAATGCAGCCGGGGGTTCGTCGGCGAGAGTGGCTGCTTCGTCGATTGACCCAGCATATCTTGCAACTCGTCACTCATAGCGCAAAGCCTCCACAGGATGCAGCAGAGCAGCTCGCAGCGCCGGTAGGACGCTGGCCAATACGGCAATCGTCACCGCACCGGCGACGATCCAAAGAACGGTGGACGTCTCGACGATCGTCGGGATCTCATAGAAGTAGTAGACGGTCGGATCGAAGACCGGCCGACCGGTGATCCGGCCCAACACGCCGGCGATTTCGTTGATATGGGCGACGAATACCAACCCCAGCACTAAGCCAACCCCCGAGCCGACCACTCCGAGCGCCAGTCCATAGGAGAGGAAGATTCCCATGATGCCGCTTCGCGAAGCGCCCAACGATTTGAGTATCCCGATATCGCGAGTCTTCTCGACCACGATCATCAGGAAGATGGCCAGGATTCCGAACCCGGCCACCGCGATAATCAGGAACAACAAGACGTTGAGGATGGCCGTTTCCATTTCGACGGCATCCAAAATCGAACTCCGCTGATCGCGCCATGTTTGTACGACGAAGAACTGCGGCAAGAAGACCTTCCTGAGCTCGTCGCGAACCGCGACGGCCGTGCTGGCGTCGTGAAGCTTGATCTGGATCGAATTGATGTGGCCCTTGCCGGTCGTCGGGTCGATCATCCCGCGATTCTCTTGCAGAACGCGTATCGGAACGAAGACGACACGCGAGTCGAAGTCGCTCATCTTGCTTTCGTAGAAATCGACGATCGTGAATGCGCTGCTCACCGCGTCCGGGGGCATGCCGACGGTGGGAAAGGTCAGAGTCACGTCATCGCCGGGCAGATTCAGAAACCGCTCTTCGTAGGACTGGCCATCTTCAGTCGGCACCCGATAGCAGGCCAACGCCATCCCTATAATGGCGCCCGGCCGCTGCTGCTGGGCCGGGTCAAACGCCTTCGGGCCGTCGCTCTCATCGAGCAACGGGCCCGTGCCGCCCCGCCCGCTGAATGGATCCATCCTAGGGCCCGGCTCGGCCTGATGAGCCACTACCTCGACTGTCATTCCGCTGGGCATTCCGCTGGGCATTCCGCTGGGCATTCCGCTGGGCATTCCGCTGGGCATTCCGCTGGGCAACCCGCTGGGCAACTGGGTGGGTACTTCGGTAGGCGTCGCGACGGGCATCTCGATCGGTAGCGGCGCCGGCGGTTGAAGATCGGCTATTCGGATCTCGCTCGACTCCGGCTCCAGTGGCCGCGGAAATCGGATCCCCGGCTCCAGATGCGTGCTCGTCGGCCGCACCGGATGCAACTCCACGCGATGCTCGGCCAGTGCCAATAGCCCGTTTTCAAATCGGCTGGCCGACTCGGTGTCCGCCGGTTCCGACGACTCGCCGGGGATCTCCAACAGCCGCTCCGCCGCCGGAAGAGGGTACGGCTCGGCCTGCTTGCGGCGAAGCTCGCTGATTTGGGCCATGCGCCGTCGATGGACCCAGCCGGCGTCGCCCATCTCTTTTCGCTGCCGGGCTTCCGACTTCGGTACTTGGTGGTCGAACCGATCGTAGCCGTCCTCGTGCAACTCGAAACTCAACCCCTTGCGGTTCTTTTCGTGCTGCACATACTTGCCGATGTCGCTGACGTCGGCTTGGGTCTTCTCGTCGATGCCGATCACCTGTACCAGTTCGGTGATCGACTGGCCGCCATATTCGATATGAATCATCGCCGGGACCTCGACCGTCGGCGCCATGCCGGCAATCGAATCTCCCACCGCCGCGCGGATCCGCGCCATCTGATACTCCGCGTCGGGCATGCCCTCAGAACTGCGTGCCCTGACTGTCACGTCCGACAGAATCCCTTGGATACGGTCCTCCATCTCGGTCGAGAAACCGTCCATCACACTATTGACCACGATCATCGTGGCCACGCCCAGCATCACGCTGATGATCGACGCCAGTGCGATGTAGCGAGTCCGAAGATAACGCCAGCA
>SDBT01008273.1_pt1 | contig 17001 bp, 13 predicted proteins | sample 2277101 | NCBI WGS metagenome assembly SDBT01 (sample SAMN10404973, study PRJNA504765) | marine sediment metagenome | isolation source: marine sediment core GS10_PC15, 103 cmbsf | place: Arctic Ocean: Southern Knipovich Ridge | collected 2010
ATATCGTGAGTAAACAAATCTTTGTAAAAATTAGCTTTTTTATATGCTTCACGATACTTTTTTTCAGATTCCTTTAAATTATGTTCTGTTTCTTCCAATTTTTTAGCAAGTTCTTTTCGTGGAGGAATAATTACGTGAATTATTTGAAGCGGTTCTTCTAAATATTCTTCTAAACTTTTCTTATTAATTATTAAAAAAGCTATGAGAAACGGACTGAATCCTATTCCTAAAATAAATTTTCCGTATATCCCACCAACTATAAATTGACCAAATTCGGGTTCAAAAATGGATACTAGAAAGGGAAATAAAAACCCATCCAAACACAATATCCCGATATAAATCCAAACATATAATACGATTACTAAGAATATATTTTTAATATAATATTTAACTTTTTCAAGTAAATAAAACATGATAAGAACTTCGATAACAAATACAACAGAACTAACTATATTTACTGTGATTGTTGTACTAAATATTTTGGGAGAAATTCCAAAAATATTTATGGTTGCTGGATCGTTTAATACTACTGTAAGGAGTGAATACAAGAAAAACAGAAAAATGTTTAAAATAATTTGAATACTTATCAGATTTCGTACAACAGAGAGGTCTTGGGAAACAATAACTATGATGAATGTAATTAAAATAATTGAAGAATAAGCAATATTTCCCCCTGTTATTATAAGATTTTCTGAAATCTTGATAGAATAAAAGACAGCAAATAACTGTGTGAATACATACAAAAATCCAAAATAGGCATAAAAGAAAGTCATTGACTTATATGTTTTAACTAATTTTACCAATACAATTGGTGGGAGACCATAGAGCAATAGATGCAGAATTAAAATAACTGTTGGATCCATGGTTTATGATATCTCTTACATATCTTTTTTATAAATAGGTGAATAATTAAGGTGTGCCATCGTATTTAACGATTGCCCCTTAATTAACAGTTTAATTTCATTTGATAAATATTATAGATTATTTCACTATAACCATCTCGTGCAGCATTTTTCCTTGTTCTTTGTATGATTTACCTTCATATACAAGATCCAGATTAAACTTTGAACTAAATCTAAAATAACCTGGCTTTAGTCGCAAAAGGTTCTTCACAACAAAGCGTAGGAGAGGGCCTAATTCAAACAATAAATTATCAGCATCGAGGACTTTTTGTACTTCCACAATAATCTGCTGTTCTTCTGGAATGTTAAATTGCAGAATTTTGGGGTATTTATTTTCTATTTTATCAGTTTGCTGAAAATCTTCTTGAATTAAATCGTATTCTCCTGTACTGAGAATAACTTTTTCATCCTTTGCAATCATGAGTACTTTAATAGCATGATCATCCATCTTTTTATTGCATTGAATATAAGCATAGATCGCTGTAAAACTTTCCGAATATAAACGCCCCCAATACCAGTAATTTACAATTCTAGGAAGGGTAAAATTTAACCAGTTATGATCATGATAACCAATCCCTTTCACTTGAATTGTCTCGCCATGCACTTTGATAGTACCCTCCACATCTGCTCGAGGGAGCGGTATACACCACCCAAAGTGGCCCATATTACCAAATTGAGTATAACCACTTCCAGGCATCCATCCATGAACTTTAGCAGTGTATTTTAGATGAAAACCAAATTCTCCTTCATCTAAAAAAACCTCATAGGTGGGCAATTTTTTGTTAGAATAATCAACTTTAATGTAATTATTACCTATATGCACATCTGCTCGCTCTTTTGAAACAGTAAGATCAGAACGGGAGTAGTTGTATAAATTTTGTAATTTTTCACCATTAGGCTTATAAAATGTAATTTCTACACCAGTTTTACTTGTCCTCTCGTGTTTTGCACGAAAGAATCCCACAGCTGTATATCCGTTGTCAAGACGGGCGTCGAAGTACCACCACTCGAAATTCCCCTTCTTTTTCATGTCAATATGCAATGCATCGTATTCTGGTTTAAATTCGGCTATAACTCCGTCTCGTCGACCTGGTCCCGACCAAGCTTCCTTTACTTTAACAGATTTTTTCTTAGTACTTTCCATTTTTTTAGTTCCAATTATTTATTTTAATTCTCCTAGAAAACTTCAATTTCATTTTAAATCTTAATATATTTATAATTTATGATTTATGTAAAATTCTAAGAGAATATTAATGAGTATATATTTTTTTCAATTAAAATACTTTATTTTGAAATAATAAGTCTAATTAGTAAATCTACAAGTAAGGCGTAAAATATGAAACCAGCTAAAAAATTGTATAAAATCGGCCTAAAACATTACAAATATGGCCACTATGAGGAAGCAATAAAATTCTTTAATGAAGCACTCGCGATGGAACCAAATATTTATGAGCTTTGGAATCAAAAAGGAGTTGCTTTAGACAAACTCCATAAACATGAAGATGCAATAAAAGTTTATGAACAAGCAATAAAATTAATCCCAACTAAAACTACAGCTTGGTATAATAAAGGATTAGCACTTAAAGATCTTAAAAAATATGATGAAGCGCTCAAGGCTTTTGATGAAGTTACTAAACTTGATATAATGAAATTATCGGCCCATTTGGAAAAAGGAATTATATATGATATACTTGAAAATTACCAGGAGTCAATTAAACGGTATGAAGCAATCCTAGAAATTAGACCTAAATCCAATAATGTTCGTATCAAGTTAAATAATGCATATGAAAAACAAGCTCCTATATCAAATGCTTGGAAAAATAAAATGAAAAAAGATTAAATAATCAATGTTGGAATATTTTTGAAAAACTTTAGGATAATTTCACTTAAATAGTGTGATAATTTCACTTAGTGTATCAAAATTATGAAAAATAACTGTTTTTAGTTATACTCATTTTTATTTTTAAACAAATTGATAATCCAATACAATTTCAGTCAACTATTAATCAGGTTTATGGAAAAACTGAATATGTTCAAAAAAAAATAAAAAAGAATTATTTAAAATAAAATAAGCTTATTTCTTCGTCAAGTGTGCTCCATGGGAATCCAGGAGAGAAGAACACGTTTAGAATCACTAAATATATGCCCACGACAATGTATACTGTCAAGTGTAGAAAGGCTGTTATGTTTAAAAAGCCCTTAATAGGTTTCTTAACTATAATATAAATTGCTCCGTGTATCGCAATCGCAATCCCCCTAAGCGCCGGATGGATGATTAAATAGAAATCTCCTTGAAATGCGAGAGATGTCCCTATAATGACCAATCCAATAAGATATATGAACAAGTGGATTATAAACGACCATTTCCAAGCCATACCCTTAGCGGAAAAAGCTTCTTCATTTATTCTCGTTGAGTAGGCCAGTAAAAGATGGAATCCAATCCCAATTTTCAAATAGCATTGTCTTTCACATTTTTTAAGATTTCTTTTTTAATATACTTTAAGTTAGAGTCATTTCTTTAAAAGTGTTTAAGTTTCAATATTTATTACTAATTAAAACTAGTTATTCACTTAATATAAGTAGCATTTTTTTTAGAATTATTAACTTCCTAAGACCTCTTACTTTTACCTTACCTGATAATACTTTTAAACCCAACTTAGACATCGGTAATCTATTCATTGCTAAAGCTAAATAGGTCTGTGCATCCATTGCCAGTAGGGCGTCCCAACCTACATTTTTCTTTTTTAAATTCTCTTTTGGCTTGTTAGGAATGCTTTCAATTCTTAATATTCCATTCTTTATGATAATCAGCGCAGCGAAATTCACGTTTACAGCATTTAAGAGAATTTTTATATTAGTTTTGCTAAATTGCTCTTTGAATTTCTTTTTATCATTTAACGGAAGAAGTCCACTTGCGATTAATCCTGCAAAGCCTCTAATCCTTTTCTTTTCTAATTTTGTTTCGGACATAAAATCTAAATTAAGAGATTATATTGATTTTAATTTTCCTTTAATAAATAACATTCCTCTTAAGTTCAATTTTTTAAAGCCTTTTCTGTTTATTGTTGAGTTAGGAACGTTAAGATCTCATCCTTGAACCATGAGTCACTAATAACAGTGAGGTGGTTTTTATTAGGTATCCTGACCAGTTTAGAGCCAGGTATGGCTTCTGCAAGTTTATCATCGCTTTTGACATATGGGTAATCATTTTTACCGTTAATAATGAGGACGGGGATATCGACATCAGTCAGCCCAATACCTCCGAGCTTAATAGGGAAACCTTCAGGCCACATTTGTAAGGCAGACAAAGCGAGCGCCTCGAGATCGTTATTTGGGTTTAATTCTACAAATGCCCTATAGAGTTTCCCCATAGGGTTGGTGATTTGAGAAGGATCATTGGTACGCAAGGCCTCTGCTATAAAACTCGCATCCACACTCTCTTCGGTCTCGTCACCGATGCCACCCAAGATTACTGATGTGAACCTCTCTTTGTTATAACCCAGTAGGTAGACCGCCATAAATGCCCCCATTGAATAGCCAAAAATGTCAGCTTTGGCTATATTAAGATAATCCATCAGATTTAGGACATCTTGGGCCATGATGCCATAACTATATACATTTTGGTCATACGGTTTATCGCTCTGACCATGACCTCGACAGTCCAGTGCAATCACTTGTCTTACTGTCTGAAGGGCTTCCACCCAGCCTGTTTCCACCCAATTTTGCTTCAGATCAGAACTCCAGCCGTGCACCAGAATCATAGGGTTCCCTTGACCAAAAATCTCGTAATGGATTTGCAAACCGTTTGAATCGAAAAATCCTGAGGATGTATGTTTTAACACGCTTAAAATTGCACCTTTTATTATTCCCGAGCTGATATATAAAATCCACTATCAGCTACACCATTAGGATCAAATTCTTTTTTAATTTTTCTTAACCATTGGTGATAGTTAGACATATGAGGGCCAAAGGTGTCATGCATTTTATCACCCTCAACGAAAAATGGTGCTCCGAGATGTTTGAGTAAATCCATTTGGTTACTCTTTTCCATATATTCAGCCATTCCTTCTACACTACTCTTATCAGTTTGATCGAACATGGTGGGGGATTCCACATGGAAGTAGTGTCCTGATTCATAAGAAGTCATCCACACGCCTTCACCAAAGTCGTTTGCGATTGCTCCAGTTTTAATATATTTTTTCTTCAAGGGGATGTTCATTTGTGCGCTGCGAAGACAAATTCCTGCTGTATCAGCTACACCCTTAGAAGATTGAAAACCACCAGTCGCGATAAACCCGTGTAAACCTAAATTTGATCGCAATGCTTCAGCATAAAAGATTGGTTCAGGAGTGTATATTTTTCCAATTATATTTTTCAATTTCAATTCTCCAATTAAATTATCCATTACTTTTTGTTTATAATCAAATTCTCGATTGGTGCGTGCGGCAATAATTATAACAAGTGGGACTTTCATACTTCCAATTGCCATTTTATCCATTAATTGTTCCATAGAATTTGCAAATATTGCCATTACGGCAAATCCAGATAAATGACTACACATAAATGAAATTTCTTCTTCTTCCACTCTTAACATGACTTTTTCAAGATACTTGAAGGTACGACAATCCATAACATATAGCTTCATAAAGTCTGGAACATCAAAATCATAAATGGGAGAACTCCCTTTTACATTAAAATTTGTACTACATGGATAAGGAAAAAGTTTAACAGCTACTTGTGTGAATACTCCAAGCCCTGATTTCGCTCCAGCCCACCCTCTCATAATACCTCTTAAACTGGGTCCTGGACCATCACCGCTAAACCAATCCGGGTTATTTTTTAGTCCATAGGACCCTAACTTCATAATAACTCCTGTAGGAAGTACCCATTCAACTCCCAAAACATTTCTCGCGCTATGACCTGTAGAAGGTGAGGTAAATCCCGGACCATTCATGCTTGTAGCGCTTGCAAGTGGAGAAACTTGAGGACCCGCACCTGGCATGTGGCAATTAAGACCATATTTCATAATTTCCACTTGTAATTGTGCTCCGCTTACATATGGTTCTATTACAGCATAAAGATTTTTGGCATCAATTTTTACAATTTTATTCATTCTTCGTAGGTCTATAATTATTGAATTGTCTGTAGAAGGTTGATTCCATGGTCCTAAGCCTGTTGATTGCGCTTTGAATTTTATACCATATTTATTACATAATTTTACTACTTTTTGTACTTCTTCTGTAGAAGAAGGTAAGATTACAGCCTTAGGAATCGCTGAAAAAGGGATAGGCTCTTTTCCCTCCATATAATTAAAAATCTCTTGACACCAATTGTAAGCATAAGCATTTGTCATAACTTCTCCATCATCAATATTTTCTTTACCAACTACATCTACAAATTCCTTTAAAATTTCTTTATCCAACGTCATTTATGCTGCCTCTGCCATTTTTTTTTTTAATACTTTCTTTTCTAAACCTAAAGCCATTAATAATAGTTCATTTATATCGTAAAATTTTAACTTAGATCCACTTTCTTGAATAGCATCCTGTAAATTTGTAGAACATAAAGGACAGGCAGATGTTAATAACTCTGCTCCAGTATCCTCTGCTTCTTTAATCCTAGTTTTTGCCGTATTGAGAGCAAATTCGGGAAATGCTGATTTTACTCCCGCACCGGCTCCACAACAATAAGCATATTCTTTTATTCGCTCCATTTCTACTAATTTCAATCCCGGAATTTTCTTTAAAATATTCCTTGGTGCATCATAGATACCATTGCCACCAGTTCTTTTTGGTTTTGGAGGCATGTTTATAGAAACCAATGGCATTAAATCTACTACATCTCCATCCCATTCTTCATAAGATTCGGAATTTCTCCCTAAATGACAGGGATCATGATAAGTAACTGTTAAAGGAACTTCATTTGTTAATTTTAATTGCCCAGTTTCAAGTAACTCATTGAAAAATTCAACTACATGAAGTACACGGAAATTATAATTTCGATATAAAGGATAATCTACCTTAAATGTATCATAACATCCAGCACAACTAAAGACAACAGTTTCAATACCTTTAGACTCAATAACATCGAGATTTTTATTAAGAAATTCCTGAAATGTTTTTGTATCACCTATTCTTAAAATAGGACTCCCACAGCAGAATTCATCATCACTTAAAATATTAAAGGGAACATGGGCCTCATTCATAATGTGAGCAGCAGCAATTGCCATTTCTTCCCTTCTATATGCTGATGTACAACCAATATAATATAATACTTTAGCATTTGGATCCAGTTCGATGTACTTTGGTAACCAATCCAATCTTTTTTCATGAGGTTCATTATAAGGATTATTACTCTTCTTGACTGATTCAATATATTGTTGTTGTTTGGGCATTGGTCCATATCCAGCATCAACTAATTTCTCCCTAAGTTTCATAATTATCTCTAACGGTTCTAAAGTATTCAAAATTTTACAAGAAACGGCACATGCCCCACATTCCGTGCATTTGTAAACTATATCTCGGAGCTCATCTGAGGGATTAATTCTACCCATTTCAAGTAATAAGGCTAAAATAATTTTTCCCCCTCCACTATATGGATGGAAATTATACATATCTATAGCTGGGCAGGTAGTCGCGTATTTTTGGCTTTTAATCTGAACTTGCGGTATCCACTTGCATTCCGAATGAAAGACATATATTCTATCCATTTATCGAGCAGCGTAGACACTGTTTAATCATTTTCTGATATTCTTCTTCATCAATCATTGACTTACATCTTGTTTTTTAAGGATTTAAATTCAACATCTAAAGTTATTATATGCATTAATTTATAAATATAAAAATCTGAGTCTTATTTGGGAATCGTTAGAAGATTAAAAAACTTATTATTGACAAATTAAGTAAATTCCACTCACTAATAAATTTCATAATTTTATTTCTTTTTACTGGGGGAGATATAAAATCCGCTATCTGCAATATTATTAGGGTCAAAGGTTTCTTTAATTTTTCTAAGCCAAATATGGTAATTAGACATATGAGGTCCAAATAGTTCATGCATACGGGTCCCTTCAACGAAAAAAGGGGCACCCAGATGTTCAAGTAAATCTAATTGATTACTAGCTTCTAAATATTCGGCCATTCCCTTTACACTATGCAACTCTGTTTGATCAAACATAGTAGGGGATTCCATATGAAAATAGTGTCCAGATTCATAGGAAGTCATCCACACACCTTTTCCTAAATCGTTACCAATTGCCCCTGTTTTAATATATTTCTTCTTCAATGGGATGTTCATTTTTGTGCTAAGAAGGCATACTGCTGCTGTATCAGAACCTCCCTTAGAAGATTGAAAGCTCCCTGTTGTAATAAAGCCATGTAGCCCCAAATTAGAACGCAAAGCCTCAGCGAAAAACATTGGTTCGGGAGTGTATAATTTACCTATTATATCTTCTATATTTAATTCTTGCATTAAATAATCCATAACCTTTTGTTTATAATCAAACTCACGACTAGTACAAGCAGCAATAATTATAACTATAGGAGCTTTCATCATCCCAATTTTTGCTTTACTTATCAAACTTTCTAAGGAATTAGAAAATATTGCCGCAACAGCCCCTCCAGATAAGTGACTACACATAAAAGAAATTTCTTCTTCCTCCACTTTAATCATAACCTCTTCAAGACGCTCATAAGTTCTACAATCTAAGACATAAAGCCTTATATAGTCAGGAATTTGAAATCCATAATTTGGCGATTTTCCAGATACATTAAAATCTGTACTGCAGGGATAAGGAAATAATTTAATTGCTACTTTTGTAAAAACTCCTAAGCCTGATTTTGCTCCAACCCACCCACGCATAATTCCTCTCAAACTAGGACCGGGACCATCACCGTTGTACCAATCATTATTATTCTTAAGACCATAAGACCCTAATCTCATAACATCTCCAGTTGGTAGAACCCATTCTACTCCTAGAACATTTCTAGCACTATGACCTGTTGAAGGAGAAGTGAAACCTGGACCAGCCATAGAGGTGGAACTTGCTAGAGGTGATACATGAGGTCCAGCACCGGGCATATGGCAATTAAGCCCATATTTCATTACTTCGATTTGAAGTTGTGCTCCACTTACATACGGTTCGACAACTGCGTATAGATTTTTTTCGTCAATCTTAACTATATTATTCATTCTACGAAGATCTAGGATTATACAGTTATCCGTTGAAGGTTGATTCCATGGTCCTAATCCTGTGCTTTGAGCTTTAATTTTAATTTCATATTTATTACATAATTTTATTATTTTTTGGACTTCCTCAGTAAATGCAGGAAGAATTACTGCTTTAGGAGTAGGTGAAAATGGAGTAGGTTCTTTTTCTTCCATATAGTTAAAGAATTCCATACACCAATTATAAGCATATGCGGTAGTTATTACTTCACCATCATTAATATTATTTTCGCCAACAATTTCTTCAAATTCTTTAAAAACTTTTTTTTCTAAAACCATTTAAGCAACCTCCCTTATGGATTCTTTTAATTTTTCATCACCTAGCTCTAATGCCATCATTAATAACTCATTTATATCATAATATTTTAACTTAGAACCACTCTCATTAATAGCATCTTGTAGATTAGTGGAACAAAGGGGACAAGAAGATGTTAAAACCTGAGCACCTGTATATTCAGCTTCTTCTATCCTAGTTTTTGCTGTAGTAAGAGCAAATTCTGGAAATGCTGATTTTACACCGGCTCCTGCACCACAACAATATGAGTATTCTTTAATTCGTTCCATCTCAACTAGTTTTAATCCAGGAATTTTTCTAAGAAGATTTCTGGGAGGTTCATAAATCCCATTGGCCCCACAACGTTTTTGTTTAGGAGGTACATTAATAGACACCAAAGGCATCAAATTCACGACTTTACCTTTCCATTCTTCATAAGGTTCAGCATTTCTTCCTAAATGACAAGGATCATGGTATGTAACTGTTAGAGGAACATCTTTAGTTAATATTAATTTTTTGCTTTCAATTAATTCATTAAAAAACTCTACACAATGTTTAGCTTCAAAATTATATTTACGATAAAGAGGATAATGTACCTTAAATGTATCATAGCAGCCCGCACAACTAAAAATCACAGTCTTAATATTTTTAGCTTCAAGTACGTCTAAGTTTTTGTTAAGGAGATCTTTAAAAGTTTTAATATCACCTGTCCTTAAAATAGGGCTTCCACAGCAAAATTCATCATCTTTTAATATACGAAATGGAACTCCAGAGGCATTTAAAATTCGAGCAGCGGCAATTGCCATTTCTTTCCGCCTGTAAGATGAAGTGCATCCTACGTAATATACTACTTGAGCTTTAGGATCAATTTTTATATCATCGGGTAACCAATTCACTCTTTTATCATTAGATTCATTATAAGGATTATTAACCTTCTTAATAGCTTCTATATATTCTTGCTGTTTTGGCATAGGACCATAGCCCAATTCAACTAATTTTTCCCTTAACTTTATTATAATTTCTAACGGTTCGAAATTATTCAAAAATTTACACGAAATGTCGCAACCTCCACATTCCGTACATTTATAAACGACATCTCGTAGTTCTTCTGAAGGTTTAATTTTACCCAGTTCTAAAGCTAGTGCAAGAATAACTTTGCCACCTCCGCTATATGGATGAAAATTATACATATCTATGGCAGGGCAAATGGTCGCATATTTTTTGCTTTTAATTTGAAGCTGTGGAACCCATTTACAGATTGAGCAACGAATACAACGCTTAATCATATATTTATATTCATTTTCATCAATTATTTCAAGTCCACCTTCTTTATAATTTTAGCTTAATTTATTTTATGCATATAGCAAATAATTAATCATCAAAACATAAAACTCTTGGATTTAAAACATTATTTGGATCAAATATCTTTTTTACTTTGCGTAAAGCCATCTTAGTTGACTCATCATGCCGTTTATATACTTCTTTCGCCCAGATACTATACGGACGATTAAAAAATGCTCCTAAATCCATTAAATTAGTGATAATTTCTAAAAATTTTTCTTTTACAGTTATAAGTTCCTTATTATCTTTGGGATCGTAAAAAATATCAAATTCGCAATGGTAAGAGGTTCCCTGGTTAATTGATTGGATGTAAATGCCTAAATCATTAGAGATCTGCTTTTCTACAATTGAGATGAATTCTGAAATTTTTTCAAAATTAGTAAGGAAAAAGATATCTTGAAACCCGCCTTTTAATCTTAATCTCCAGGGATCTTGAGTTGCCTGACTTAAAACTTTTGTAATTTCATCATCCTTAAAGACACTCTCAGTTTTTAAATTGTCAAGTTTGAGATCTTTTATTACATCACCTATATCTCCTTCAAGATATGAGATTTTATCATTTGCTAATTTACCCCTTCCAGCTATTATGAAAATTAAATTCCATTTTTTAATCTTACTTGACAATTCAAATATCTCTTGCCTACTTTTTTTAATCAAACTTGCTAAATTTAAATTGTTTAAAATTAACAACTCATCACATAATCGATATTTTATTAGTTCATGCTGAAGATCTAACAAGTCGGGAATGGAATCTGATTGAAGATGAAATACTTTCTGAACTGACGGAATCAACTCCAATTTAAGTGTAGCCCATGTTACTATCCCTAAACTCCCCTGAGCCCCTTGAATAACTCTGAACGGACTAAATTGAGTAGGACCCATTGGATTTACTTGAGCTTGCCCTACAGCCTGTTGTTGTTTTATTGTTCCTGGACCTGCCGCTGAACCAGTCCTGAAAATATCTCCTGTTCCAAAAACAACTTCGGTACATAACAGAGGATCAGAGCTGTCCCAGTGATAACGAGGAATCGTAATAGGTTCTCTTTCAAGTGCGCTAGTAAGAACAGACTTAGACCCTCTTGGATGCAGAGGTAATAATAATCTTAATCCTTTTTTTTGAAGTTCAGGAATCAATTCATTAAAAGTTACTCCTGGTTCAATCATAACTACTCTGTTTTTCCTGTCAATATTGAGAATCTTTTTCATATTAGAAAGATCTAGCACCACACAATTATCTTTTCTTGGTATACTATCGCCATGGTGGCGTGCTCCTGTGCCAGAACTTATAGGTATGACAGAGAATTTTAATGAATTAGCTAATTTTAAAATTTCTTCAATATTTTTTGCAGTAGAAGGCCAAACAACATATTTAGGCGTTCTTTCAGGAAAAAAACTCAGATCTTTAGAATATTTTTTCAAAATATTCGGATCACTTGATAAATTCTTTGAACCGCAAATTTTAGCTAACATTTGATAAATATTATCTTCACTCATGATTATTCAATCTCCAACAAAAGAAATATCATCTCATATGAATATTTTTCCCTTTATTAAGATATTATTATTTATCTTTAATCAAAAATATTTGATAAAATTTTAAATATTTTGGTATAATAAACCTTAGATTTTTTTTTAATCGAGATGTTCTTGTATAAAATTCCAAATTATTTTGTTGATTCTCTCTGCATCTTCAGCTAATACACTTCCATGCCCATAACCTTCAAGAGTTATGAATTTAGAATTTGGAATTTTTTCGTGTAAAAGCTTCGAATTTTCAAAAGGAACCATTTTATCTGCAGTTCCATGAATAATCAAGGTTGGTTGTTTAATTTTATGTAATAAATCACGTGTATCGTGTTCTTCTATGGCAGCACCTCGGTTAATTAAATCTTGTAACCTTGTAGTATTTTTAGTCATCAATATATCTTTAAGAAGATCATATAATTTCTTGTCCAGATTTAAGTTATTGATAAAGGAATCTGAAAACATTAAATCAAGCTTCCTTTTGAATCCTTCATCTATATCAAGATCCTCCATAATTATTCTATACTGTTCATATAAATTATCATGCAATTGCTTGTCAAAAAACGCGGAAGTTGCCAATAATATGACTGTTTTAACCATATTTGGATATTTTAAGACAAAATTCTGTGCTGTGGCTCCACCCATGCTGACTCCCATTATATGGATTTTTCCTTTAATATTTAAAAAATCTAATAAAGCCTTAGCTTCTTGAACAAACATATCCATGGTATAAGGGTAATTTGGTCTCGAACTGCCGCCCACACCCCTATTATCTAATGCTATGACTTGCATTCTACGTTTAAAATAGGGAAGCTGAAGGCTCCAACCCTCAATTGTAGTCCCCCATCCTTGAAACAATAATAGCGGATCACCTCTGCCTCTCTTGATATAATTAATTTCTATATCTTCGTAATTAAATATTGGCATTTTCTATCATAGTATTTTTAAAATTGATATATTTTATATAATTTCAAAATTTATATATTAATTGCCTTGAAATCTCATAGGATTATAATGTTTGAAATCTAAAGAAAAACTTTTTAATTTTTTATAAAAACAATAATAAACAATTATAACTTATAACAAAAACATAACTAAAATGGTTATAAAAATGGAGACTTATGATATAATTATAGTTGGTGCTGGTCCTGGAGGTTCAACTGCTGCCAAAGAGGCCGCTGAAATGGGTTTAAAAACAATATTTTTTGAACGAGGGAGAAAGCCTGGTGAAAAGAATTCGTCGGGTTGTGGATTAGGACCTCGTATGTGGAAAGATTTTGATATTATGAAAGAACTTACACCTGAAAAATGTCCTTCAATGAGAGCAGGAGCAGCGGCGCGAAATTATTTTGTTAATAAAGATGATATAGTTGCGGGTTATGTAATGGCAAGACCAACTGAGTCTGTAACATATGAACCAGCTAAAAGCTGGATAACGATGAATGTTTATCGTAGTGATTTTGATCCCTGGATTGCCGAGTTTGCTACTAATGCTGGAGCTGTACTAAAAACTTCTACATTAATTGTAGACCTACTTAAAGAAGATGGTAAGGTAATTGGAGTAATTGACGAAAAAGGTAAAAAATATAAAGCTCCTATTGTAATCGGAGCAGATGGTGTCATTTCCATGGTGGCAAAACAGAGCGGACTTCGTAGTAAATGGCAGCAAAATCAAGTAACAATATGTCCTCAATATGATTTCAAATGCGACTCACAAAAAATTGATGATATTATGGGGGATGAAACTCTCGCAGTTTGGTGGACATCGACAGCACCAGCATCATATCAAGTCTTCTTTCACGACGGATTTCACCAAGGCCTTGGTAATTGGATGAATTGGTGGGATTCTAATCCACTCTACTATTTAAATCGTATTATTAATTTAAAATATTATCAGAGATTATTAAGAATTTTAGAAGCGAGTCCACGGGAACTCCAGGCTCATTTACTTCCCTGGATGAATTATCCTTATAATACTCATACTGATGGAGTCATATTAATTGGCGACGCTGGTGGTTTCCCTTGTCCTCTCGAGGCTGAAGGAATATACCCTGCAATGGTTACAGGTAGAATAGCAGTTGAAGTAGCAGCAGAGGCTATTACATCTGGAGATACATCTAAATCGGGCCTTTCAGTATTTGATGAAAAATGGAAGAAAACAAGCGTAGGAGAAGATTTTGAAGCGGGTGAAGAATTAGCTAACATTTGGCAAGCTTTACCATTCAGTCCGAAAGAAACAATGAGTTGGTTCGTTCCAATGTTTATGGAAGCTATTGGAGGTATTTATGATTGGTCTCAGCCCCATGCTAAACGAGTTCGCCAAATCTTTAATCATATAAGATCTTACATGCCGAAAGCTATGCCATTCATGATGAAATACCTGTTTCCATTAGTTTCAAAGATTTTCGAAGATGATTTAGACAAAATGATGGATCCACAGAAAATGATAGCCGCTATTCCGAAGCTTATGCAATTGCTCCCAAAACCTAAAAAAAAAGAAAAGAGAGGTAAATAAATATAAAAGCGCAAGATTTTGAAATAGAAGGTCTAACAAAGAGAATTTCTGGAACAGGGGATTTCATTTCAGTTGATAATAATAAATGTAATAGATGTGGTAGATGTCTTGTTATTTGCATGATGAGCTTGTGGAAGAAAATGGGGGATATTATTTATCTTGTTGATGATTATCAGTCCAAATGTTTAGAATGTGCCGCTTGCTATCAAGTATGTGATGCTGATGCTATTAGATTCAGATATCCTGCTGGGGGAACTGGTATCGTTTACGAACAAGGTTAAGATTAAAGGATATAAAGGATTTTTAAATTACTTGTTATTTTTTTTAAAGTTTAATAATAAACACATCACATTTAACATTATAATATAATAAAAATAAAAAATAAGGTTGATTTTAAGAATGGAAAGCATGTTTTCAAATTTAAATGATGAAGATTTAGCATTTAAGGCAGAGGTTGAAGAATTTATGTCGAGTGAAGTTGCTCCTTATGTCAACGATATCGATCAAGGAAAGAAAGAGATTTGGGACGTAATTAGACCAATGGGTAAGACAGGTTTATTAGGAATTACGTTTCCAAAGAAATTTGGAGGTCGTTCGGGCTCATTTACACAAGAGTTGTTAATGACAGAAGCGGTTTGCTATCACAGTTTACCGATTGATATGAGCCGTTCCGCTTCAGTCTATCCCGCAATGATGATTCGCATGTTTGGTAAGGCAAAAGTGCTTCGAAATTATATTGGTCCTTTATTAAAAGGGGAAAAAATAGGGTGTTTTTGCTTTACTGAACCAGATGCTGGAAGTGACTTATCCAGAATGAAATCCGTCTTTAAGAAAGATGATGCGAATGATGAATTTACTTTAACTGGGGAAAAAAGATTTATTACTAACGGGAGTATAGCAGATACCTTAGTCGTTTATGGCAGAAATGGAGCCTTTATTGTACAATCTGACTGGGAGGGATTTGAGGTAATTGAGGAATATCAAATGATGGGGCTTCATGGATTACACTTAGGGCATATTAAATTCAATAATGTAAGAATCCCGAAAGAAAATGCTCTATTTTATAAGGAAATAAAAACTGGTACTGGAGTACGAAAAACCTCTGCGATTTCGAGCATGCAAGCCATGTTGGGTCCAGAGCGGATAGTCGTATCTGTTGAAGCATTAGCAGTCGCCAGAAGAGCATTAGAAGTAGCTATTCAATATTCTAAAGAGAGAGTTCAATTTAAAAGACCGATCTGTGAATTCGAGGGAATAAACTTTAAAGTCGCTGAAATGGTCTCTAATTATGAAGCCGGGAAGGCTTTGTTAGAAAAATCAATAAGTAAAATGGAAGACGGATTTTTAGCAGCCATGGCTAAGCTTTTTGTGTGTACAAACGCGTTTAAAATATGTGACGAAGCAATCCAAATTTTAGGAGGAATTGGTTATACAAATAAATATCCCGTGGAAAGATGTGCCCGAGATGTTAGACTTTTACGAATTGGTGCAGGAACTGATGAGATAATGAAATATATTATTCAAAAAGGTATTTACAAGTCCAGTAATAAATAATTTTATTTCTTCTAAATTATAATAATGAGAAAAATGAATGTAATCGTTATTGTTGCAGATAGTTTACGGTTTGACTATTTAGGCTGCTATGGAAATAACTGGATAAAAACTCCAAATATAGATAAGTTGGCCAAAGAATCTACCGTATTTGAGAATGCTTACGCAGAAGGTCTTCCTACAATTCCAGTTAGAAGGGCTTTATTTACTGGACGTTATACATTACCGTTTAGTGGATGGGAACCATTAAAACATGATGATATAATTCTTTCAGAGATTTTATATTGGGAAGGAATTCAAAGTGCTTTGGTTACTGACACTCATCCAATGCATATGCCAAGATTTGGATACGAACGTGGATTTGATTCTGTTCAGTATATTCGTGGTGGAGAGTTTGATCCATTTTATAGTAAAGTTCCATTAAAAATGGATATAGAAAAATTTCATAAACCGATATATGAAAAAAAACAACGAAAGAAAATGAGAGAAATCTCAAATAGTCTTCTTGCTCGAGGGGCTTTGAATTACCACCTTCGGGAATCACAGAATTGGAAAAGTGACGCAGATCATGCTGTTGCCAAAGTTTGTAAAGCTGCTATGAATTATTTGGAAAATCTCCAGAACAAGGAAAAGATTTTTTTCTGGCTCGATTCTTTCGACCCGCATGA
>SDBT01008274.1_pt1 | contig 17000 bp, 22 predicted proteins | sample 2277101 | NCBI WGS metagenome assembly SDBT01 (sample SAMN10404973, study PRJNA504765) | marine sediment metagenome | isolation source: marine sediment core GS10_PC15, 103 cmbsf | place: Arctic Ocean: Southern Knipovich Ridge | collected 2010
TTGATGGCCAGCTCGCCAAGCGCTTTCATTCTCACAATAAACTTCCGGCGCCGGCCACCAATGCGCTTTGCAATAGTCCCGGATTGCCGGATATTGGTTTTCATAGCTTTGCTCATTACTAGAGACTCGCAAATATGCTGCTGTTTTCACAACAACACCCCCTGCTCTGCCTTTTGCCGCCGCCATTCTGTCATGCGGCTGACCGCTTCCCCGTCCTGTTTTCTAGGACGCCCCCCGGCATGCTTGACAGATGCCTTTGGTTGTGTAACAAAACTACTACCTCCTACCATCTCCATAGCGGGGAGTTTTGTTACATGGTTTTCTGCCACTGATAGCCCCTCACCAGCACTTAGAACAGCGTCCTGAACAACCTTTGGTGTTGGCAGCGGGTAACTTTCCGCCAGCCAGATTTCCCATGCCATGCAGCCGCCGACTGTCCGTAGTTCCAATCCTTCAGGGATTGCCAGCCCGGAGTTCTTAGGGTTAAGTGCCACAAACTTTGGCATGGTGTTGAAACCCCGCTGATAATCCTCGACTGCTTGTTGTATGTCAGCTACGGTTATCACCGCCTTTGCCCGTTCAACGGCTAGTGGGTAAACTGTCCAGTAATCTCTGCTAACTCCTATCATTGTCCTTTGCTCCCTTAATAATTAACATTGCCAGATTCTACTACTTCCCTTTTGGCAACCTTAATACTCTATAATTAACATTAACATTGCCATTGTATGTGTATGGCAACCTTAACCCTTTTGTGCCTAAAACAGTTGGCAACCTTAATCGGGTTGTTGTGGCAATTTCCATAACCATTGTCCACCACCTTTTTTGCCTTGCTGTCCGTCCCGATAGGTTGAGACTCCCAGCTCTTTTTTTGCTCTGTTTAGTGTTCTATCCGATACGCCTTTGGCGCGGGCTTCACTGAAGATTTCTCCTGCTGGTATCGCCCCCTGGCATAAGATGTTCTGTAGAAGTTCTTTGGCTTCTAGGAAAGGGGAGCTTTCATCATCGCTGGTGGCTCCGAGTATCTTTTCTTCTGTCAGCTCGGTATGCTCTAGCCAATAAAAGTTGCCGTCCCGTAACTCATACCCGATGGCTTCACCCTTTGGGGCAAGGTTGCTTTTGATGTGAACAAAGCCCCTGCTTTTGGGCAAATCGGGGTCCTCCCCGGCCAGTAACACACTTCGAGCTGAGGCAACAAAGTCGATACTCCCCAGCCCTCGGTATATCGGCTTCAAGCCCCCACCTTTTGTAAGGTGTCTGACGGCGATTATCGCTAATCCATATTTATCGGCTATTTTACCTAGTCGTGCTGTGGCATACCTAACCTGGTTGGCTTTGTTTATGTCCATACCACCTGATAGGTAAGCCACAAGCGGGTCAATCACTAGCAAAAGGGGCAAGGGGTTACTACTGCAAATTGCATCCTCAAGCCATTGAAAGCCAGCATCATCAAGGGTAAATAAGCCATCTATCGCCTGAATTATCTTGGTATTTGCCCCCATAGCTGAAAGTCGGGGTTTGATAGTGTCGGCAAGTCCGTCCTCGGCACTCGCTATAAGGCTCGGACCGTGTGCTAAAGCACTCTGGCAGGGGAAGCCGTGACCGAGAGAAAGGGCAGTTACAATGGCAAGAGTAAGCCACGATTTGCCCACACCTGGGTCACCTTCAATAAGCGTCAATTTGCCATAAGGAATATACGGTTCCCATAGCCACTTTACAGTTTCTGTACTAACTCCCGATAAGAGTTTAAGTTCGGGGTAGTGTCCATTGTCTCTATTATCGGGTTCTTTTTTGGTAGGTGCCGGAGCATAGCCACTGGTGCTTTGTGCTATTCGCTTGACTTCTAGTTTTGGTAGGGGGGGTTGGCATTGCTCCTGATTCATTGTAAGAAGCGCTGCCTCAATAGTTGCCCGGTCAGCACCTTTTCGCCTCATAGCACCCGCTATGCTGGTCAAGCTGGCGTTGCGTTCCCCTTCCTGCATCGTGATGTGTTCTCCTTTTGGTGCTTTGGGGCTTGGCTTGCTGAGAGCAGCTAAAATCTGCCTTGGTAGTTTGCCCCAGGGGTAAATAGTATCGAGAGCTGGCAAGGTCACTACTTTATATTCCCCTAGTTTACTCCGCCCCGATATATTCACGAATCCCCCATCACCCCTGATATCAAGACGGGGCAATATGCCAGCGCAAGTCTTGACGGGTTTGCCTGGGTGCTGAAAATAATAATGCCCACCGCCCCGGGGTGTTAGAATGTGGGGTTGTAGGCTTTCGTTCTCAAGTATTGCTCGACTGGTGGTATCGTCAGCATCAATGACTACTACTTTGGAAACTACTCCCGTCACAATCCCCCACAATGGCGGGTGAAGCTGGTTTTCATAGTCTTGGAGTTCGGCCTCGGTTGCTGGTGTAGTTTGTCTGGGTATCCACTCAACAGCCGGGGCTTTGCCGTCTTTGCCAGCGCCAGAGGGGATTACACTAAATCCCAAAGTCAGCATTTTGAATGCTATTGTGTAGGGTGAGTTGGCCACTTTCGCACTCCTAGCTTTCGTTCCCGGCTGTAGCGGATTCAAGTAGTTTTTCGAGCGCGCACACGGGGACAACTAGCTTTCTCCCTAGCCTTAAAGTGGGGATTACCCCCTTTTTGGCAAGGAGATAAGCAGTTGGTCTTGATAGCCCTAGTTTTTCCCCCGCCTCTGGTACAGACATTACAAGATTTTTTTCCATTTCCCCCTCTCCTTCTATTGACAAATAGCCTTGTCTCATATATAATGTATTTATACGAGACAATATTTATTCTGCTTTTAATATAATACCTTTTCTGCTTCTTGTCTATTAAATATTAATTAATCTAGTTTTTAGCTATAAAATAATAAACGGATTTAATCGGAGAAAAAATGAATGGCAAAGGCAGACCTGAAAAGCTAACAGAAGACTTAAAACAGTGGATAGTTACCCACCAGCAGGGACGGAAAAAGAAGCTGAAAGCTACGGCTATTCAAGCTGATATCCGCAACCTTATTGAAGCTCAATTACAAAAAGAAAACGAGAAGCGAGAATTACCCTGGAATAAAGCCCTTTTGCAGAGTGAAGTTGATAGCTGGGTACCCGGTATTAGCACCATTCAAAAATATATAAAACCGTTGAATGAGAAGTTAGACGCTCCTCCCTCAGAGGTAGATAACCCTTGGCATTTAGGGACTTTGAAAAAATACGCACTACCAGCAGAAGCTATACCTATTATTCTGGTAGTTCAAGACTTTGCCTTAAAGCAGGATGTGTTGAAACAGCCTTATTTATTGAGCATCAGGCAAGTAATTTGGATTGCACGACTTTATAAAACAGTTGATGCAATCCTGGATGGTGATGCAACCCTTGTAGATTTTAAGAACAAAAAGGGCAAGGGGGGGAGAGTAATTGAGAAGTTGTTACGCATATTCTTATCGTCGCAGGCATACGCTGAAGGTGAGCGTCTTTGTGAGTTAGCAGATATTCCATTTAACTCATTCACGATGGATAGAATGATTGCAAATGGGTCCTTTTTAAGGATTAAAGGAAAAACGGTAATAGGAAATATTGGAGATACAGCTATTACCGATACCTTTGGAAACTTCGAAGATGTAGAAAAAGACTTGGCCAATTCCGCCTTCGAAAATCTGCTAAAAGCAAATAAACCAAAAGGAGGGTAAAAGATAATGAGGGGACACATAGTACAACGGAGCAAAGGCACTTATTCAATTAAAATCAGTATCGGTAAGGACCCGGTCAATGGCAAATATAAAAGCCAATGGTTCACGGTCCAGGGAAGTAAAAAGGATGCAGAGAAACGCCTATCAGAGATATTGCACCAGCTCGACACCGGCGCTTATATGAAGCCAGGTAAAACAACTGTAGCAGACTATCTGCGAAGGTGGCTATCGGACTATGCCGAGCCTAATATATCCCCCCGGAGCTATGAACGTTACGCTGGCATTATCAGGCAGCACTTAATACCGGACTTTGGTAATATTCAATTGACGCAGCTCCGGCCGGAGCATTTACAAAAGCACTATACCAGCCGGTTGAAGAGCTTGAGTACCCGAACTATCCGGTATCACCATGCCTTGATACATATAGCTTTGCAGACAGCCGTCAAGTGGGGCTTGATAGGCCGTAATGTAGCTGACGCGGTGGACCCGCCAAAAATCACGCGGACACAGATGCAGACTTGGAATGAACACGAAGTAAACCAGTTCTTGGAAGCCGCTAAAGACAGCCAGTATTACGCCCTATTCTACACAGCCTTATTTACCGGCATGAGGCGTTCAGAACTATTAGCCTTGCGCTGGCAGGACATAGACTTCATTTACAGCCAGATATATGTCAGCCGGAGCCTTCACCACCTGAAAGATGGCTCTTATATCTTTACCCAGCCAAAGTCTGAGAGAAGCCGCCGGACTATCGCCTTGCCGCCCTCTGCGTTCCTGGTACTTAGTGACCATAGGAAAGGGAAAGAGGCGGAAGCAATATTGATCGGTAAGCAATTAACTGATGCTGATCTGGCATTCAGTATGCTTGGTGAGCCGTTCCGGCCTAATACAATCACGCGTGCATGGGTAAACCTCACCAGCCGGGCCGGAGTCAAAAGAATAAGACTGCATGATGCCAGACATACCCATGCCAGCCTGATGTTAAAGCAGGGGATTCACCCGAAGGTTGTTCAGGAGAGGCTAGGCCATGCCAGTATTCAAATGACACTGGACACCTACAGCCATGTAGCACCAGGGATACAAGAGGCTGCCGCCCAGAGTTTTGACAAGCTATTAAGACATAGCGATAATAACAACATTGAAAGTATAAAAATACAAAAAGAAAGTGCCAGTCGGGTGAGGTGATATTTTGGTATCTTGATGTTTTTCAGTCATCTTGGTAAATTATGATATAAATTAGGAGGGTTATCATGACTACAATGATTGCCGTTCGTGATAAAGAACCTTGGCGACGGCGGCTCTTTCTTCCAACATATACAGTGGTCGATGCTGCTCGCTAAACTAAGATAGCGCCTCGTACCGTTTCTTATTGGCATTTTGGAGGGCCTAAAGTTGGCCCTGCACTCCCTGGCAGGGAACATCGTAGGCCATTGTCTTATTTTGAACTTATCGAGGCAGCCTTCGTTGCAACATTTCGAAATCTTGGTGTGCCCTTACAGAAAATCCGTAAAGCAAGGGAATACGCAGCACAAACCCTAAATTCAGAGTTCCCCTTCGCAGAATACAAGTGGCAAACTGAAGGCCAACATATGCTACTCGACTTATGGAAAAGTGAACCTGATTTTGAAAGTAAGCAGTTAATTATTGGAGATGCCGATGGTCAAGTTACTTGGCAAAGTATGGTAGGAGCTAGATTTGCAGAATTTGATTATGAGCATGAATTAGCTTTAGTTTGGCATGTGGCTGGTAGGCAATCCAAAGTAATTATTGACCCTCGTATTTCATTCGGCGCACCTATGGTAAGAGGTATTGCTACGTGGGTATTGAAAGGTCGCTGGAATGCAGGAGAAAGTATTGGAGACATTGAAGAAGACTTTAGACTAGATGAAGATGAAATCAAGCAAGGATTGCAATTTGAGGGGATTCAGGTTGCTATATGATATTATTCTTCGATAGAAGTGTTGGGATTATTGTTCCTAAAGTTCTCCTATGGAAATCTTTAAGATTCCCGATCCAAGTTCATTATCATCAGCAACACTTTGCGCTAGATGAGCAAGATGATGTTTGGCTTAAACAGGTTGGGCAGTGGGGATGGACAGTTATTGGCCACGATAGTAAATACCATCAAAAACCTAGCGAATTATCTGCGATAAAGCAATACAAGATTGGTTGCTTCTATTTATGGGGGAGCCAAGCTTCAAGGTGGGAAAAGCTTAAATGCTTCGCACGTTCCTACGATCGCATAACTGAAGCTGAGATTAATACCGCGAAACCATTTATCTATAGAATAGACCAGAGGGGTGTGCTCCGCCCTGTTCTTATCCCTTAAATCACTTTTGGCGCGTCTGATAAATAATCCCCAAAAACATTAGTAGCAAATTAGTAGCAAAACCCTAAAAAGAAACCCCCTGCTTGGCTGAAATAGCCTCAAAACAGGGGGTTATTTTTACTTTGGTAGCGCATACCGGATTCGAACCGGTGATCTCCTCCTTGAGAGGGAGGTGTCCTAAACCCCTAGACGAATGCGCCACGCTTAAAAGTTCACCAAACCGCTATCTGGCATATCTTAACAGTTCCTTACCGGCGGGCCAGGTAAAAGAACCGGTAAGGCTTATCAATATACCCTCAGCGGCTTTGTTGGTTATCCATTGACTGTTGAGAGTATAAACTAATACCTGAATAGTCTATCATGCCAAAACGGCAAACTCAAGTGGTACTCTTGCTTTTTAGCCCCGTTGAACCGGCTTATTTGTTCAATGAGCCTACTGAGCTTCAGAATGTCAGTTATGTTCGAGGATAGTTTAAAGATATTATGCCATTGAAATCTATAACTGTATGAATTCAACGTTCGCGTGAGATAAAAGTCGCATACACATAGCCTTTCGCTGTTTATAATAGAATTAGCTTGAGGTAGTTATTATGCTAATTAAATATATCGTCGGGGCTATTTTTGGATTGCTTCCGGGGCTGATGATTGTGATATAAATTTTAGCAATGAACTAATAAGAGTAAAAATTGATAATAGGAGGGGTATAGTTATGGGCTGAGGACCGATTGATTGGAGTTTCGTGAGAGAACTCGAGAAACAATTAGCTAAAGAGAGGGAAGAGGAAGAAAAGCCCAAAGAAGCTGAAAAGAATTCCAGCCAGAGCTGAATTAAAAAGTGGCAGGGGATTTAAACAGGTCTTATCACCATTAGCGCCATCTCCGGTTTTGAGGATGGTGCTAATTTCTTATAATCACCAAAGCCATCTCAACAGCAGCATTAATGGTCACTGTTATTGTATACTGAACTGCGGAGGTGTAGTAATGAACAGATGGCTACTCATTTGGAACGTTGTGTTAACAATATTATTAGCCGGGATTATATTTAGCGGATGTTCATCAATTGACCCGCAATTCACTAATCTGCAGGCGCAGGTGAAAAGTAATAGAGAGGTTATAGAGCAACTCGCCAGTGCCGTAAATGAAAACAGAAAACTTGTCGCGGAGCAGGCACAGTCGATTCTTGAGTTAAGATTATATACGGAAATAACCTTCGACCAGCTCAGGGCGGAATCAGAATAAGTTATCGAAATGTATGTAAATTGAGATGCGGGTGAACAGGTGATTCATTCTTGTTTCGTCATTGCCCATCTCCGCTCTGCCGCAACTGCATTCCGCAGTTTTTTGAGTGAGAGTACCCATTTGCAATGGGTATGCATATGCTTGTTCGTTTAACTTAGAACTTGTATCCTTGTCAGAAGGGGAAAAAACCATGACAACAGTTCTAAGCTTTGTGCGAGGGTCATCAATCGGCTTTAAGGCTGTAAGTTTACGCATCTCCTTGCAGTTGACACAGCAAGAACTAGCTGATATTGCAGGTGTTTCGAAGGATGATGTGGACTCCTTTGAGCACAATCTACCAATGCCACTTGAAACTAAGCAAAAGCTCCTTAGAGGATTGTTTGTTGAAAAGTCAAAGGTTGCAAGAACAGACATATCTTCAGGGCCAGAATTACTCTCTATAAGCCCGAACCTCTTATTTGACTGGTAAACCTTTCGGCAAACGAATATGGCGGGTTGTCCTGGGGACACCCGGGTGAATGCGTTACTTAAAGCTCATCCTCAAGGAGAGTCTCCACATAAGCTTCCATAGCCTCCTTGATATTTCTCAGAACTTCTTCTCTGGTCTTGCCTTGTGCAACACCGTCATGCTGCCCCCGCAGCTACAAAAAACTCGGCAAGGTCTGACATCGGCTTGTTGAAGGGTCGAATCAGTTTTACGGCAAGCTGGGCTAACCAGAGCGGTATTTTGGCAATTTTATTACCTTATATGAACTGGCTGGGGAAGAAGGATTCGAACCTACGTTGACGGATTCAGAGTCCGCTGTCCTACCACTAGACGATTCCCCAGCGCTCCCAGAATTATAGCATGTGGCTGAACCTGTGACAATTGAGCTTTATTCATAATTCATTGTCCTCAACAAATTGACCTTCACTTTTTGCCAACTCCACGGAGCTTTTCGCAACAGAGCTAAATTTGATGAACATCTACTAGTCGACACAAGAGCTAAAGAGTATATCCCTGTTCTTTGATCCGTTCTGCCTTTTTCAAATCAGACTGCCGAAATAGTCCTTACTGGTTTATCTTTCTTAACAGGCGGTCTTGGGGTACAATTCTATCATATAAGTAGCTGCCGCAAAATGAGCTTTGGGGGGATTTTGAATATATCTGACACGACTGATATTTTATTTGAATCTAATATTGGGGCCGACAAAAAGCAAATCCGACACAATATTGATACTGCACTCGCACGCAATCGTGAACATTTTATCAGGATAGGTAGAGGCCAGTATAGGTTCACCAATCACGTCCAAGACAATAAGAGGAAAAAGGGTACCGGATTGCGTCTGGCCATAAAAGACATAAAAACCAAAAATCCGCAAATGACTGTGAAAGAAGTTCTAAATTTCTTGATTGCAAGCGGTTTTGATTTTCAGGGTAAGAAGCCGACCAGTGCAGTTAATATCACATGGGCTTACTTGGGCTATTCTAAAGAGGGTAAACAGCAGGCTTTGCCTGGCGTAAATTGATGTAGACAGTTTGTTTTCAACGAACATTTGTGCTAAAATAGTTAAAATTGAATAGAGAAAGACCGCCGATGTTCTAGCATCTGGCGGTCAAATAGGGGCTAGCATTTAGTGACATTTATATTCTAGCACTTAGAGAGGATATTGTCAACAAAAAGCCCCGAGCTAATCCGGGGCTTTTTGTTTTGGATTGGAATCACCGTCGAGGCGGGGACTCCCACCAGACAAGAGTTACTATGGTACACCATAGTAAGTGGTGGTGTCAAGCACGCAGGGTCGACTGTACCCGTTTCGGCGATTAATATAAGGAGTGCGCTAATGGGTAAAAGAGACACGGTCAGGTATACCGTGCGAACCGGGAACCGTATCGAGAAGTTTGGCATCACTAACGACCCTGATAGACGAGCCACAGAGAACATCAATGCTGGTGTGCCAGGTACGATGCGGCAAGAGGGTCCCCGGGTAACCCGTCAGTCTGCCCAAGACTGGGAAACAAATAAAATCCAACAGTATGGGCAACGCAACGGGAAGCCTCCTCGCTATAACAAATAAATTGTAGCTACTCGACACAGGGCGGGGGTAGTATCGCTATCTCCGCTCTGTAATTAACATTCCCAATACTTGTCTTTAGGGGAACATCGCCTTTTATTATTGTTTTTTTGGCATTCTTATACTATACTATCAACAACTATCAATAATAATTAACAATTAAATTATTAACTGTGGAGTGGGAGTTCGATATTGACCACAAATAAAGATTCATCAGGTGAACAGCAGGATGTATTCAAAAAAATACCACTTGACCAACTAGAAATTGGGGAGTGGAACGTAAGAAAGCGTGAAATCGCTGTTGATATAGATGAACTCGCTAGCAACTTACAAAAATTTGGACTTCAACAACCGATTGTTGTGCAGCCAAGGAATGGGAAGTATGAAATAATAATCGGGCAACGTAGATTCCTGGCTGCAAAACAATTAGAGTGGCCAACTATTGATGCTAAGGTGCGAGCAGAAAGGCTTGATGAGTTTGATTCCAAGGTGATTTCATTTAGCGAGAATGTTCAAAGACGAGACATATCACCTCGCGATAAGGCTGATACCTGCGTATATCTACTTCAAAAACTAGAGACTCCTGCGAAGGTTGCCGAACATATAGGAACAACTGAGCAGACTGTTAGGAAATGGCTCGGATACGCCGGTGTTCCGAACAAACTTAAAACATTAGTAGAAGAAAAAGTGCTATCAGTGCCGGTAGCAATGCGTCTTTCTGAGTACGTTCAAGATGAAGACAAGGCTGTAAATATTGCAAAACGAATGTCCAAGGAGCCAAAAACAACAAGAGATCGGATAATGGAATCAGCCGAAGAGATCCCAGAAAGGTCGGTGGACTCCATATTAAAGAGAGCCGAAGAAAAGAAACGACAGAAGAAAATAACGTTTGTCCTTCCTGAAAAGTGGTCATATGCAATGGATCGCGCTGCTCGCAGATTAAATACGACAGCCAATGATATTGCGCGTGATGCCACAGTAGAATGGCTACAAATGATGCGATACTAAAGCGAAACTTAAATACTATGAACAAAGAAGAAGCTCTCGCAGTATGCTTCAGCAACCTCAAAGGTTCTAAAGATAAAGAATTATTTAGAACAGCTAAAGCCCTGCAGTATTTAAGAAATTTACCAGAATACAATACTAATGACAAAGTTGGAAAAGCCGTCGGTGTTAGCGCAGAGATTGTTCGTGAATTTCTTACCATACTAAGATTACCAAACAATATTCAGGTCCTATTTGAACAGAAGAAGTTAAGGAGCCTAGAGCAAGCACGTCGCCTTTGGCAATTGGCACGAATCAGATCTGACATATTAGAGGAGACTGTCGCAGCTATTTCTGATATGACAGCTTGGGACGCACGGCATCTCATAGATTTTATAATCAAGAATCCTGACAAGCCTGTAAAGGAAGCGAAAGGAGTGGTCTTGAATTCTAAGACAATAACTGAACATGAATACCATGTTATCGCATTACTTTCAGAAATTGAATATCAGCAACTGTCTCAAATATCGCACCGGAAAAAAGTGCCTGTTGATGCATTGGTAACGTCAATAATACAAAACTGGCTTGAAGAAAAGACAAATGACAACTGATGATGGTGATATAAAAAAAGACAGAGACGAAAACCTCATACACGGGTTTACCGATAGGTCACGAGGCCTTCTTAATGATTATGAGCGATGGTTATCTGATGAAATTAGGGAGCTTCAGGGTAAAATAGAGACTATTCAGCTAACGACCAACGATGTATTGCAATTGGAACTACAGATATATTCCGAGGAGTTGGAAGTTATTGAACGACATAGATTCCCAGAAGCCAAAAGGAATCTAAGACAGAAGTGTTCGGAAATGGAAGATGGCGGGCAAGATAACATAATGGATGCGAACCAATGGATTCAAGATGGAATAAACAGGTTTGAAAATCTGGCACGTAGTGTTCTCTCTATTCGTAAAGATATTGATCGGATTTGGAATGAAGACACTTAGACGCTAATTTTGGTCATTGGTTGTTGACATTTATTTTCCAATAGTTTAGAGTGTAAACAAACAGGAAGAACAGGAAGGTGGTGAGCTATGTTTGGATGGTGCGATAAATGTCATACAGTGACCATCGAAGGGCTTTGCACGGAGCATGGCGCTACACAACCGCTTGAGCACGTTAATGCCGTTGACGTCCACCCCTTATCGACATTTGAAAAATCTCTGTTTAATGAACGAATGCATGATTTGAAACTAGGGGATGGTTTTTTTATTATATATTCAGACCGTACTTTTCGCAAAAAAGTCATTACCTTGGACGTCCCCATTGCCGAAGTCAAGTTAGTTAAGAATGAGATAATTCTTACTCCGTTGACTAGTGGTGAGATCAAAGGAATCCAGGTAAGCGACTTTGCTCATGCAAACAGCAATCGATTGGATCGATTAATTACAACAACCAAGGGATTCGTGGAATGGGAATTAGATAAAGCTAAAAATGCGATAGTGTCATTTAGCGGTGGAAAAGATTCTATTGTAGTAGGGGACATACTAGATAATTATGGCATCCCAAAGGTATTTATCGATACGAGATTGGAATTCCCAGAAACATATGATTTTATAAAAAATGCTGGAAATGGAAAACCTATTGATATTACCAGAGCGAAAAGTGATTTTTTCCCACTCTGTAAAGAAAAGGGGTTCCCAAAACATGGATATCGCTGGTGTTGCAAAACCCAGAAATTTGAGCCTTTCAGGAGATATCTGGATGAGAAATATGGAACGGATGATGTGTCAGTATTTACCGGTGAAAGAAGATGGGAAGGCCTTTACAGAATACAGCAACCGTTCAAAAAAACTCACAAACACATACCCACTCAGCAGACGATTCAGCCAATACTTGATTGGTTCGCATTAGACATATGGAACTATATATGGAGTAAAGACCTCCCCTGGAATCGCGTATATGAAAATTTTGACAGAGCAGGTTGCTGGTTATGTCCGTTTGGACTCGAATATAGAGTACACTTACTCCAATTCACACATCCTAAACTTTACGATGCACTTGAAAAATTTGGCGGTGTTAGTAAAAGGGCATCTCGTAAGCAAGTTATCACAGAAGACGAGAAACCACCCTGTACGATGGAATTGGATGGCGAAGTGGTTAAGACCTGTGATGTTTATGGCCATTTCTTCACTAATGGTGCCTGCTTTAGATGCGGAGAAAAAGACCAATCCACTATAGAAGTTTCTCCATCTCTGGTTGGTTGAGTGGCAGCTGCTAAGCATACAGTAATGATCAATTCACTGATCTAGCCAGACTTATTGAACCTGTGGCCAATGCTTGTGCCTGCACTACTATCAAAGACAAGAGGCAATGTATTCTGACTTTTCGTATTCCTCTGACACGAATGTAGTTCAATTTTCTGTGAGTCTTCAATCTTGAAAACACGCGTTCTGCGCTAGTCCGCCGGTTATAAATTGCTTGCCACATGGCAGTTTCCGGATATAGCGAAGCAGCTTTTTTATGGGAACGGTTTGTCTTGATTATCGGAATAGCGCGATACTGGCGCCGTATTAAACGTCTAAAGGCTTCGCTTGAGTATCCAGCATCGGCAATCACATACTTCGGATGAAACTGACTATCAATCCATCTAGCTTGAGAAAATACCGCAGGTGCCGCCTTTATTTCGCTGACGTTTCCACTTGTCAGCTTAAAAGCGATTGGTAATTCGTAATTTGTGTCAACAAGTACTGAGAGCTTATACCCCCATGTGAATTTCCCGCGTCCATTTGTATCTGTTTTGACAATCCATCCCGCATCGTTGTCAGTAGGCAAGCGATGGGCTCCATTTGACCAGGCTCGAAGATCTGTTGCATCAACTGCCACAGATTTCCCGTATTCGGGGAGTGTTTGGCGCAACTGGTTGCTTAGTCCGTGGAATATTCGATTGACTTCTCCTTTTATCTCTCCCTTAGTCAGTCTTGCAATAAACCGTGAGAATGTTGGCTGGCTAGGGATTCCAGCGGGCCACTCGATACCACAGACATTAGCGATGAATGGATTATCGTGAAGCAATCGTATCATATCAGAAACTGAATGCAAACCTAGGTAATAATATGCGATAAAGGAACGCCACAAGATGTTTGGATTATATCCATGTGGCCCGCGACGCGTTGGACCTTTCAATATCGCTAGTAGTTTATCATCAGGTAGTACTTTGAATATAGCTTCGAGTTCCTGAACAATAGGCGGGACTTGTGTTGAAGGCTCTAAAGTTTTAGTATTATTGTAGGCCATCGGGAAGTTACTCCTTCCTGGTTGGCTAGGAGCCATGAGTGTTACAGCACTTGTGGCTCCGCTCTTTTTATATATTCTTATACTTACTTATATAGTATATTACTAATTACGTAGTTTGTCAATACCCTTGACATATATTATTTAATAATGATATACTTATTAGGTAATGATATGTTTTTAGAGGTATTGATAAATGGATAAAGTAGCTATTACTCTGATGGGCTACCGTTGCCTACGGTGTAGGCATGAATGGGTTCCTAGAAATAACACTAACGAACCCCGTGTTTGTCCCAAGTGTAAGTCACCCTACTGGAATGTGCCAAGGAAACAATCAAGAGAAGCTATAAATAGGTGCTAATGAATATTCATAGGCATAACGTGAAGAAGTTCCGAAATTGTCCGAACCCAGATTGTAGTGCACACTATCCAGCAGCGCGTTTTGATGAAGATATGGCTCCTGAGTATGTCAAAGAGAGCCCGGAGCGGGGACCAATGATGATGTGCACGCACTGCAGTATGGTTTGGTATGAAGAGTTAGGCGTTGATATTCGACGGTACCGTATTATCCGCAATTCTGCTGGCAATTGGCTAGAGGAACCGTGGATTGAAGTTTATGCCATCTCAACGCGCCGCAAACGTAGGCGTTAGGAATTATGAATAAAGCTCAATTGTGTCTAATGAATAACGCTCATTCATTTTACATAACATTATTCACCCATTGCCTTTATAATTACTCTTTTCTTCCTCTGTCCATCGAACTCGGCGTAGTAAACCTGCTGCCACGGTCCCAGGTCAAGCCTGCCGTTTGTAATCGGCACAATGACTTCGTGATGTACCAGCAGGCTCTTAAGGTGGGCGTCTCCATTTGATTCACCGGTGGCGTGGTGCCTGTAGTCCGGTCTGTAAGGCGCCAGTTGTTCCAGCCAGTCCTCAATATCGGCTATCAGCCCTGATTCTGCATCGTTTACGTAGACTCCGGCCGTAATGTGCATCGCCGAGACCAGCGTAAATCCCTCAGTTATACCACTGCGCCGTACAATATCTTCCACTTCGTCGGTAATGTTAATGAAATCTCGGTGTTTTGCGGTATTGAACCACAGGTACTCTGTCGTCGTTTTCATATTTCCTCCGGGTGATGTATTTTCTGAAATATTAGCTCAACGTGTCACAAGATGGCAAGTAAACAGATGAACCGGGGTAGGATGATCAGCTCCTGCTTTACAGGCAGGTGAGTGCGTTTTTTGATGGGTTATTCCTGAAGTAGGGGATGGGAACGGTATTATTGGGGCTACCCGTGATAGAGTTCAGGTCGTCTGTCTTTAAAGTAGGTTACTGTCTCCCGCCACTTTTTCTGACGCGCAAGGTCCACTTCGACTACTTTTAAGCTTTCTTCGGCTTCGGATTCCGTGAGTGTTTCTCCGGCATAATCTATTATTCGACTGTGCCCGTAGTATTCGCCGCCGGTCTGGTTACAGGCCAGGATAAATGCCTCATTTTCTAAAGCTCTGGCTGGCAGCAGTCTGTCCCATTTAGCTCCCGAAGCTTTGGGCCAGGCTGCGGGAACAAGTATTATCCGGGCGCCTTGTAAGGCTAGAGTTCTGGCTACTTCGGGAAAGGTCAGGTCATAGCATATACAGAGACCGAGCTTGCCCAGAGCAGTCTCAAACACACTCAATCCGTTCCCCTCTACCACGAAATTCTCTTCCCGGATCTCTCTGACGTGATAAAGGTGAGTTTTATGATATGTGAAGACTTCTCCTCCGGGTGAAATCAGGAGCAGGGTATTTGCCAGTTTATCCCTCGCAATTTTGATGATACAACCAACGGCCAAATAAATTCCTCTCTGTGCCTGGCGTTTCATTTCTTCAACCCAGGGAGAAGAAAGCGAAGGTGCCATCTGTAAGGCTAAAGATAAAGCTTCATCTTTACTTCTAGTTTGGTCCAGGATGAAATAGCCGAGATTTACTGCCTCCGGGAAAAGTAATAAGTCCACACCTGCATCCAGGGCTTGCTCGATGAAATGCCGTATCTTTTCCTCGTTCTCCTTTTTGGCAAAGTAAGGAGCTTCTATCTGAGCTATAGCCAATCTCGCTGTTTCCATATGAAATCCTCGTATTTGGCTTCAATGAACTATTTGTGATAATCCAGTTTAAGTCAGTGCCATTTATGCTTCTGAAGATGAACTGATGTCTTTAAGGCAGGGGTTAGTACCGGAACTAAGGGAGATTACCTTGAATTCAATCATATCATTTCAGGCAGCTAACGGTCAAAATCTGGCGGTATTGACAGTAATAAAAAAGGGCTGGTCGTTTTTTGCATAAATTGTGAGTAGTTAAGTCGATATGATAGAATGGTAACGAAAGATAGGCTTGTTTCCCGTGATTTATGTCTTTGCCATTGCCCGGCGGGTAAAAAGTAACCGACCACATAAAATGATAACTCCTGATGAACTGGTTAAATTATCCGTGATGAATTCATAGTCTAGAAGGTAAAAAACTGCAAGAATCTACCGAACGCTTGGGTACTGCCCCGCTGGGGAGATTACTCTTAAGCTTAAGCCTGCCCGGTATTGTATCAATGATAATCTTGGCTCTTTACAATGCCGTTGATACATTCTGGGTGGCTCGTCTGGGGCATGAGGCAATTGCCGCCCTGACTATTGTTCTTCCATACCACATACTGAATATTGCTATTGGCGTGGGTACCGGTGTGGGTATTAGTGCCCTGACTTCACGCCGTTTTGGTGAGGGAAACATTGAAGCCACCAACTATGTTGCCGGGCAGATTTTCCCGATAACCGCTTTTTTCGGCAGCATCTTCCTGGTGGCGGCTGTTTTCTTTTCTCGCCCGATTTTAACTGCATTCGGGGCAACCCCGGATATTATGGATTACGCCACGCAGTACCTGGTTATTATCGGTTATGGAGCCCCTTTCCTTATTTTATCAATAACAATTAATAACCTGTTACGTGGTTCCGGTGATGCCCTCCGTCCCATGATGTTTATGCTTGCCGGCACCGTTATTAATATCATCCTTGACCCGTTTATGATTTTTGGTATCGGCCCTTTCCCGGAAATGGGTGTTCGCGGGGCTGCCTTGGCTACCGTAATCTCCCTGGCGGTCAGCTCCGGCATAAGTTTTTATTACATCGTTGCTCATAAATCTGCCTACCGTATAAGGATGCGGTATCTTAAGCCCAGGCTGGCGGTGTTACTGGATATTTATCGGGTCGGCTTCCCAACAATGATAACGATAGCCATGGAAAGCGTGATGTTTGCCCTGATAAACTCCGCTCTTTCCGCTTTCGGGTCATTAGCCATTGCTGCTGCCGGGATAGCCATTCGGGTTATTGACCTCGCTTTAATGCCGGTGTTTGGTCTCTCGAATGGGCTTTTGCCTATTGTCGGTTTTAATTTTGGAGC
>SDBT01008276.1_pt1 | contig 17000 bp, 32 predicted proteins | sample 2277101 | NCBI WGS metagenome assembly SDBT01 (sample SAMN10404973, study PRJNA504765) | marine sediment metagenome | isolation source: marine sediment core GS10_PC15, 103 cmbsf | place: Arctic Ocean: Southern Knipovich Ridge | collected 2010
GGGCAAAGTATCTCTTTCCGCCCAAGGGGTTATCACCTGAAGCTGTAGCCAGAACGATGTTGAATCGGTCCACGGCGAGGACTGCCTGTTGGCGAATCATCCTTCCGGCTGCTTTGTGAGTGCCTTCAACGACTTCGTCTTTCAGTGTGGTAAGGATAATCATCAGTCAACCTCCCTGCCTGACGCTTGCTGTGATTCGCTTATGCTCTTGGGTGATACGGTCGAACTCCCAGGCGTTTCGCTTGGTACGATATTCTATCATCACTTGGTTGATCGCCAGTTCTGCTTTTGCGGCGTCAGCGAGGGTAGCGAATCCGCCTACTTCATACCTGCCACCACCATCCGTAGTCACTCGAAGGACAAATTTGTCCGTTGAGCAGGGGTGGAGTTTCTCGATCTCGGTGAAGTCAGTTGATTGCGGTGCCCGCAGAGGTTCGGTGTCATCCAAGATTCGTCTTGTTCGGTTAGCCGCCATCATATCATCGAAGGCTTGCTGGTCGTCGGCCGCAGCATCAATTTGTTTGTCAGTCATTCCAATCCTCCGGCAAAAACCAACGATCATCCTGAGCCTTGACCTTGGCCAAAATATCCCGCAACTCGTCTTGGAGACGTGGACTTCCTACTTCGGCGACAAGTTCAAGCAGAAGGTAGTAAGCCGCACTCGGAATGCCTTCTTGGTCGTCCAAGACCGCGATGACAAATCGTTTTAGCGTTGGGTCGTTCATGCTTCAAGTGTACCACAAAAGCAGCCCATTGTCAAGAAGAAACCACGATCATTTCAGAGTCGAGTTTTTGGACGAACATGCTCCGATTGTAGCGATAAGTCTTGTCCTTGCCCACCATCCGACATCTGAGCCCTCGGAAATTATCAGCCATCGGGTCAAGGATGACTACCACGTCAAACTTCCCGCCGCCACGATGCATTAACGCAACGTCACCAGCCTGCAATGTAGCGTCACCCTGCTTCACTTGCAGTGTGGCTTCGGGTTCTTGCGGAATGTTATCAGGATCACCACGTCGCCATTCCTTGAGCAAACTGGGCGGCACCCGCCAAGTTTTGCCGTCTACAAGGACGGAGACGTTTTTGCGGAGCATTCGCTGGACTCTTCCCTCTTTACCCCCAAGACCACGCCCCACGCTGCCTAGGAAGCGGACTTCATCGCCCCTGGAGAGCCACGTTGTAGACATCATCCGTTGCCATTCTGCGGTTTCGGTTGTCATCGTTTGTCTCCCTTCTGGTTAAGTATAACACAAAAGGGATTAAATGTCAAGCGGAAATTTCGATTTACCTGGGACGCATCGTCATTGCCATAGAATCCTTCACCGTCATTCCGAATCCTCCATTTTTTCGCTATCAAACAGCAGGATTGTATGTCCGTCATCACAATCAAACTGATTAGCTTTGAGTTCCCACAAACCATCAGCCTCGATGATTCTCACCGGACCACGAGCATACATGTCGCTGCCACACTTGGGACAAATGACAGGGACTTCAGCAGGTTTCATCGGGATTACTTCATCAGCAATCTTCAGAACGTCGTTCATCTGGTCATCCGTCAGCAATTGGAGCAACCGAACAATCCAATCACATGCCATGCCAAAATCACCTTCCAAGTCGTCATCGACAAGGTTCCAAAAATGACCGATTTGTTTGTTTCTAACTACTTGACCCATCACATATTCTCCGCTGCCGCCTGAACGGCGGTTTCAATGCCTTCGATGTACGCTGGCGTTTCCACGTCGATGTGAGCAATGGCATGAGCCAGAATCATGGACGTAATACCATCAACCGCCGCATTGTACTCAATCCGGCTGCGAGCATCGCCCTCACTTTCTGGCGAATCCTCTGCTTGTGACATCTCACAATCAAAGAAGCAGTCTGGTTGGCTACAGACAGGGCAATTTTCCTTCAAGTCGCTGTCATGTTCGATGGTTCCACCACACCTACCATCTACGGAAGTCAGAATGTCGAGCTTGATACCGAAACAAGGCAGCTTGATAATAATCATCAGATTCTCCGTGGCTTCATGTCCAAACAATGACCGATACGCTTACCATTTTGTCCCTCATCGTAGACGTGGCCCGCAGCGTCCATCACCAAATGTCGAGCAAGGAACAAAACCATTGCCATTGCCGTACTGCCAAGTCGATTCGCTCTACGTTCGGCCCAACCTCTTTGTTTGTAGACCTTCACGCAGGAGTTGTACGTGCCGAAGTTGGCGTGCTCACGCCACGAGCCGTCCTTGCAAAGTCTGGCCCCGGTTTCACTGTGAATTACGTAGTACATCTTTTCTTCACCGCTTATCTCCTTCTCCCTTAATAAGTATACCACATTCTTGATTAAATGTCAAGGAGTAAAGTGAACAAAAAAAGACGCCGTGGTTGTCCGGCGTCTCCCCACAGCCGATTCGGATGCGAGGTACTGGGCGACGGTCGCCGCTACCAGCGGCCCCCGCCCAGGTGGCGGTCATTGGACCGCCGCCATATTGGGGCTCAGCATAACGACCCAGGAATCTGCTCGCTTCCGACAAGCCGTCTAAGCAGGAGCCTTGCCCCTAACTACATAAAGGATACCACATTCCAGACCAAATGTCAAGACAAAAAAGGCCGCCTTTTTCAGACGGCCACGAGAAAGGACACAGCGGAACTCGGCGTGGATGGCCACCCTAGAGTCCAGTAGGGTTAGGAGGCTAAATCCTCTTTCCCGTCCCTCAAGCCACTCTCACGCCTTACAACTTGAAGGAACGCGACGTATCCCAAAAGAGGTTATCATGCAAGCCTTGGCCCACACGACCAGTGTGTGGAAGTCTAACATACAATCCGGCCAGCGTCAAGCAAATTCAAAAAGAATTTTTGCGGGGTGTGAAAAGTCGTCCATCATTTTTCTTGGCTCCAAGGGGGGAGGGACAACCGGAGCGATTACCACTGGGCAACCGTTTTAGGCTGGGACGACCTTACTCAACAGCGTCCCTACCCCCACCAACAGTATCAAGGTTCAACATCCCTCGTGCTTGTCTATCACTCGTTTTGCGTCTTCTTTTGTGGCCGTCAGAACCCAGCTCATCGGGCCAAGCAGTACGCGCCACCACCGACGAAGATACTCGCCGTGTTTGCTACCAAAATAGCGTGGTTCGCCTTCACATTTAATGATCGTCACATCGCGGTACATCCAATTTCGTCGTATATCGGCTTTCATTGTTCCACCAGTATCAAGGCTCAAAAGACCATGCCAAAATTGGTTCGGTCTCGCCGTCGTTATCGTATGTTCCGGTTTTGACCGCTTGTCTGATTCGTGCCACAACATACTTTTTGTCTTCTTTTCCATACATGTGAGGAGCAAAGAGGTATTCGGCCGACGCCTCATCGATATCAAAAAAAGCTCCTACAGCCTCATAGGCATCGAGATCACGATACCTGATTTCGAGATCGTAACCATGTCGAGACGGCCCGTTCTTGACCAGGGTAAGTCCTTTTCCAGGGAATGCTACGGTGGCCCATCCTCCGGCACACGCTGTAGTACCACATTCCTTTTCTGGGAACCCCGCATCTCCCCATACAGAGAGGTTAAACCATTTTGGCTTGACTTTTGTCGCAAGAAAATCAGCCAAAATAGTAAGTCGTTGTTTTGCTTTCTTTGTCATTCGCAGTCTCCGTTCTTGTCGATCACGATTTCCTGGTAACGACATCCATCTCCGTCCGTTTTCAGGTCTTCCCAATCCGGTGGAGCGTCATAATCCTGAATCACCAGCTTGTAATCCGGTGGAAGGCCAAGTACTTGCGTCACGCCGCCACAACTGATTATTACCGTGATCGCTTTCATACTCTAAGCATCCTTCAGGATTAAGCATACCACATCCAGCAGCGTTTGTCAAGAAGAAAATTTCGTTCAGCCTGCTTTGGCCGTCTCGACATAGATGTACACAAAGATCAAGAGATAGAGAGGGTCGAAGGTTGTGAGGAACATGAATGCCGTAAAACACCAGACCAGCATACCCATTCCGGCCGATACTTTGTCGTACATGCTCATCATTTTACCGACTCAAACAAGTCGTCCCCCAGATACTTGATTTCCTGCTCTGGTGGAAACCACTCGTTCCACATGGCAGCAATCTCTTTGCCTCCCATTCCATTAACGGCGTCGTTCATGCGTTTCAGGACGAATTCCCTGCCCAGCGTATCGTCCTCATCAGCTTCATCATCCTGCGAATTGTAAAGCCAGCAGCCAGCAACGTCACCCTCAATGTTCGCCAGCAACGCTTGCCGAGCCACGTCCTCTACTTTTTCATCCGGCGTATCCGCAGGGATGTCAACAAACTGACATGCCTGCCAGGTCCCGTTGTCGAAACACACCGCCATTTCAACTTGTCGAGTTTTCATGTCGTTGCCTCGAAATCATCGAGTTCACACTCAACCTTGTTACCGTTTTGGTACGCTTGGCAGAAATCGAGTGCCCAAACTCCCTTTTGGAGGTTCAAAGCTACTGTCTTTGCTGAAATCCGCGAAACATCAACCTCGAAGCCGTCCTTGACATTCGTAACGGTTTCGATTTCGACGCCTCGGACCCAACCTTGGAAGCAAAAGTCGATTCTTGGACGATGATCCGTGCCAAATGCCATGATTCAATCTCTGTCTACCGTGAAGCGGCCAGTCGGCCGTTGCAGATCATGCGGCGGCCCTTCAAATCGACCCTTTTGAACTTGCAACCACTCATAGGTACCCACCCAATTGATATGTCGGGCAGTCACAAAAAAGGCCCCGCCACCAAAGCTATCGGCCACGGGTCGTGAGCAAGTCAATGCAAACGCAAAGGCAAAGTAGTCGGCTGGCCGACAATCCTTCAGAAACCGCTGAACAACATTTGCCACCGCTTGTGGATTGCCGCTTTCTTCGTTGTGAAACCAGACCTCTCGACTAGAAGGAGCCACAGTGAAATCATCGCAGATTTCGTCATTCTCCCAATCCTCGTCTCGGTCTTCGTCAGACAACGCCGCGATACGAGCATCTTCGTTAGCCCACCATTCGAGTTCCTCATCGGTGAGGTCTTTGATGTCCGCTGAAAAGAGACGATAGTAGTCAGCCATTTAAGTGCATTCCTTTCTCCCTAAAGCATACAACATTTGGGCATAAATGTCAAGGAGAAAATCAGTTTGCTAGACGGATGCCATTTGTATGGGCTTTGGCATCAAGCTGCTTGAGGATGTCCCGATCCGAAGTCCATCCATCGGTATCAAGGAAGAAGACGCATGTGCCGCGTAGAGTCTGCTCGTATCCCTGGTCCAGAATGGCCTCGATGTCTTCCCTGGTGTACCCATCCCAGTTCGTGATCGCCGATCGCAAGGTCGTAAGAAAAGCTACTTCTGCTCTTTCACGATCTGCCCCGATATGTTGGATTTCATCGACGCAGTTTCTTTCGATGGTCATTACTAGAAACATTGCTTTTTACCCGCCAAAATGGAAACGATCGTAGAAATCCTCTGCGATCGCTTCGTCAATGTGAGTGTCACCAATCCCCAACTTGGGATGCCTGTTACCAATCTGTCGAAGACTTCTCGCTACCTCGTTCAAGGTATTGATGATTTGTTCGACAGCTTCTTTTGTCGCTCAAAGTTTCGCAATCGGCATAACCTCAGCCCAAGCAAGGTCATATTGCTCGTTTTTCCTGAGCCACTTGATTAGGTCACGCCGCTTTCTTTCATCTGTTTTTGTTTTTACTGCTGTAGGCATCGTTTTCCTCCTGGGTTAAGTATACCACATTTGGCGAGATTTGTCAAATGGAATTATCAAAAACGGTGCCGGATATCCGTGAGGGCCTTAAACTTACGGCCAAGACGGACGAAGCGTTGGATGGATTCTTTTTCCCGCAAAAATGCGACGAAATCAAACCAAGCGAAGAGTCCGCTAAGAACGATTGCTGTCGGCCAAAGAACGTAAGCTGAGGGTTGTGGAACCCAGGTTGTGAGGCCGAAAGAGTCTGGTTTGACCTTGTGTTCGAGGAAGTCAGCTAGTTTTGTGAGCCTGATTCTTTGCTGTGTGGTCATCACTTCCTTTCCCTGGCATTCATCTCGGCCTCAAACCAGGGCAGCCAACTCGACCAGACAAACTTCCGGCAATCACAGTCATCCATAAAGCAAGCCCCATGACCCGGCTCAACCGCGTCCTTATGCAAGCTCTTGGGTCCATCGCCGGTGTGACCACAGGTACAAAGCGAGCGTGGTCTGGGTCTGTTTTTCACCAGTTAATTCCCTCAAGCAAAGTCTTCGATGTGCCCACACAGCCTGAGCGACCGCAGAGCTTACAGTTCACGTCAATGTACACCTCCCCGCCATCATGGGTAACGCTACATGAGGACCAATCGGGCTCATGCAGCAGCGTTGGTGAATCGGCACATCTATCATCATCTTCGTGAGACATCACATGCTTAGACATCGCTCAACCTTTTCTCTAACGCTTGTGCAATCTCAATAGCCCGAGCAGCTACGCGATGTGGATCTGCTCCGGCCTGCTCCGGCCCAGCCGCAATCGTGACCGCCGTTTCAGCCACAAACCTGGACGTTCCGGGGAAGTCCGGATTGGCAAGCAGACCGAACAACCTCATCACATCAGGAGTAAACTGATGCGTTTGGATTCCCTTGACCTCAGTTGTTAGATCCCCCTGTATGCCGACGACCCGTGGCAAATAAACTGTATGCTCGTCCATCAACTTACCTTTCCCTTATCTGCCGCCACGATTTCGACTACATGACGTATCGTCTCTTCCGTCGTCGGCTCAAACTCGCCAATGTAAGCCTGAAACTGGCCTGCCTCGACAATGGCATAACCCTTGCCAACTTTCAGTTGACCCTTCAGTTGCTCAGTAGTCAAGGCCGGTTCGCCCGGATCGCCCCAACCACTTGAATCGCAGAAAAATCGGTCAACCTCTATCCAACCGTCAGGACAAAAATCGCCCAGGTTGGGAAACGGAAACGGCGGCCACGCGGCAATGTCGGCCTCATCCGCAATCACGAAAGGCTGGTCTTGGCCCGCTCGTGCCGCTTCTCCGGCTTCCCGATTCATTTGGACGATTGTTTCGATTGAGTACATTCGTTTGCTCCCGGTAAAAGTTGTCGTTCGTCTCTACCTAAAGCATACCACATCCGACGTTAAATGTCAAACGGTTTTTCAGATAATGCGATGTTCGTCAGGTTTTTCGTCCAGCTCATCACCAATGAAAGGGTAAATGGCAGGCTTGCCATCTTCGATTGCCAGCCAAAACAAGCTATCTCCGTCGCTCATCTCTTTCCACTCCTGACGGGCGGCGAGCAAAACCTCGTCACGATCAGCCCATGTTTCACCGTCCCCTTTCTCGATGATTTCAGGGTCAGTGCCGCCGTAAACGGCCAGCAGGTAGATTTCATTTTTTTCCACAAAAAGTTGCCGCCATTCATCGTAACCTAGTTCACCCGGCTCACGAACTTCCATCATGTTGCCATCCTTGTCTCGACGACGAATGGCTCCACCATTTTCCTCGGGATACTCAATGATCCCGCCATCAGACAGTTCACATCCATCAACATTCAGCATTACCCAAACCTCACAAAAAAAGTCTCAGTAGCCGCCATGTAAGGAGCCTTCAATATCTCTAGCGTTGTACTCTGAAAGACAGCCTGAGAACCAAATGTCCCTCGAATCAAAGCAGATAAGAGCTTACGTCGCTCCTGCTGAGTTTTCGGTCCATACAGTTCAAGAGTGAGTTCCGTCAATTTTCCCCTTGCATCGAAACTCTCTTGAACAATAATCAAATCCTTGCGACGACCCTTCGGAGCTTTAACAAACCGCAGAATATGAATCTCATTGCGGTAATACCTGTCAACCCTCGCCGATGGACTTTCATTCATCTCTGAAGTGAACTCAATATCACTACCCTGAATCTTCATCCTTCCTCCACTTCGTTGCCATTCTTATCCAACCGAAAAAATCCAGGGTCAGAGCCTTGCTTTGTCAACAACCTAGCCATCCGTCTCGGCGTTACCTCGGCATTCCACTTAATCAGCATACTCCCGCTACAATCCTGGTCGAGCGGGCGACATAAATCCTCAAACTCGCCATCCCACGGTTCATCTTCCGAGAGGATTTCAACTTCAACAACAGTACGAAAGTATTTCATTAGCTCATCTCAGGAACTTGCAACTTCCACGTTACACAAAAATGATTCAGACAGTCAGGGTCTATACCCAAACCATTCCAATTCCAGACGGAATCATGGAGCTGTTGGAGACCGTGAAGAAAATCTATGTCTTCTTCACCTTCCACACCAAAAAAATCCTTCAGGTCAGCCGCAAGCTGCTTATTCCCCGACCAGCCACCAGTGTTTGGATCGGTTGACCGTAACCAATACTTGATGGTACGTTCGTCCCCCATCCTCCCCTCGAAACGCTCCCGAAATCCAGGTTGAGACCCAATCCCACAACCCGGATGACCTTTAGGGAAATAAGAGCATATTCCCCCATCTCCCACGCCGCCCTGCATTGCTCTCCCTTTTCCGTTAGTTGCTTGAACGAAGTTTGTCAAAAGCTCTTGTCTATTCATCATCCACCTCAATTTCGTTGTTGTCATTCACCTTGACCGAGCCAACAGGAACGAGGTTCAACTTGCGTACCCACCATCCCTCGCATTTCTTGTTGATATGCTCAGCCAATTTTGCGGGGGAAATGAAAATCTCGTGAACCTCAAACCCAGGGTAATTCTGAGGACAAACCGAAACCTCTAACAGCTTGATTTCCCCGTCTCTAAGTGCCCCGTCAAGCAAAAACCACGCCACATCACTCTCGCCATCCGTTAGCCAGATGTTGCCGGGTTCATTAACGTGAAGTAGATCGTCGGGCTTTGTCATCATCTGTCTCCTAACACAAGGATACGATATCCCCGATTAAATGTCAAGGACTTTCTCAACTTCGTTTACGACGACGCATCTTGCCGTTCACCACCAACCCCTGCAAAGCAGACCGAGCAGCAGCCTTCACAGACTTTTCCTTCGGCTCCCGAGCAGCCACCGCTACCTTGCCCAACCCGAGTTTTTTATCACGGGCAGCCTTGGCAACCCGCCCTTTCTTCTCCACGGCTTCCTGGTAATCTTCGGCCTTCACCATACGCAGCTTGTGATTCATCTGAGCCATGATAAACGTCGGTGAGACGTAATTCCAACCACCACGAAGATCACCGCAAACAAGGTTGTGGAAATTCTGGAAAAATTCCATCCCATGATGATGCGATTCCTCGGTGGAATCCCTGTGAGCCAATTCGTGAAACATCGTCATCGTCAGATGCGAGGCTCCCCACAATTGATTGGGAGAGGCTTTCTTGAGATATTCACGCCCCAAGCAAATGTACGAGCTACCGTCCGTCCAGGCCAAGGCCGTATCAGACAAACCGATGCAGATGGCTCGACCATCCCAACATTTGAAACTCTCCAAAACCCGGACAATCCGACGCTCCGCTTTCGTCCACTTATTTTGTGGCAAAACGCGACGGATGTTGGAAATGCCAGCCGTCAGCTTGTGAAACGGACGATACATCCGCTTCAACGGAGCCCACTGGCTTTTCATATTACCGCTATGACGACAATCATCCCGAAACGTGATCCGCATCGACCAATCGAAAAAATCGCATTCCTCGCCGCTGTAATTCAACTCATGCAACAGGTCATCGTCGAAACAAACCGCATCTTCCGCCCACAACAAACGATCCGCCCGCATGTCACCATGCTTCGCAAAACTCCACGGCGTCCGAATTTTACGGATAGCATCAAGTGACATCACCTTGTCATTCGACAACCGAATCAAACCCAACGCTCGGACTTCCGAATAATCCACGCCACCATCACGCAGGTCACAAAGCATCGCACACCGCTCGTCACGATTCAGATCACGACGCTGCTTACGGATTTTCTTGATCCGATTTTCCTTGATAACTTCCTGAATCCGCCCAAAAACCGGACAATCCCACTGGATGTCGTTGCGGGCAAAATTGACCTTGAGTTGCTCTTTGGAAACGACAACGCCAGTGACCCCGGCCCGGCTCGCCGACCATGTATGGACAAACGCCCCCAGGTTGTAAAACGCAAGGTCTTGACCCTTGCCGAACATGTAATACGCATCGTCATCTTCAACGTCCCAATCCAGATGAGACGCGGGCGTATTCAACTGCTCTCCATTAAACTCAACGCCCCCCTCCATGAATTCAATTTGCCGCTTGATCGACGCCTTCAAGGTTTCAAGCGAGCCGTATCCAGCAGTCCCGATAGGGTTGGCGTACAGGTCAATCTCAATGCGACAACCCTTGTACTTCTTCAACCCCTTCTCAAGACGATACTCCAACCCCCACTTGTCAACGTCCACTTCCATGCGGAATTCGCCAGACCGCCAGACGTTGCGACCAAACGCAAACATCTGTCCGCGACCCATGCGAAATTGAGCCCAAATTTTCTTCTCGGAATCCGTATGAGGCGTACCAAACGTCTCAAACCACTCGATGATTTCTTTCTCGCTACGGAAGCCCTTGCCCGTATCATTCAAGACCAGCTTGACCCCAGGCTTGCCAGCCCCAATCTCTTCGCAATTCTCGCTGATCTCGATGAAAACAACAGGCGACCCTGCTTCGCGGGCATTCATCACGCCCTCAAGGATCGCCTTTTCGAGTGTACCGGCCTGACGTTTGATAACGTCCAGCAACAGCTTAGGATTGGCTTGCAGCTTGCGGTTGGTGGTCATCGTTTGCTCCGTGAAAGGTTTGTCATTTGTCTCCAGAGCAAGCATACGACATCCCCGGTTAAATGTCAAGGACTTTCTCAAACCGCGTTCATTTTTTGCGGGAAGGAAAAGAAAAGGGGCGACGAGCCTGAGCCCGCCGCCCCCCGTTTACCTCCAATCGTTACTCGGAATCGGCCTCGTTGTCACCCCGAGCCATGATGCCATCAAGAATTGCATCGGGCTCGGCAACGCCGCTGGTCTCCACCACATCCGGCTCCGTCTCCACCGTAGCCTCAACCACCGGGGCAGGCTTCGGCTTCGCAGCCCGCTTCTTCGTGGTCGGCCGCTTCTTCGCCGCAGACTTCTTCTTCTTGGACTTGGCCTTCGGCTCAACCTCACCATCAGCCTCACGGGCCACGCGACGAGCCTCTTGCTTCGTCACGTTGTAATAGAAATTGCTGCGAGCACCAATCACCACGCCCTGGGACATATTCCCGTCAGCGTCAAACGAGAAGTACGGGATCATACCCATTTCCAAGGACTTCGCCCCAAACGGATGGAATTCCGTCGGGGTGACCCGACACAAGGTCCGAGAATTCGTCCGGGTCTTGCCTTCCGGCGTGGCCTTCTCCGCAGAGCCGCGAGCCTTACGCTCCCGCAACTTCTTGACGCCCTTGCCTCCCTCAGCTTCCTTCACGGCAGGCCAGAGCTTCTCGTCAAAACTCACCAGAGGACAAACCATCGGATCCTTGACGGTGATAGCCTCGAACTTCACGCCCTTGCCATCTTCCAGACTGCGAATGGCCTTGGCGTCAAGTTTCGTGCCACGGGCAGTCAGCAGACGACCCGGCGTCATCGCCTGACCGGGCATGAAGCAAATCTCATTGCCGTCCGTGTCAATCGTCAACCGGACAGCCCCGCCACAATTGGCTCGTTCCTCAATCCGGAAAACAATGTCCTTGACATCCTGACCGGCCAACGACAGACGCTTTCGCTGACGCTCGATATGGCCGTAATTCTTTCCGGCTTCGTGAGCGTTGCAAAGGAAAACGGCCGCTCCACCGTGAGTCCCGTTGCCCACGACGTAACGAGCATTCCCGACCTTTACAATGTTTTTGTCGGGATTCTCAACCAATTCCTCCGCCTTCACAGCATGAACTCGACGCGGAGTCTTGGTCTCACGATACCACCGCGACGGCCAGGTATACTCGCCGTCAGAGTCCAACGTGTTCCACGGACCATACTCTTCGTCATTCCACCAACCAGGACGACGAACCGAATCCTTGTTGCTCTTGCGAATGTGAGGACATTCCAGAGCCTTCACAAGATCAACCAAAACCGGGTTGTACGTCGGAGGAAACAGGACTTCATCCTCCCCCGCATTCCACCGCTTGACCAACGCTTCCCAAGGCTTGCGAGCCAGAGAACCCGAGTTAGGGTCGGGAATCTTGCTGGTAGGGAAATCCGGCAGCTTCTCGCCCGCCGCATGAGCCGCTCGACATGCCTCAGCCCACTCGGCCTTGGCCGTCACAAACGCAGCCAGCTTCGTCGCAATACGACCCGTTGCCTCGGAAAACATGCCGAAACGCCAATCACCCTCGACATCCAGTTTGAGCTTCGGAACAAGCCTAGGTCGCTTGCTTCCCTTCTTGCTGGCTTTGCCAGCCGGAGCAGTCTTTGTCGCCATTCTCTTTCTTCCTTTCAATAGAGAAACCACTTGACTCTTGAACCCAAAGCCTACCACATCCCGTTCAAAATGTCAAGCAATTTCTCCAACTTTTTTGAGAAAATCTGCACCTCTTCCTGTCAACCCACAAGATGCAGCTTTCGATGACAGTTGGCACAGACCAGATCACATTTTTGAATTTCAAGTTCAATCTTAGCCCAAGTTTTGCCTTGCGAGATGCTGAAATCTTTGTTCCCAGGATCTCGATGATGAAAATCGTAAATTGCAGGACTATCCTCTATTCCACAAACCGTACAAGCGCCTCCAAGAAGTTCTACTGCTCTTGCTTTGAGCTTTCTCCAATGCAGTCTTGCTCTTACTGTCCATCGCTTACGCATTTCTTGAGAGGGCTTATGCTTATGGTTGCGACGGTACTCCGCTCGCTTTGCTTTCGCCTCTGGAGTTGATTCCCGTTTTCTGCGAGCTTCATTAATTCTGTCTCTATGTTCAGCGTCCCAAGCTCGTTTTTGAGCATTAATTTTCTCCCGATTCCTTTTCCTGTATTTATCACGAGTTTTCTTGATCTTCTCAGGATTGTTCCGCTTCCAGTTTCGAGCATATTCACATTTCTGTTTCTTAGTCCACATATTCGTCTCCTTTTACGTAGTTCTGTTAAACTACAGAGTAGAAGACGAAACATCCTTCAAAAATGTGGTTCCTTTTTCTGTTAATTTTCGACCTCGGGGCGTGCTCGCTATGAAATCAAGCTGAAGCAAAACAGGTTCAACCGAGCCCTCAATCACATCCTTCGGCTGACCCATCTTGGCCGACATCGCACCCACACCTACGCTGCAATCACAGACTTCCAGAATCCTCAAGTACTTCCTGTGTTCCGACCGTAATCCAAGAAAGTCGATTTCCTCCAATTCGAAGACCAAGCGACATTCCGAAAGCGTAACCTCTTCCTTCCCAGCCGCCAGTGCCGCAAAATAAACCTTCTTGGCCAATTTTACAGCATAACGAGGAACGCCCAAACATCGCTCCGCAATGTCCCTGGCCACCGCTGAAGTAAATCGCAAATGATAACCGACTAACTGTGTCGCAACAATCTCAATCATCTCATGCAAAGGATACCGACAAAGCTCCCAAACATTGTCGAACCTCGTTACAAACGAATTCGCGTCCAACAAATCAAACCTCGTGGTCGCACCAAGTAACGTGAACTTGGGGATCCTAACAAACCCAGCAGAGGTGGGAATCTTGCCTTCAATCATCGGTGCATACAACGCCTCCTGTAACTTCATCAAACGATGAATCTCGTCAATGAACCAAAGGAGAGGACGACCCTGAGCTTGTAAAGAATAAGTCCTCAAGGCATCCAGAAGCTGCTCCTGCTTTTTGTAAACCGATGCATGAACCTCAACAAAATGGTAGTCAAGCTCCTCACCAATCGCCCTGGCAAAAGCAGTCTTTCCAGTGCCTCCAATGCCGTAAAGAAGCGTATGGGGAAAGATATGACCTGACCTCAGACAGGCAACAACCGTCGTGTTAGCCAACCGTTTAAGGCGGCTCATCCCAATGAGTGAAGTTAATCGCATCCTACAATTATTCCAGGGTACCAGGCTTAGTAACATTCAATGTGCCTGCAAAGAAATCAACCCTGTGACTGGGCAATCTCTGAACTAAACGCCGCCACAAACCCTGAGCCGAGAACGAGGCATCATGATAATACGTTGACAATGACCCCAGTTCATTCAAAGCATGAAGGTACAACACAGTGCCTAAACCACGCCTGAGAAAATATCCGTTGATCGCAGAGTCTTCAACAAAATAAGGTGGTTTATCACAGACATTCAACTCCCCAACCCAATTTGCGAATCCTTTTGGTGTTTGTCCTTGTTTGAAGGTCATCTTGAACTTCACTGAGCCATCGAAACGAGGGTCCTTGCGGCCACGGACATCTTTTACAGCTGGAGTGTCGTGACGAGTAATTTCTACTCGACTACGCCAATTCCACGGCAAACGTTTTCCTCTCGCAACCATCAGATCCTTTCAGGAAGGCTGCCTATATTTATGACCATGAACACGCTGATCAGACAAAAGCTCGCCCGCGTCATGCAAATTCATCGGACCACGAACACAGCCATCCGCATCAAACTTCACGTACCAGTCAAATGAACAATGACCACAACGATAATCCATCACGTCATCGTGACTGCCACACACCTCGCATTCATGAGCATCTCTCTCGTCCTCTGGTTCCCAATCCTGATTCGCAGGAATGAAGTACAGATGACCGTGATCCAACACACCATCAGCAGCATCACCCTCCTTGCTCATCCCAATGCCCGAGATGGCAATAAACTCATTAGGACCAATCTGAACCGTCATGTCCTGGTCAAGCTCAAGGTCTCGATGTTCCGCCATCATTTTCAAAATGAACTCTCGATATGTCATCGCCATCAGACAACTCCAGTGTAAAAGACTTCACGAGCCTCCAAACACAAGTATACCACATCTCGGATTAAATGTCAAGGAGAAAAAAGAAGTGTTGTCAGCCGATGTCGCTGATGACGTTCATACTGCCACTTGGCCCTACCGGTACTGCCGTGCCAAACATACTGTCGTAGAAATCCTCAGCGATGGTCTACGCTGTCTACTGCCATGCCATTTGCCTCGACCATGCATGGTCTTCTGACGAGCGGCAGCCCTCTACGTGTTTCGTGCGAGCCTTCTAGCCTCTATTAGTGAGCCGCATCCCGCTTTCGCAGAACTACCTCACCTTACGGTTGGACAGCCAACCTCATCCAAATCGTACCACATCCATGACGAAATGTCAAGAAGAAAATTTCGGCGGGAAAATGATTGTCCGAATCGTCATCTGCTGCCTACTCGCCAGGACACAACCGGAACAACTTACGAGGACACAGCGAACTTACGAACCCTCTGCCTCGACCATTTGACGAACTCTCTGCCTTATCGAAGACAGATCGCCTTCTGCCGTGATACAATTACACGCGAATTGCTGACTTCTTTAGTGAGACGTTCTCCCAAAGGGAGTTTCCCTTCAGGAAATTCCTCACCTTACGGTTGGACAGCCAACCTCATCCACTACACTACCAAAGTCACAACCAAATGTCAAGACTTGTTGCGTTACGCAGTCGCGACTTGTTGCGTAAATCTCGGACCCAGATAACCAACTCCGTGAGCTGCTACACAGCACCAACGCAACAAATAGACCACGGCAAAGCTCTATCCATGATATTATCGGGCGAAAATATCATGAAACAACACAGGTATGGCCGAATGTCCGATTCTAAACCCAATGCAACAATCTTACATATTCGGACAAATTATCGGACGACCAGCTAAATTTGATTTTAGGCTTGCAGCGAAATCAGAAGTGTGGTATATTCCAGACTTCAGTCATGGGGTTTCGGCCCACGCGTAGATTGGTGGATTAGGGACTTATTGGTGGATTTTTCACTGTGTATCCGGTCAGACGCATGGTGGCCTGCTCCTTCCCCTTGAGTTCCTAATCCACCAACTTTTTTCTAAACCAGTGGAAGGAGTTCACAACAAGCTCCGACCGACCCGAGGTGTAGACGGACAACTCCTCATCGCCAACGGAGAGTTCTCGAAACCACGTCTATATCTCGGGTTCTAATCTTCAATGGTCGCCGATAACCCCCGGTGACCCCATAGAGGACTCATCGTTCCCCCCATGATGAGTCCTCTTCTCATCCCGTGACGACGGTCTTCTGCCTGCTCTGCGGATCGTGGCTCGGATACTGCCAGCATGACTCTGCCTTGCTTAGTGAGACGTTCTCCCAAAGGGAGTTTCCCTCCGGGAAATTCCTCACCTTCCGGCTGGACAATCAGCCTCATTTGTAGCGAAGCTCGCTCTGCAATAGAAAGTTCGAGGTGTGGAAACCATACACGAACCAATCCGCATATGGGATCTTGGCAACAGAACAAGTGTGTCATCTGGTTAAGTTGTGAAAACATATTCCACACCTCGAATTCACGGCGAGAGGATTCGAACCTCCTCAATGGACCAACCCATTGTTTACACCGAAGTGCATAACCCACTTCAAAAGTATCGGATTCCTTGCGAATGGCATTTGATACTCTGAAATTCGCTTGAAAGTGCCTCTGTCACGGGGCTCCGGGCTATCATGGTTCTTCCTAGGAAAAGTGCTTCCAGTGTTTATGGATGAAAGGGTTATTTCATTGTCGTATTGCCCAAGAAGTCGATGCGTGTCGATGGTTATTACCACATGAGGTTTATTGATGTATGCGATTGCACCCAAGAACCATATCAGTCCTTGCCAGTCCGGCCAAAAAAATACCTTGTTATTGAGCAAGCGATACCAGTCTTCCTCCGTCATATCTATCAGGCAGTGTCTCAGCTTCTGGGGATCTATGGCCTTTTGGTCACGTATTACCGCCTTGCCATGAATTTTATGGAAAATACATACCGACTCTGGCCTGTGGTGGCTCTCAATTGGCTCTCTTTCTTTCCCTGTGTATTCCCATTTGTCTAGTAGTGAGGAGGTGCTAAGTAGTCCGTGTTTCTTTATATTTGGCCAGCTATCATTGTCAGCCAT
>SDBT01008277.1_pt1 | contig 16999 bp, 15 predicted proteins | sample 2277101 | NCBI WGS metagenome assembly SDBT01 (sample SAMN10404973, study PRJNA504765) | marine sediment metagenome | isolation source: marine sediment core GS10_PC15, 103 cmbsf | place: Arctic Ocean: Southern Knipovich Ridge | collected 2010
GGTGATTATTCTGCTTTCGATAAAAAGTTCAACTCTGATGTCGGCAAATGAAGCGGCTGTTATTGCGACTACGAACTGGACGGTGAGCTTGAAAAAGGGGCTGAGATGTTTTTTGTCGTCGGCCAGGCCGAGCACAAACAGGGCAACGACACTGAGCAATACAATCATGAGCTGGCCGATTTTGCCCCAAAAATCAGCCGGGTCAATGTTGGCAGTTCGGGCAAGTGAATCAAGGCGGTCTGGCAAAACTTTTATTGCAACCGTAGCTATCATGATGAAAATTATCATTGTGGCAAAGATTGCGATACCGCCGCCGAGCGGGACGGTTGCCTGATGATACCTGTCTTCGGCCGGGTACGCAACGAACCCGGCGCGGACAGCCTGCTTTCTCACGACGGCTGTTAAGATAGCCGACATCACAAATGAGCCGACCAGTAAGATTATCGCTAATATGGCAAACGTTACGATTTTAACTGCTCCAGTAACCGGCTTCTAACCTTATTGAAGAAATCGAAATAACACTGTTGTTTATAATCTGGGTAGGTGTATGGTAAAGAACGCCAAGAACCTTTGTCAAAAACAAGTGTCACTTCGGCGTACATTTTTTTGCCGATATATATACGATGAGAATAGTTTTTTGTTGACGCCAAAATCAGCTTCGAGGGCTCGATTATGCCCGGGTCCAGATTCGCCGGTCTGGGCAAATCAAATGCCAATCCTGCCGCCAGTTTTTGTTCGAGTCTGTTTGTCTCGTGTTTGATTTTCGCCAGTTTGCCGGGGTCAATAAGCGGTTCAATACTGATAAACTGCCTTAAAATGTGCTCGCCGGTCTGGTCTTTATAGTAATCGGTCTTCTCGAAAGGCCATACGTCGCTTACAAAATCGCTCCTGCCAAACTCGCCTGTTAGCGCCTCGATTGCGGCGCCCAAACATTGTTCATCGGCAGCCAGAATTCCAACTATCAGCTTGACCGGATTAGGCTCCTTTAGCTCCCACATTTATGTTGCCAACTAATGAATTTACAGATTAAGTTTTTCTTTCAATGAATTGACCAGCTCAATAGTTTTATCTGTCGCTTTTTCAATAGCAACTTTTTGGCTTTGCGATTCTGCTCTCAGCTTTATTTCGACATTGCCTTCGGCGACTGACTTTCTGCCGACGGTAACTCTTATCGGTATTCCAATCAGGTCGGCATCCTTGAATTTCACTCCGCCTCGCAGGATGCGGTCGTCTAACAGAACGTCAACGCCATTATCAAGCAACTGCCGGTAGATGTTCTCCGCAACGGCGGCGACATTTTCATCGTCCTGATTGACCGAAGTAACCAGAACCTCAAACGGTGCGATACTAATCGGCCAGATGATGCCGTTATCATCGTTGCCGATTTCAATGGCAGAGGCGAGAATCCGGTTGATACCAATCCCGTAGCAGCCCATAATGCACGGCTTTTTTGCACCCTGTTCATCAAGGAATTTTGCTCCGAGCTTTTCGCTGTATTTAGTTCCAAGTTTGAAGACCTGGCCGACCTCGATACCCTTCTTAAACAGCAGCTTTTTGCCGTTATGTGTGTCACCTTCAACGGCGTTGCGTATATCGGAGACAATTACATTATTATCCTCGAGTGGGAAATCTCTGCCGGGCACAACATTTTTAATATGATAATCGGTTTTGTTGGCACCGGTTACGCCAACTACCATCGCCGCGACGGCGTGGTCGATAATCATTTTCGAGACCTTGTCGGCTATTCCTATCGGACCGGCAAAGCCGACATTCGCGCCGGTAACTTTTTCTATCGTTTCCGGATCAGCTGGCTCGACATGTATGCCTCCGAGGATTTGTGTGAGTTTCTCGGGATTGAGGTCGTGGTTGCCCCGCATCAGTACGGCAACGGTCTCTATGTCCCAACCCCTTTTTACTAGTGCATCCCGGCCGTCGTGCTTGGCGCTCTCTTTTGCCCTTTCCTTCAGAACTTCTTCATCGAGAACAGGTGTTCTCCAAATGAGCGTTTTTATCATATCTTTCGGCTGGGTTTTGAGGAAAGCACAGACTGCTTCGATACTGCCAATATTCGGGGTGTGGACTTCCTGCATCGGTGGTATTTCGGCAGAGGGTTTCTCTTTTGGCAGTGGGTCTATGGCCGCCCTTTCGAGGTTCGCCGCATAAGAGCCGTCTTCGGTATAAATTATTGTATCTTCTCCGGATTCGCACGGGACGGTAAACTGGTGTGAGCCGGAGCCACCCATCTCGCCGGATTCGGCCTCGACGATGACGTAATCAAGGCCGCAGCGACTGAAAATTCTACAGTAGGCATCGTACATAACCCGGTAGGTCTGCTCGAGACTTATCGGGTCGGCGTGAAAGCTGTAGGAATCTTTCATTATGAATTCGCGAGACCTTATCACGCCGAAACGCGGGCGGAACTCGTCGCGGAACTTGAAACTGATCTGGTAGATGTTTATTGGAAGCTGTTTGTAAGAATTTATCTCGCCTGCGGCCAGATAGGTTACGACCTCTTCGGCGGTAGGGCCGAGCACATTCCTTCTGCCGTGGCGGTCGGTGAATGTACCGAGGGTTTCGCCATAGTCGATGTCTCTGCCGGTTTGCTGCCACAATTCTATAGGCTGAACGGCGGGCATTAGGATTTCCTGGGCGCCGGCTTTGTTCATTTCCTCACGAACGATTGATATGACCTTCAACAGGCTGCGCCAGCCCAGCGGCAGATAAGTGTATGTCCCGCTGGCGACTCTGCGCATCAAGCCGGCTCGAATCATCAATCTGTGACTGGTTATCTCTGCATCGGCCGGCACCTGCTTGACCGTCGGTATTAACATCCGGCTGTATCTCATATCTCGTATCCCGTACTGGCTGTTGCGTAATTTAGTTTTTCGGAACTGGAATCTGACTATACAGAGCACGTTTATAGCCCAAAATACTGAGAGTTGCAAGCCCCGTTAGAAATTATCCCCTTTTGTGTTATATTGTTCATTATAGAATTTCCAATGGAGCTTGCATAAAGGCCGGTCAGGCAATATGATTTGGGAAAACCAAACTTCAGCAGGAAAGGATTAATACGGAGTAGACAATGGCGCATAAATTTATCAATGAAATCAATCCGGGTGAACAAATCGACGATATTTATATGGTAAGAGAGCCGATTCTGAGAAGCACAACGCGAGGCGATTTATATATAGCGATGTACCTGTCAGACCGCACCGGCCAATTGAACGGGCGGATGTGGCAGGCCAGCGAAGCAGTCTACAACTCCCTGCCGAAGCCCGGGTTCGTCCATATACAGGGAAGAAGCGAACTCTATGCAAACAGTCTGCAAATCGTTGTAAACAATATCAGCGTGGTTGACGCGGATAAAGTGTGTCTTGAGGATTTTCTGGCGCGAACTGACAAAGACACAGCAAAGATGCTCGATGAGGTAAAGAAAATCGTAGGAAAAATAAAGAATGGGCAGCTAAAGGCACTGGTCGGGGAGTTTCTTATTGATAAAGAGCTTATGGACAAGTTCTGCAACGCACCGGGAGGGGTGAAACTGCATCATAACTATCTCGGCGGGCTGCTGGAGCATACCCATAATATGCTGCGAGTGGCTGTTGCGATACTGCCGTTGTACGAACAAGTGCAGGCTGATTTGGTTCTGGCGGGGATTTTTCTTCACGATATCGGCAAAACCGAGGAGCTTTCATACGATATGGCCTTTTCATACACCGATTCGGGCCAGCTAATCGGGCATATTGCAAAAACTCTTCTTATGGTAAATCAGAAGGCTGATGTGCTGGCGGCAAGAGATAAGCCGGTTGATAAGCTAATTTTAGATGCTCTCGGCCATATTATCCTCTCGCACCACGGCCAATACGAATTTGGTTCGCCGAAGCTGCCGGCGACGGCTGAGGCCTTTATGGTCTATTATATTGACGATTTGGACGCCAAGATAAGCCAGGTAACCGCGGCGATTGACAATGAGCCGGGCGATTCAAATTGGACCGCCTGGAAAAACGCCCTCCAAACCCGCCTTTACAGAAAACGCATCGAATAAATCTAATACGTTGTGCGTGATGCGTCATATTGAGTATTGGGTAAAAAATATACGCGACACACAATTTGAGTGAGTAACTGTTTTGCGCAGTGTCGTAAGGCAGGGCAAGGTTTTCAAATCAGCCCAGCCGGGCTACCCCCCCCTCCTGCCCCATGGGAGTTAGCCCGCCTGGGTTTTTTATCTCTGGATGTGGGTGTCCCTGGCTTCGGTGCAGACTCAGCGATTTTTGCCGCGTCTGTGAAGAATATTTATCATCCCATACAATTTCGCAATATTTTTTTTCGAGGTGTGACAACTGTATGTCACAGCTCGTGAAAAAAATCTGTAATACAGGCACAAATTTTAGTTGTGTTGGTTAAGAAGTGAAAAAACCTCAGCACCTCTGGCCAAGGTCTGTTGGCAGTCTGAACCCCACAAATCCAGATTAGATACTCTCGGCAAAGTCTCGTTTCAGGACGATGCCGGAAAATCGCCAGATTTTCTCGAACTGCTCGTGGGACATCAACCTTTTGCCTAAAGCCGGGTCGGCAATGGTGACCATCTCATCCGAGACTTCAAGAACAGCGACACAATGGTCTAACAGAAATGCATCCTTTACCACAGCTAACGTAACGCCTGCATCCCTGAGCTGGGCAACCGAGTTGAAGTGCCGGTACTGACTTTTTAACCCGTCAGCGCCGTAGCGATTTTGAAGGGCTGCCCGCAGGCTATCGGGAAGGGTACCTATTACAGGACTTGTGTGCGAAAGTATCGCTATTTCTCCCTCCTCGGCGGGCAGGCCTAATTTCCTAAGGGCTGTTACCGCCGCAGCAGGGCCGCAGGTATAACTGCGGCTTTGAAAGCAGATGCCGCTCGAATCAACTATTGTTCTAAGATTTGAGAGACCATCCTTAATCAAAGCTGGAACAAGAAAAGGCAAAACCGAAAACCAGACTACGACCACGGTCATTAAAATACAAACTGTGAATTTCTCGAATTTGTAGGGCAGACGCGATAGCGGGGTAGTCAAGCCCATTGTAACAACCAGGGCCAAAATGATAAATTTTGTCCGCCCCGCCATCATCCAGGAGAACGGTGGTACAAAGGCCAGCGAACCATTGCATCTGGCTATCACCAGCATCGCGAGCAGCGCAAGAGGCACAAAATAGCCCAATGTCCAGCAAGGTCTTCGAAAACGCGAAAACACCCTGCCAACAAGGATGCCCAGCACAGCCACAAGAACAGCACCTATAGTTTCAAGCCAAGGGTTCATATTGGAGCCCCCCTCCTTTCGTGCCTTTTCATCATTTTTGTAATGTACCAAATTAGAGTCCAAAAGTCAAGAAAATTATCATCGAGCCAGGAGGTTCTTAACGTAACCTCTTGGAAAAAGGGGCGTTAGGCGTTGGCAATGTCTGTATGGCCGCCTGCAAATTCCAAGTGTATCCGAACATCAAATCCAGCAGATTGGGGATTGATGACTGCTCGGTTTGGATTTATAATCGACGGCTTAAAAGGGTAGTAAGCTAATGTTCGCTGCTCGTGAGCAATAGATGCAAAACAAAACCAAAATATATACGGTCAGCCAGGTCAATTCTCTAATCAAGGGGATTCTGGATAACAATCTGCCTGGAAGGTTGACAATTACCGGCGAAATAACGGATTGGAAACTGCACCATAGTGGGCACTGCTATTTTTCACTGAAAGATGAGAATTCGACACTTCCCTGCGTTATGTGGAAGAGCAGTTTTGGGAGGGTGAAATTTCAGCCGGAAAATGGACTGGCGGTTCTTGCAACGGGTCATATCGATGTTTACACCGTGGGCGGTAAGTATCAGCTTTATGTTAACAAGCTTATCCCGGCCGGCGTTGGTGCCCTGCAACTGGCATTTGAGCAGATGTATAAACGGCTCAAAGCGGAAGGGCTGTTCGAGGAGAAATACAAGAAACCACTGCCGAGATACCCTATGAGAATTGGTATATTGACCAGCGAATCAGGTGCGGCGGTGCACGATATACGAGATAGTATTCACAACCGCTGGCCCTGTGTGAGATTATTTTTATATCCTGTGCCGGTGCAGGGCAAAGGAGCAGCAGAAGAGATTGCGGCAGCTATTAGAAATGTAAACAGGCGCAATAAAGAACTGAAATTGGATATCTTAATCGTAGGTCGCGGCGGCGGGTCGCCGGAGGATTTGTGGGCCTTCAACGAAGAAGTTCTGGCAAGGGCGGTTTTTGCCTCGAAAATTCCTGTTATAAGTGCGGTTGGTCATGAGATTGATACCACAGTTGCTGATTTGGTTGCCGACGCCAAGGCCTCGACGCCGACAAAGGCAGGCGTTGTAGCGGTTCCGGATATTCGGGAAGTTCTGGGACAATTAGCTTACTTTGAGAAAAGCCTCCGTTCAAAGGCCAAAGCAATCCTGGAATTGTGTGAGAGCAGGCTGCAGAGGATATTGGCCAGTGTAGTATTCAAAAAACCACTCTTGCCGGTTTACAACAGACAGCAGCAATTAGACGAGCTCGACGCAAAACTGGCCGATTCACTCAAAGCGATGCTGCTCAAGGCACGCGCGAGGCTGCACGCAAGCTATGAGCAAATTGTCAAAATCGAGCCGCATCGGCTCTTAGGAAAGAAAACACTCGATTTGAATAATTTGCAAAATCGGACAAATGCAGCGGTAAAGGCTGTCATTAACACAGCCCGGATGCAGCTTACAGCCGCAGCGAGTCAGTTAGCGGCACTGAATCCAAAATCCGTTCTGCAGCGGGGATACACTATTACTACCAGCAAAAAGACCGGCCTTTTGGTGAGGAAGCCGGAGGATGTTCGAATCGGAGATTACTTGACTACCGAACTTACAGGCGAAAATTTGATTGAAAGCAAGGTGACAAACAAGCAAAATAGACGTAAATAGATAGGATTCATATTTATGGCAAAGGGCAAGCAAAAAAATGATATCGGCGAATTGGGTTTTGAAGAGGCGATTAATAAGCTTACCGATATTGTCGGCAAGATAGAGCAGGGCCAGATACCGCTGCAAGACAGCCTGCAGCAGTATGAAAGAGGAATGGCTCTGATTAAGCACTGCAGGCAAATACTTCAGAAAGCCGAGAAACGAATCGAGAAAATATCAGAGTCAGAGGACAGAAGTCAGAAGACAGAGCCCTGAGCGTTAGCGAGGGGTCAAAGACGCGATACGCAATACGACATACGATACGCGAGCGTGGCGGAACTGGCAGACGCGCAAGGTTTAGGTCCTTGTGTCCTTAGGGACGTGGAGGTTCGAATCCTCTCGCTCGCAGTTTTTCTTCAGGTACAAGTTGGGCTGTTTGGATGATTAACAAATATTTTCAACTTAAAGAAAAACAAACCAGTATCAAAACCGAACTTGTGGCGGGGCTGACAACATTTCTCACCATGGCTTATATTATTTTCGTCAATCCGGACATTCTAAGCTCCACCGGGATGGACAAAAAGGCCTTAATAGCTGTTACCTGCATCGTTACCGCCATCGCCACCATTATCGTAGGTGTATTTGCGAAGGCGCCTATAGCAATGGCACCGGGGATGGGCCTTAACGCCTTTTTTGCATACAGTCTCGTTCTGGGTGGTAAGATTAGCTGGGAAACGGCGTTAGGAGTGGTCTTTCTTTCCGGGCTGTTCTTTCTGCTGCTGACATTGTTAGGGTTGAGAAAAAGAATAGTCGAGGCGATACCGCTCAGCCTGATTTCGGCCATATCGGTTGGTATAGGATTGTTTATCACATTCATCGGGCTGGTCAAGCTCGGTGTGGTTGTAGACAACGAGGCAACACTCGTTTCGGCAGGAAAATTGACACCAACGGTGTTGATAGGTCTGGGCGGGTTGATGGTAATGGTCTTTCTTGAAGCGAAAAAAGTAACCGGCTCATTGTTAATTGGCATTATTTTTTCAACTGTCCTGGCTGCGGCCCTCGGATATATAGAAAAGCCGGCAGAATTAATTTCTTTACATCTTGATGTAAAGTCTCTGGCATTTCGGCTTGATATCTTAGGCGCACTTAAATGGAGTCTGTTTGGAAGCATATTCAGTTTGATGTTTATGGATATGTTCGACAGTGTCGGGACACTGGTGGCGTGCTGTCACCAGGCGAATATGGTCGATGAAAAAAACAGAATAAAAGGACTGGGCCGCTTATTAGGGATAGACGCCGTTGCGACTATGATAGGCGCCGTATTAGGGACGTCAACCACCACCTCGTATATCGAATCAGCAGCCGGTATCGAACAGGGTGGACGCTCGGGCTTAACTTCGGTCGTTACGGGCGTCTTATTCCTGCTGGCATTATTGTTTGTCCCGATTGTGGGAATAGTGCCGGGATATGCAACGGCACCGGCGCTTATTATGGTCGGACTGTTTATGATGAAAGAAGTCAGGAAAATAGATTTTATGAATTTAGAAGAGGCGTTCCCGGCGTTCATCATAATGGTGATGATTGCTTTGAGTTACAGCATAAGTACGGGACTGGCCTTCGGGTTTATCTCATTTACCCTTATAAAAATAGTATCCGGCAAGGCAAGGGATATTAAGCCTGCGATGTGGATTATTGCGATTTTGTCCGTATTGTTTTTGGCGATGGACCGATTGGGTGGTATGATTGTGCAGCTCAGAACTCTTTTCGATTTAGGGTAAGGGGAGAATGCTATGCCAAAAAATGTTGTTACTTTAATAGTGGTAGTGATATTATCCCGGATTTCCCAGACGCCGTTCTGAGCACAGCGAAGAATCTGATTTTTTGCCACAGATAAAGCGTTATCCGTAATAAATAAGGCTTAATATGTCGCAGATGAACGGTGTTCTGCCACAGATGAAGCGTTATCTGCCATAAATGAAACGCCAGTTGTAGCATATTAAGCGTGATATGTGGCAGATTAAACCGGCAAAAAAGGCAATTCGAGAAAGATTATGGAATCGAAAGGCTTGGTTGCGTAGCCAAGCGTTTAATAGGGAGAAATAGGGTATGGTGCCCCCAGATTTCGAAAAAATAACTTCAACCAATAAAGGAATTTAGTAAAAATTTTCTTGCCTGTGGGTTGAGCCAAAACTAACATACTCTTTTGAAAGGAGTTATTGAGAATTTTGAATACTACCACACATCCTATGAATAGAAAAGACTATAAAATTTATTGTGCTGGGCCTTTGTTCAATCCGAAGGAACGAGAAGAAATGGAATCCATCGCCTCTGTCTTGAAAAAGGCAGGCTATAATGTTTTTTTACCACAAGAGGATGGACTTGAATTGGCTCATGTTCTACCTGAGCTTCAGAGATATGGAATCCCCCATAAAGAGGCTGCAAGTATTTGTAATAAAGCTATCTTCGCACTTGATGTTTTCCAGATTATGACTAGTCATGGGTTGGTTCTTAATATGAATGGACGTGTTCCTGATGAAGGGGCTATGGTTGAAGCTGGGATCGCTTGGGCACACGGCAAAACTTTGGCTATATTTAATACGGACAAACGAACGCTTGTACAAGGGAACTGCAATCCAATGGTAATGGGGCTGTCCAACTTCGAATCTGTTAGTACTTATGAGGATCTACCAATTGTTTTTGATCGTAAATTTAGCACGATTAAAAAAAATATCTCACCTGTAGTTGAATCTTATTTTGATACTGCAAATAAACAGGGAAAAACTATCAGCGAATACTTAACGAAACAAAAAACAACCGATGAAATTACAGAACTTTTAATCGCACTTTTTGCGGAGGTGTCATGCCAATCTATAAAAGGCAAGAAAAAGAGCTTTTTACAAGCCCATTTGCAGCCATAAGCAAAGAAATGCAGTCCAGAGTCCGGAGATTTCGAGACGATAATTTTAGAACTCCTTTTCAACGTGATATACACAGAATAATATATTCTCAAGCATTCCGTCGGCTACGTCACAAAACTCAAGTTTTCTTTTTTCCTCGTAACGATCATGTCTGTACCAGAATGGAACATGTTCTCCATGTAGCTTCTGCTGCAAGAACAGTTGCACGTTGCTTATGCCTTAATGAAGATCTTACGGAAGCTATAGCACTTGCTCATGATATAGGACACGCACCATTTGGACATATAGGCGAGAAAGTTCTTAATAAAATCGTAAGAAAAGGAATACTGACAAATTTTCACCACGAAATTTATGGACTCCGTGTTGTCGATACCCTTGCTAAATTAGATCGCGAGCCACCAGGACTTAATTTGACGTGGGCTGTTAGAGATGGGATAGTTTCTCATTGTGGAGAAGATTTTAAGAACAATAAACTTGAACCGTCCAAACTAGACAAGGATTTGGACTCAATAAAATCACGTAAAGACGCCGGTGTTCCCTTTACCATGGAGGGATGCATTGTTCGCATGGTCGATAAAATTGTTTATTCTGGACGGGATGTGGAAGATGCAATTGCAACAGGGGTAATTAAACAATCTGATATTCCAAAACCTATCATCAGGGCTTTAGGCAAAAACAATGGTGCCATGCTAGGAACATTTGTGGAAGATCTTATTGAAAATAGTTTTGGCAGGAACTATTTGTCTTTGTCCAAAAGCCGTGCTCGCCTCTTAAAAAAGTTAATAAAATTCAATTACGACCATATCTATAACAGTAACATTGCGAAACAATACAATAACCATGCCAAACGAACTTTAACATCCTTATTCGATATTCTTCTTATAATAATTGAATCAACCAACCGATTTTCTGATGGAAACCCAAAAAGACTTAACATATCTCATAACAGTGAAGTTTACAAAATATTCAAACAATTTGTGCTAAAGGACATGAAATCGGTTTATACCATCGATACACCAAACGGTTTAATTGTCTTAGATTTCATTGCAGGTATGACAGACAATTTTGCGGTTCGGTCGTTCCAAGAACTGTTTGTTCCACAACCTATGGTATAGTAAAACCGAAGGGGTTTTGGGGTTCTTTTTCTGAGGGAAATCTGTTAATCTTGCTAATCTGGGGACACCATACCGGGGAAAAAGTAATGTAACTTTTTATTGAAAGGAGTTTATTATGTGCGATGATAAAAATGATTGTCAATGTGAAAAGCCGGAGAACCTCAAAACGACACCGGATGAATGTACACCTGAGCAGATAAAAGAGTGCCACGGCGATGAAAAAGACCATCCTTGTGTTGAGTCTGACAAGGAATAGCCGAAGCTGCGACATTTTTAGTTTTCGGCCTCGGTTTTTGACTTTACGAAGAAAAAACAGAGCAAAATAGCTTTGAGTACTGCTTTTCTTTCTTTTCCCGTTGAATCGCTTCGGATTCTCTCCAGAATTTCTCAAGCTCAGAATGAGCGCAGATCCCGCACTAATTTTGTTTTTTAAATTTGGTGCGTGGACAATCTCCGAACTATCCCTCTTCCCCTGATATCCAGCTACCTGCTCCCCTGATGTCCCTTCTGTCCTCTGACTTCTGGCTTGCGCTAGGTGGTATTGCCACCTACTGAATGTCTCCCTCCCAAACACTCTTCCCCGCAACCTCTCACAATATCCTTGTTTATCCGCGCTAGGTGGCATTGACAGGTAGTGCCATCATCCACAGTTCGTTTTGAATTTCTGATTTCGGTAATTCGAATTTGCCTGCCCTCCGTAGCCCGCAGGGCGAAGGATGGGTTTAGGATTTAGAGTTTGTCTCTACGCTAAACGCTGCACGCTATTTTCCCCTTTACATCTAACATTAAATGTTGTATAATATATATCAAACTAATGGATTAGTGTCATAATAAATCGTCAATCGTCAATCCGGAGGGTTCAACAATGGCCGCCAAATCCCGCATGAAACAGCCGAAATTCCTTGCTCTACTTACTGCTTTCTACTCTCTCCTATCGTCGCTCTACATCTGTCGAGAACGCTCTACAAATCAGCTCTTTTTATGCAAAACAAACCCAATTTCAAAATAGGCAAAATGAACATAAGCTCTGTTAAATCAATGGATTATATAAATAAACGACTTTGCAGGCGAGGGAAAAACAAACCCAATTCAAACCCAAACAAACCCAATTTGCCAGAGGGTAAAATTGACGCAAAGTGTGTAGTTACAAAGGATTATGAAAATATTGCCAATTTAATACTTGGTGAAAACAAACCCAATTCAAACCCAATTTCAAACTTTTTGCTGGGGATGTCGTAAGGAGAAAATGCTATGCTAAAAAATGTTGTTACTTTAATAGTGGTATCTATGTTATTGTTTTGCTCTTGCAAGAACAGCGAACAGGCTGATTCCGGAACTGTAGGAGACAAAAAGATGGAAATCAAAATTACGAGTTCGGCTTTTGAAGATAGCGGCTTAATCCCGGACAAGTACACCTGTGATGGTGCGGACATTTCCCCGCCGTTGCAGTGGGAGGCTGTGCCTGAAGGGACCAGCAGTATCGCCCTTATATGCGATGACCCCGATGCGCCTGTGGGCACTTTCGTGCATTGGGTCATATTCGGCCTGCCGGCCGAGACCAGAGAACTGGACGAGAACATTGCGCCAGATAAGACCCTGCCCAGCGGAGCCAAACAAGGAACGAGTGACTTTGGCAGAATCGGCTATGGCGGCCCCTGCCCGCCGAGCGGTACGCACAGATACTTCTTTAAGATTTACGCCCTTGATACAGCAATTGACCTGGCAGCCGGTGCCACAAAACGCGAGTTGCTCAAGGCTATGGAGGGCCATATCCTTGGCCAGGGACAGTTAATCGGCAAATACAAAAGGCGATAGGTCGCATTCGTATGCCGCATTGCCCGATGAGGGACGGTTAGACGGACGGTGAATGGGTAAGTTAGGAAATCGGTGGTCCCGCCTCGGTAGGATTCAGAGATTTCTTAATATAGCGGCTGTATGGTTTCCAAGCAGCATCAGGTAATCCAAGTCGCTGAGGCTGTAGTGGTCCTCACGAAAAGTGTTATTAGCATATAACACACCGAAGCAGCCGGCCAAGCTGATAATAGGAGCTATCACCACGGAACGGACCTGCTCTTTTTTATCCAGGCTCAGGTCCCGCGAAAAAATAAAGAGTAAGAACTCATTCTTTTCAACTGCCTGATTAATCTTTTCATTAAGTTTTATTTCGCTTAGTTGGACCGCTTGACCGTCTCGTTTTTTGCCTGTGTGACAGGTCATTGGGCCGGTAGGCTGATTTCTTAAAGCACACCAGCTATGATATGCGCCGAACTGCTCTAATGTGATATTCAATAAGCTCAGCAGCAATTGGTCAAGACTGTCAACTTTGCAAATCTTCTCGGAGGCCTGCAAAAAATCTTTTGCCCTTTTCGCCGGGAATCTTATAGGCGGAGCATCCTCGCTATCCAGTTTTCTTTCTATAATCTGAAGCTCGTGAGAGGTTGTTGTCAAAGTGTTTTCCAAATCGACAGGCTCCTCAGCAACAGTCTTTTCTTCAAGGTCAATTTCGATAGTAAAATTGGTTATACGCAGGATATCGTCGGTCTTAATTTCAGTTTTGTGGACTGCCTGCTCGTTTAGATATGTTTTGTTGGCCGAATCTAAATCTTCGACCATCCATTTCCCGTCCTGAGTGTTGAAGATTACCGCGTGTTGTCTCGATATCCCTTCGTCAGGCAGAACAATCTGGCTTTTGGTGTGTCTGCCGATATAGACAGGGCCCTTATCGAATTGAAATCTGTTGACACTGCCGTCGTTTTGCTTCACAACCAAACGCATCGATTTTCCTCTTCTGCATTTGAATTTCGAGCTTCTTCTTATTTTATTATGCATAACTTCGGCGAATTGTCAAGTAAAACAACTGCCGAATGTTAAAATAGGTAAAGAAATTTGCTTTAATTTGCGATATTGCAATCATCGGCAATTTCGCATAGATTGTTAAGCAAACAAATTTTCGGCTTTGGGAGAAAAACGCGGCATGGTGATTTGTTTCATCTGTCTATTCTGCCTCGACCGACAGTTGCAAAACATCAAAAAGCGTCTGGACACCCGCGAAAAGTAAACCGGCTTCATTGTAAATCGGCCAAAGTTATTACTTTTCCTGCGCCGATATTTATGTAATTCTCGCCAAAACGCTTCTCGAATAAGTTTCTTGACCTTTCGCCGGAACAATGGCAGGGCCCTGCATATCGCACGCCCAATTGCTTGAAAATCGAAATGATTTTTTCTATCTTGCCTCTGCCCGCCCATTCGAGATGAAAGCCCCCCATTACAAAAAGGATATCATCCTTTAATAAGTCCTTTACCGCTTTTACGACTTTTACGATACCCGGATGCGCACAGCCGGTTATTACTATCAGGCCCTTATCCGTCCGGATAACTAACGACTGCTCCTTTCTTAATCCCCCAAGCTGGCCGGTCGAGTAAACATTTTCGCAAATCTCCAAAGATTGTTCGACCTCAACTACCCTTGCCCCGCAGCTTGCCGCGTCAACCTTAAATCTTTTCGGAAACGATTCTGGCAGATAGATGGTTACACCAGGGTTCTTTTCAAGAAAGCCGCCTAATCCGCCGGTATGGTCGCCGTGAATGTGGGAGAGAACAACTGTATCTATGCTGTTAGGCTCTATTGCTAATTTCTCCATATTATCGAGCAATAGCGAGCCGTCCCCCCCGGTGTCGAAGAGAATGGTTTTTTCGGTGCCGGCCAAATGTGCGGAAAATCCCCAGGCGGTTCCCACACCTTGACTGTATGGATTATTGTCGTAAACAACTGTAACGGTCAGCTCGCTGGCGCCGGCTGCGGAAATAGCTTTGCTTTCTTCATTCATAATTTGTCCTCTATTCTGGAATAATAATTATAGCTGCCAAGAGCCGGAGAAGCCAACACGCAAACAAGAGTGAACGTTATTTTAGCAGCGAAGCTCAAATCATCAGCCTGGCTTGGAATATCTACGAAGCGCATTTTTTATTAGCAACTGCCTGCTTTTTCCGTATAATCACCGGGTTGTTCGCCATTGCGAGCCCAAGCGGTGTTCCTGGGAATCCGGGCAATAAACTCGTCAATAGTGAATCGAACCACGAGACACGAAATATGATTGATATGCCGGGTACAAGTTGGCAGCAGCGGTATTCAGCCGCGGAAATCTTTACGCTGCGGTGCAGAATTCTGGATAAGCCGGGCATGTTCGCTAAATTAAGCGCGGCAATCGGCCAGGCAGACGCTCACATGGGCCAAATCAATCTTGTCGGCCTGGAAAGCAAATATAAAATCAGGGACATTACCGTTTATCTCACTGACAAAAAGCAACTCGACAAGCTCCTTGAGATAATAAAGCCAATCGACGGCGTGGATATTCTCAGCACCACCGACGAGATACTTCGGATGCACAGCCGAGGCTCGATTGAAGTGGTCAGCAGAGTGCCTATAAAGAGCCAAACTGACCTGCGAATGCTTTATACGCCCGGTGTTGCAGCAGTTTCGCAAGAAGTAAAAACAAATCCCGCAGCGGCCTGGGATATGACCGGAATTTGCGATAGGGTCGCAATTGTAACCAACGGAACCGCGGTTTTGGGATTGGGTAACATTGGCCCACTGCCGGCACTGCCGGTCATGGAGGGCAAGGCGGCAATTTTTGCTGAATTCGTTGATATCAGCGGATTCCCCCTGCTTATCGATACTGAGGATGTCGATACCTTTGTTGAGACCGTCGTTCGAATAGCACCGGGCTTTGGGGCAATTCAACTCGAAGACGTAGCAGCACCGGCCTGTTTCGAGATTGAAGAGAAATTAAAAGCCAGACTCAACATCCCCGTCTTTCACGATGACCAGCACGGCACTGCTACCGTCGTGTTGGCCGCCCTGATGAATGCTCTCAAGCAGACAAATAAAAAGAGCGAGCTATGCTCGGTGGTCATCTTAGGAGCAGGCTCGGCCGGGTATGCCATCAGCCACATACTGCTTGAATTCGGTATCGGCGATATCGTCGTCCACGACTCAACCGGGGCTGTTTACCGCGGCAGAACCAAAAATATGAACCCATATAAGCAGAAATTAGCTAAAGTTACCAATAAAAACAACGAAAAAGGCACTTTGAGTGAAAGCTTTGGTGGTAAGGATATCTTCATAGGCGTATCCCGGCCGAATATCGTCAGCAAGCAGATGGTTGCCTCAATGGCCAGGAACCCTATCGTGCTGCCTTTGAGTAATCCTGTCGGTGAGATAAGCAAGGAAGATGCCATCCAGGCCGGTGCCGCTATTGCCGCTGACGGCCGGGATATCAACAATGCTTTGGCGTATCCGGGTATTTTCCGCGGTGCTCTCAACGCCAGAGCAGCGGATATCAATCTTAAAATGAAATTAGCTGCCGCAAAAGAGCTGGCCGGATTGGCGCCGCCAAACAGCCTGCTCCCCTCTATCCTGGAAAGAGAAGTACACAAAAAGGTAGCTCAAGCAGTTGCCGCAGCCTGGCAGTGCTAAAAATTGATTATCGATAATTTAACATCAGTAATCAACAGTTAACTTAAACAGCAGGGACTAAAATGGAACTGATAAAGAAAATCAAACAGACTGAGGTACAGGCACAGCAGATTATCGAACAGGCCAAAACCGAAGCAGCCGGACAGGCCGAACACGAACGCGAAAACCGCGAACAGGCTTTGGCACAGGCTGAGCAGAAAAGAAAAAAAACTATCGAAGATGCTATCGACGCCGCGCAGGAACAAGGCCTCGCGGAAATTGAAGCTCTCAAAGCGCAGGCCGAAAAAGACCGGCAACATCTCCGTGATAGAGCAGACAGCAAAATGGCCACGGCAGTCGCAAAGGTAATGGACTACTTGGGTTCCCATCCCCGCCTTCGCGGGGACGAGTTTACCCCTGCGAGGGACCCCGCCTTGCGGGAACCCAAAGCAGGGGCGAAAAGACCGCAAAATGAAAATGAGGGCCCCTTAAGAGGATAACTATGGCTATCGCTCAAATGGCAAAAGTGATAATCATCAGCCATCGTTCGCAGGCTTCACAACTGCTGGAAGCTTTGCAGCGCGAAGGTA
>SDBT01008278.1_pt1 | contig 16997 bp, 21 predicted proteins | sample 2277101 | NCBI WGS metagenome assembly SDBT01 (sample SAMN10404973, study PRJNA504765) | marine sediment metagenome | isolation source: marine sediment core GS10_PC15, 103 cmbsf | place: Arctic Ocean: Southern Knipovich Ridge | collected 2010
GATATGACGGACACTTGGAACAGTGCTCCGACAACATTTGACGCCATCAAGATGAATGTCACGGATACATCCAGTGACGCCGCGTCTCTATTGATGGAACTTCAAGTTGGCGCTGCTTCAAAGTTCAGTGTCTCGAAAGGCGGCAATCTGGTAGCAGCCGGTAGTCTGACGGTTAACGCCGCTGATCTGGCAAACCTGGGTCTGACTGGCTCTATCGCAGAGTTCAATACGGCCCTTCAGTCCTCTACGTTTGGTACGTTCGGTACAACGCAGACTGACGATGCAGTTGTCAGGGCAGACGGTACAGCAGGACTATTGCAGACTACCGGCGTTATCATAGATGACAGTGATAACATAACTGGTGTAGTTGCCCTGACTGCTACAGGAACTGTCACTGGACCATCTGGTACCTGGGATGCCGGGGGCATGGATATAGCCACTACAGACTCTTATGCTATAGCCAGTACTGATGTCCTGACGGCCACTACTCTTGGAACTGCAGTTGTTAATTCAAGCCTCACTAATCTTGGCACACTCACAACAGTCACGGTAGATGACATAACTGTAAACGCGAACGCTATCACTTCTGGTGGCGCTTCAAGTATGACTATAGTACCTACAGGAGGTCAAAGTCTGGTGCTTGATGGTGCATTGGATATTGATGGCGCTGTTATGGGTTATACAGGAGCCTTCACAGTCACAGGGACTCTGATATCAACTGACACAATAACCGGCCCATCAGGCACTTGGGATTCTGGAGGCATGGATATTGCTACAGCAGACACCTATGCCATCAACAGCACTGATGTTCTGAACGCAACGACCCTTGGAGCTGCGGTTGTTAATTCCACTCTTGGGAACGTAGGCCCTGTCCTGGCTATCCCCAATACCGGAGCGACAGCCGGACAACTTACTCTTGAAGAGCCTAGCGGAGATAGTGTAGTCACATTGACTGTTCCGGCCTTGGCAGGAAACTACACGCTTACTCTCCCTATTGATGACGGCGATAATACTGAAGTCCTGTCCACAAACGGTTCCGGTGTGCTGTCATGGGTAGCCAACGGCGGCGGTGCAGGAGATGTGACTGCCGCTGCCAACATGACAGATAACACTCTTCTCAAGGGTGATGGCGGCGTCAAAGGTATTCAGGATTCTGGCATTGTCGTTGATGATTCTGACAATGTGAGTGCTATAGGAACCTTGGGTACTACCGCGTTGAATAGCATAATCCAAGCGTCAGCAAACTCAGGTATCTTGCTTTCGACAGGTTACTCTCTAACCGGCTCTGACGCCACCAACATGATTGACCTCGCGGGCACCTGGAATACTACGGGCATTCCGACTGCAATCAAGCTGAACATCACAGACACCGCGTCCGACGACGAAGGCTTGTTGATGGACCTTCAGGTTGGCGCCGCCAGCAAGGCGCTCTTCGACAAGGATGGATTTCTGCAGCTTGGGCCAACCGCTTTTACTAATTTCGTGGGTATGAGCACTCAAAGTCTGGTAATCGGACGCACCGGAACATGGCAGACGAATAAGGCACAACTCAGCGGCGGCAGTTTTACCGTCTGGAATGCCACCACTAAACGGCTACGATTTAGTTCCTCTGTGCAGCAGATGTATAGCGATTTTAAATATAAATGGACAAATGGCACCTCCGCAGACGGAACCTTTGATGTGGGCTTTCAGCGGGATGGCGTTGGTGCATTAGCTCATTTATTTGGTACGACTGCCCAGATTGTCCGTATCTACGACACGCATACCAGTGCTACAGACTTTCACCGTATGGCTCTTGAGTCAGCCAACACCAGTCTGACAAGCGTTTCAGGAGCCACGGTTACAGCGTCCAGCATTATCCCTGCCGGGGCGGTGGTGATGGGTGTGACGACTAAGATCGAAGTAGCTCTTGGAGACGGTAACGGAACAACCGGCTTCGGTGTTGGTTTAGCGGCTGACCCTAACCAGTTTGGCGATCAAGCTGCCATCACAGAAAACGCCACCACCGACAACACGGATTGGACAGCTACAACCATCCAGTGTTTCAACGCGGCAACCGATATTATTATCACGGCGGCAACGGGCGACTTTGATGGCACCGGGACCATCCACGTTAAGGTATTTTACATCATAGGAGAAGCTGACTAATGGCCACTATTCAGATAGAGATCATAGCTGGTGGAGATACTTTTACTGTCACCAAGACAATCACTGGTGCACATCTGGTTCGCTTTATCGCGGCACAGAAAGAGCGTCTTTCCCTCGAAGATCCCGTAACGGATGCAGATATAGCTGATGCTTGGGCACGGTCAGTATTCAAACAGGCTCGCGGTGAGGTTCATGCTTTTGAACACCAACTTGCTGTGGAAGTGGCGGGAGATGGCGTAGAGGAGATTGATCTCTCATGATGTATAAAATTGAACTGACCCAAGAAGAAATTCAGGCACTTTCAGGGCTTCTTGATGCAGGTGTAAGAGCAACCGGCCTTCGTTCGTGTACTGCTGCCGCCGTGTTGTTGGTAAAACTGGAAGCTGCTCTAAATGACAAAGATGACGATAAAGTTGTTTCAAAACATACTGGGAATGGTTCTTTAAAAGAAAATACTAAAAACAAAAAAAGCGAACTAACCAGTCTACAGAAATAAGGGAAAATCAGATGGCTTTCATAATCGACACGGTGTTTGACGAGGGTCTGGACTATGCAGATACCAACGGCACCAGAATCGACATTACCTCACAGGAAGCGACGACCTATAGTGAGGCGACTACCGATGCCACGTTTTCACTTGGTTTCAAGGCTGGCTTGAATACGGGGGCGACTGAGGCGGGAGCCACGGATGGCCGTAGAGTGATTGTCCCGGCTATCACCGATGGCGCTGTCACTGAAACTGCCACAGCCACGCATTGGGCATTAACTGATGCCACTGCTGTTCTTATCGCAACAGGGGCGCTGTCGTCTTCTCAGGCTGTTACAGATGGCAATACTTTCACGCTGGACGCGATCAGCATCACCATAAGGGATGCGGCATAATGAGTAACGGTACACTCAAAATAATGAGTAACGGTACACTCAAAGTGCTGGAGATTAGCAAGCCCAAGTTACAGCAAGAACATAGCCTGAAATCACAAAGCATCGAGGCAGGCGTTAAAGTCACTCTGAAAAGTGAATAGATGTGCAATGGCGGATATACTACGGTGACGGCTCTTGCTATGCTGGTTCGAGTGTAGAAGATGCTGTCTATGCACCTACACTGAATGTACAGGTTATATGGATTGAGAACCCCAAGCGAAGCGAAGACGGAGGTATTGTCTGCGACAGAGATTACTACCTTTTCAAAGACACCAGATGGTTTGGCTGTAATGAGGCAGGGTACTACGATTACTTGTATCACTACAAAGGGCCAAAGGCTATCATATTCGGCAGAACGCTGGAAGTCGAGGAGGACTACAATGCTTTAGTCTTGAGGGCTAAGAGGGAGAAGCTAGGTGTCTGATAAGTTTGTCCCAACTTTTGCCGCCTTCAGGCTCTACGAGGATGGCACGGAGTCCGGCTCGTCTCCTATTGAGGCACAGGACACAGACACAACTGGTCGTGATGTATCCTCAGATTCACAAGTCCAGCTTCGTGTCAGGCTAGACGAGACTGGCGCTGGTACTGTCGATGGAGAGACTACGGACGACTGGAGGCTTGAATACAGACTGAACGGCGGCGGCTCCTGGGTTGCAATTACCGGGTCATCTGCTGCCGTACAGTCGGATACTACCGGCAGTTCGTTGTCAGATGGCTCTGCCACCACAGACAGAAGCACTAACGGAATATCAGCTGGCACCGGTTCGTTCATTGCAGGAGAGCAAGAGCACGGTAATGGTGGTTTAGATAACCACCAGCTTACAGGAGATAACCACACAGAGCATGTCTGGGGCTTACTGTTAATAAGCGCAGGTCTCGCCAACAATGACGCCCTTACATTCAGGGTCACCTTAAACGGCTCTAATATAGCAGCTGATGTTGTACCGTCCATCACAGTCTCAAAGGGCGGAACTAATGTTCTGCTGGCAGATGATGTTCAGTCTACCAGCAATGTAACTGCCCCGGTAGTTGCCCAAGTACACGTTCTGCTGGCTGATGATGTTGAGTCGGCTTCTGAAGTTACTGCTCCTGTTTATGGGCACGCTCTTCTAGCAGATGACATAGAGAGTGCCAGTGAAGTAACTGCTCCTGTGCTAGCAGGGGAACATACGCTACTAGCAGATGACGTAGAGAGTGCCAGTGAAGTAACCGTTCCTGTCCTTGCAGGGGAGCACACTCTACTTGCTGATGATGTAGAAAGTGCATCAGAAGTCACAGCTCCGGTATTAGCTGAAGCAGGTGGTGAAAATGTTTTATTGGCTGACGATGTCCAATCGACATCTGAGGTTACAACTCCAAGTGAGATAGTTGCCCGTTCTGGGGTTGATACCTTTATCCTCACCCGTGACGGTTCTACGGTAATTGCAAGGATAGACACCGGTCCGGCATTAGTGGCGGGTGGTGAAGATGCTCTTCTGGCTGATGATGTTGAGAGTGCATCAGAGGTAACTACTCAGATTACTATACTTGCCCGTACTGGGGTGGGTACTACTATCCTTACCCGTGATACATGCACGGTAATAGCAAGAGAAGTATCCAGACCAGTCCTCGTTAGTGTAGGTGTAGGACAGGGTGGTGGGCAGATACGCAGACGCAGACGCAGGCAAAGAGGTTACCGTCGTTGTGGTAGATAAAAAGGAAGAACTCAAGGAAGCTGCTGAATCAGACCTAGAGATTTTTATTCAACTGGTACATCCCTTAAGGATGTTAGGATCAGTACACAAGGAGGTTATTCGATGGTGGACACGAGACAACAGGAAGTCACATCAACTCTTGTTGTTACCCAGAGACCACATGAAGAGTGCATTGACCGCTTACAGAGCCGCTTGGACCATTACACGAAAACCCGACGTAAGAATACTTTATCTGTCATCTACTGCGAATCTTGCCACAAAGCAGTTAAAGTTCATAAAGGACATCTTGACCTCAGACATCTACCGGAAGTACTGGCCGGAGATGGTCAATGTGGACGAAGGGAAAAGAGAAAAGTGGACGGAGACGGAGATCTCAGTAGACCATCCGCTGAGAGCCAAGGAAGCCATCCGAGACCCTACGATATTCACAGGTGGGATGACAACGGCGGTGGTGGGAATGCACTGTGACGTAGCAATCTTGGATGATTGTGTCACAGGACAGAACGCCTTTACCAGAGATGGCAGGGAGAAGGTAAAACAACAGTACTCTCTTTTAGCCTCTATCGAGGCAGCAGAAGCTGAACAATGGGTGGCAGGTACTAGATACTTCCCCTCTGATCTATATGATGATATGTTAGGGATGAACATTGAGGAGTTTAACGAAGGTGGAGATCTTGTCAAGTCTGAAGCTCTATATGAAATCTTTGAGCGACAGGTTGAGGATATGGGGGACGGGACAGGACAGTTCCTGTGGCCCAGACAACAGCGATTTGACGGTAGATACTTTGGATTCAACAGGAGTATCCTTTCCACTAAACGTGCCCAGTACCTCGATTCCGCTCAATTCCGTGCTCAATATTACAACAACCCGAATGATCCAGATAGTGCCCCCGTCTCAGCTGACAAGTTCCAGTACTACAACAAACAGTTCCTCACACAGATACAGGGCCAATGGTTCTACCAGAATGAAAGATTAAATGTCTTTGCTTCAATTGATTTCGCGTTCAGTTTGGGTAAACGAAGTGACTTTACTTGTGTCATGGTTGTTGGCGTTGACAGCTATAGTAATTACTACATACTGGATATCGCCAGATTCAAGACAGCCAAGATATCAGAGTACTTTAGACAGATCCTATCACTTCATACCCACTGGGGTTTTAGAAAGATCAGAGCTGAAGTTACAGCGGGACAGGCAGTAATTGTTAAAGATCTTAAAGATAACTATATTCGGGTACACGGTCTTTCTCTTTCTGTCGAAGAGTTCCGTCCAACAAGGTACATGGGTACGAAACAAGAAAGGGTCGGCAATACATTGGAGCCACGTTACTCCAACGGTCAGATTTGGCACTATAGGGGCGGCAATTGTCAAATTTTAGAAGAAGAAGTGACAATGTCTAAACCCCCTCATGATGATGTGAAGGACGCTTTGGCTTCTTGTATAGACATGTGTGTCCCACCAAGCAGGATGATATCCAAAATGAGAAAAGCTCGGGTACAAATGACGGAGCACTATAATAGTCGCTTCGGAGGATATGGCTGATGGTAGGTAACGTATTAGACATCACAGACATGCTGGTCCCTGACCAGATAGGTCACCAGATAGGAAACTTCTGGAGAGTATGGGACGTAGGCAGGGCGGAAGCTTCAGCTCACTGGCTTGAGACACGTAAGTATATCTTCGCCACTGACACTACCACTACGGGAAACGCCAAGTTGCCATGGTCCAACAAGACGACTGTGCCTAAATTGACACAGATCAGGGACAACCTGTTCGCTAATTATATGTCTACTATCTTCCCTAAGACTAAGTGGTTTACATGGGTAGGCGCTGACAGGGATTCAGAACGGTACGAGAAGAGACTAGCCATTGAATCCTATGTACAGTACATGGTGGACCAACCAAGATTCAAAGAGACCGTAGCCAAACTCCTGCTGGACTACATAGATAAAGGTAACTGTATCGCCTCCCCTGAGTGGGTAGACGAGACTACCATGCTGGAGGATGACCAGGAGCGTGTAGGTTACGTAGGCCCTGTGGCTCGTAGACACAATCCCGGCGATGTGGTCTTTAACCCCACTGCTGTCAACTTTCAGAACTCCCCTAAGATCTTCAGGTCTCTCCACTCTTTAGGTGAAGTGAAAGAGATCATGGAACGACAGTCTACAAAGCCTGAGGAGTTGGAGGAAGCCAAAGCACTGTTCGAGTACCTGAAGAAATTCAGGAATATGGTTCACGAGCATACAGGCGCAGTCAAGGAACTTGATGAAGCCTATCAGGTAGACGGGTTCACCAGCTACCAACACTACCTAGAGTCTGACTCTGTGGAACTCCTCACCTTCGTAGGTGACTTGTACGATATGGAGACTGACACTTACCTACGTAACCACATCATTGTAGTAGCTGACAGACATAAAGTTATATCCAAGAAGCCTAACCCCAGTGTCTTCGGTAAGGCTCCCTTCTACCACGCAGGGTGGAGGGTAAGACAAGACAACCTATGGGCCATGGGGCCTTTAGATAACCTAGTAGGTATGCAGTACAGGATAGACCACCTCGAGAACCTTAAGGCAGACCTTTATGATTTGACAGCCTTCCCTCCCCTGAAGATTACAGGGTACGTAGAGGATTTCACATGGGCACCATGGGAAAGAATTCATGTAGGAGATGATGGAAATGTGGAGCCTATGCCCCCTGATTCCTCAGCCCTGCAAGCTAACTTTGAAATTGACCAACTGGCCGAGAAGATGGAACAGATGGCCGGTGCTCCAAAGGAAGCTTTAGGCTTCAGATCTCCCGGTGAGAAGACAGCGTTTGAGATCCAAAGGCTGGAGAATGCTTCTTCTCGTATCTTTCTACAGAAGGCTGCACAGTTCCAAGAGCAGATAGTTCAACCTCTCCTGAACGGCATGATGGAGTTAGCGAGGCGTAACCTTAATGAGCAGACAGTAAGAGTACTTAGTGAAGACGATAGTATCACAGAGTTCCTTAACTTGACCCGGCATGACATAGCTGGCATCGGGTCGCTGAGGCCCATGGGGGCACAGATCTTTGCTGAGAGGGCTAACCTTACACAGAATCTGACAGCTTTCTACCAGTCTGGAGCAGGACAAGACCCCGAGATTAGACAGCACATGTCTTCAGAGAGAATGGCTTACCTTTGGGAAGAAGTTCTAGAGATACGTGAGTGGGGCATAGTTGAGCCTTACATAAGGCTACATGAACAAGGGGAAGCACAGAAACTTGTTGCCTCTATTCAGGAAGGTATAGTTATGGAGGGAGGGACGCCCTCTGGACTGGAAGAAGATGACTTTGACCCTGAACTAGAAGCAGAGGAGGACTTCAATGTCTAAAGGCCTTTTGACCGTATGGGCGCAGCACTTGAAGACTGAAAAAGAGCGACAAGACTTTATGGATTTAGTAAGGAACTCGACCCAAGTTCTCGGCAGACTGAAGACTATCATTGAGGAAGGCAGTAAGTCACAACACAAGAAGATACTTACAGATGACTTCCTTGCCAATCCTAACTGGCCTAACGCTATGGCTTTTGAACTAGGTAAGGAAGCCCGAGATCAACACATGTTGAAACTTTTAGAATTCCTAGATTGACCAAGGAGCTTATTAAATGACAGACCTTTTTGATAATAAACCGAACGTAGACCCGATCCCCACCGCGCCCGTGGTAGACCTACCACAAGGTGGACACTTCTTGGACGCACTTGTTGGTGACGGTAAGAAGTTCGCTGATGTAGAGGCTCTGGCCCATGGTAAAACAGAGTCAGACCTCTACATCAAACAACTTCAATCCGAGAACGCCAACATGAGGTCTAAGATATCTGAGCAAGAATCTGTCGCTGATATGCTGGACAAGGCACTTGAGAGACAGGACACTATAACTTCGGTAGAACCTATTGATGTTGTAAGTGCACCTCCTAATGATTCTGCTTCACAATCTGCGTTATCACAAGTGGACATTCAGAAGCTTGTTGATGCGCAGGTTAACTCTCGTTTAAATGAACAGGATAAGATGGCAAATGTACAAAGTGTACATGATGCTGCCAAGGCAGCTTTCGGTGATGACTATCGTACCGTACTGTCTGATAAGGCAAAAACTCTTGGAATTGGTCAGGACTTCCTGGCCGGTATCGCAGCTGACCAGCCTGCAGCCTTTCTTAAGCTCATGATCAATGATCAGGAAACTCCAAGCAGTACTCATCAAGATCTTTCTTCTGGTATCCCTGCTCCTAGTACTTTTGCAGAGCTACCTCAAGTGTCAAGTGAGAAGAATTACGCGCATTATAGTGACCTTCGTAAAACAATGAAGGCTTCTGAGTACTTCTCTCCCAAGGTACAGAACGAGATATTTGCAGCGGCTAAAGAACAAGGAGAAAAGTTCTATAGCTAAACTATAACAAAAACACTAGGAGATGTAACATGGCCGGTTTTTCAACAGCCACTGACGAACATCTCATCCGATCAAATCTCTGGTCAGCTCAGCTGAAAGAGGTGCTTGAGGATGAATTGTTCGCTCAACGCTATGTAGACATGATAACCGACTTCCCCGATGGGACAACTTTGAATATCCCGTCGATTGGTCAACAGTCTGTCTACAACTATACCGAAAATGATGCTATCCAGTACACCGCAATGGATACGGGTAACTTCACTTTCACAATCACTGACTACAAAGCCTCAGCAACTTACATTACTGAGCAGATGAAGCAGGACTCATTCTATATGAGCCGTCTGACTGCCTCGTTCGTGCCTAAGCAGGCCAGAGCTATTGCTAAAAGCATGGAAGCGGATGTCCTGAATAAATTTCAGGATGGTCAAACTGCTTCTAACCCTAACCTCATTAACGGTGGTGATCATCGTTTTGTGGGTAACGGAACCAACGAAGTAATGTCTGTCAAGGACTTTGCGATTGCCAAGTATTCTCTGGAGAAGGCTAACGTCCCTCTGGATAACCTTATAGCAATTGTAGATCCCTCGGTGGAATATGAGTTGCAGACTGCTACCAATCTGGTGAACATCAGTAACAATCCCAAGTGGGAAGGTATCGTTCGTGATGGTATCTCCACAGGCATGAACTTTAGCATGAATGTCTATGGTTTTGATGTATGGGTGAGTCAGAACTTACCTACTGGATTAAACGAGACAATCACAGGTAATAACTCAGGTGGAGCAAAGACTACAGCAGCTGGCGTAGCCAACTACTTCTTCTCTGCAAGCTCTGATATCCTGCCTATGGTTGGTGCCCTACGGCAACCTCCGCGTGTAGACTCGGAGTTCAACAAAGACCTGCAGCGTGAGGAGTTTGTTACTACTGCTCGTTGGGGTCATAAACTGTTCCGCCCAGAGAATCTTGTTACGATTCTTACGGATACGGATCAGGTGAGCTAGAAAGGAGGCTTATTATGGGAACTATTAGAGACTATAACCATTGGTTTAATGGTGACAACCTGCGCCTTTCTTTCGGCGTTGGTGAAGCACAAGTTACTCGAGGTGGGGAACTTGCTTCTTACCCTGGTCACCACGTAACGCAAACCTCCATTTTGGGGGCAGAGCTAGCACTTCTTACTGATCCATCCATCGTAGATTACGGTGCTGTGATCCCTAAAGGAGTACACATTGTCGGTGGTCACATGGATACTGAAACTACTTGGGTTGGGTCTAGTGGAACATTGGATGTCGGGACAGTCCTGGCATCTGCCGCACCTGCACGTACAGAAGGAGACTATGACGGCTTCTTTGAAGCCTTAACCATTGCTGAATTGACCACAGGTCTTCCTGTATTCCCAGCTGATGGTGCTCTTGTAGGTGAAGAGGTAGGCACTGACGCTGGTGGTTACCTCATCAGTGTTGAGTCTAACACCACTACCATGACTGCTGGTGTCTCGTTGTGTAGTATTTTTTGGAAGAACACTGCACATACTGCGACTACCTAAACTAACTGGGGTGGGCCTGTTGGTCCACCTCTTTCCACACTTCTAAGTGGAAGTATTTCATTCTTTGGGAGAATACAAATGGCTTATACCTTACCAACTACAGAGCAGATGGATATGGAAGGCCTTGAAGTTGGTGTAAGGTACATCAACATCAATGGTGATACCGTAACCGCTACTGCTGCAGAAATAAACTCAGCTGCTGACACAGGTAGCAGAGTTGTAGTGGTTGCTGATGCCGATACCTATGCAGTCTTAACAGCTAATAGTGGCAAGACTCACGTTCTTGAAGCTATTACAGGAGATATAGCAATTACTCTTCCTGCTGCTGCTGCTGGACTGGAGTACAAGTTTATTATGGGCGGCATAGTAGCTGAAGCTGATGATTGGGATTTCATCAATACAGATGACGCACCCTTCCTTGGCGGCTTCTTATGGTTAGATGCAGACGCTGGTGACGCAGCTGATGAAGTCAAACTGGTCCTACCCGATGGCACTGATGATACACTAGCTATTGTTAATGTGAATATCGGTACATGGCTACACGTTGTGAGTGACGGCACAAGCTGGTTTGTTAGTGGCGTGATAGTATCTAACGATACACCGACATTTAGTACTACTGCCTAGTAGTTAGGAGAAAACTGATGGCTTATACCTTACCACAAACTGAGCAGATGGATATGGAGGGGCTGGAGCTTGGGGTAAGGTACCTCAATATTAACGGCGACACCGTAACCGCTACTGCTGCAGAAATAAATACTACCGCTGATGTTAGCTCACGAGTAATCGTGATTGGTGACGTTACTACTTACGCAGTCTTAACAGCTAATACCAGTAAGACACATGTTCTCGAAGCTATTGGAGCCAGTATAGCTATTACCTTACCAGCAGCTGCTGCAGGTCTTGATTACAGGTTTATCATGGGTGGCATAGTAGCTGAAGCTGACGATTGGAATTTCGACAACACAGCTGCTGCACCTTACCTCGGTGGTCTCCTCTGGTTAGACGCAGACGCTGGTGATTTAGCCGACGAAGTAAAATTAGTACTGCCTGATGGTACTGATGATAAAATGGGTATCGTTAATGTGGGTATCGGTACATGGATACATCTTTCCTGTGATGGAACAAGTTGGTTCGTCAGTGGAGTATGTGTGTCCGACGATACACCGACTTTCTCTACCGCTTAGTAGTAAAATGGCAGTCTTTCCCCATGGTCAGAGGTTGAAGTTGAAGAAAGACCCTGACAACAGAGACCACGACCACTGGGGAGATGAAGAGTACTGGGACCATGACCATGAACCAGTCACTAAGAGTAAACCATACATACCAGAGGGCACATGGCCTTTGCAACGAGATATGGAAAAGTTCTATGGGAAGGTGGGCACTAACCAATCAAAGGTTCATGTCCCCTTCCCTATGTACCTCGCTTGGGGAAACAAGCGCCTCATTGAACATATAACTATACACGAGAAATGCAATGCTAGTCTCACCCGCATACTTCAAAGAATTCGTGACAGTTACTCACCCGAACAGATCACCGCTAATGGCTACCACATCTTCGGCGGGAGTTTTAATGTACGTAAGATATCGAACAGTAATAACTGGTCTATGCACGCTTGGGGAGCAGCTGTTGACTTCGACCCGATACGCAATCAGCTTAATTGGGGGAAGAACGAAGCACACTTGGCGAGAGCAGCCAGCAGGAAATTCTGGGAAATATGGGAAGAAGAAGGCTGGCTCTCTTTAGGTAGGACCAGGAACTTCGATTGGATGCACGTACAGGCCGCGAGGTTATAGATGTTTTCTCTATTTTTAAGTTTAATCCAACTCATTATGTTTATTCTCCGCTTAGTGGAGAAAAAGGGAAAAGTAAGAGATGCAAGATTGGCTCTTGAGGCAGACCTGCTTCGTATATCCAGAGAATTTGAAGACCGTGCTGCTACTGCTAGGGCTGCTGTTGATCACTCTCCTGACAGCGTGCAGTCAGACCCTGACAACAGGGACACCACTGAGCAACCGAACAGCACTGACAAGGGTAGTGTGTGACAACTTCTGGATACACAGGTACTCAGGGAAGAATGACACATTACAGACAGTGGAGAATGCCAGAGAGCATAACGCTGTGTACAGATCATTTGAATGTAAGGATGGGAAATAATGGCTAACACTAATCACAAAGATCTGACAGGTGTTTCCCTGCACGAGCCTAAGGGAGCAGCTGCTGCAAGTGCTGCTGAGGTCTTTATAGCAGACGGGGCAGCATCAGGGTCATTCGTCAAAGAACACCCTCACATAGCTATCATGCAATATCAGGAATCTAATGGTGTGAATGGTGACGCATACAGCACCAGTTGGAGTAAAGTACCGATAAATACTGAAGTTTATGATCCTGAAAGTTTTGTAGTTTCTTTAACATCTTCTGTTATAACTTTACCTGCAGGGACGTACTTCTTTAAAGGTTCATGTCTATGGTACAACAATCAAGTCTCAATCGGTCTTAAAGCAGCCTGCAGGATGTACGATGCGACTGCTGCTGCTGAGTTAACTAAGGGAATTAGTGCATTCTCCCAGTTCACTGGAGGTAATGATGCAGCCCACCAAACGATGACTGTATCAGCAATTCACGTACCCACATCTCAGAATACTTATGAGTTTCAGGCTATATCAAATAGTACTCTTACAACCTTCGGTGTTCATGATGGTATGACCACAGGTAACGAAGTGTTCGCCATTCTTGAAATCTGGAAGTTGGCGTAATGGCCGCTCCCTGCGTACCCTGGCATCAGAAACCTTCCCTTATCCTGACACTCATAGGTCTTATCTTCGCTGGAGGTGGCTGGTTATACGTCACAGACTTCCGAGCGGAAGCTATAGAAAAAAGACTAAATTCCCATAGCAAGTTAGAGATGCACCCTAGAGCTGGGGACAGGCTTATTCGACTGGAAACACATATGGGTTATGTTCGCCGTGATGTAACAGATATTAAGGATCTTGTGAAGGACTTAAACAGAAAGCTTGATAAGCAGTATAAGAAAGATTCACGATGAGGTACACCCTTCTCCAGTTGACACAGCTTATCCTCTCATCCATGGACAGTGATGACGTAGCTACTATAGACGAGACTGTAGAATCAGTACAGGTCACCACACTGCTCCAGAATGTCTTCTACGACCTGGCTACAGAGCTGGACTTACCGGAACATGAGACTCTTTTTGAACTAACTGCCTCTGGTGTCAATGACGAACCATGTCTTATGACTATCCCTACTAATGTCACTAAACTCAGCTGGGTCAAGTACGATAACAAGGATGCTAACACCACCTATACAGATTGGAGAGAGGTCAAGTTCCTCCCCTTGCAAGACTTTATCAGTCGGCAGAATTCCTTACGTGGTAATGCTGATGTGATGGTGACAGTAGGCTCCACCTTCGCCTCAGATATCCTCACAGCAACAGCCCACCCCTTCTCTGATGGTGATACTGTCAGGCTTAATACCTCAGGCACTGATCTACCTGATCCTCTGGCAATCAAGACCTCATACTTTGTAGTGAGTAAGACTGCTGATAACTTTAAGCTCTCTCTCACTTCAGGTGGTGCAGCCATTACCCTTACAGATGATGGTACAGGCACACATGAAGCTTTCACTTTTCAAGCTAACACCTTCTCTATGGATGTGACTGTCAATGGTGAAGTACACGAGTTCATATACAAGGACGACAAACACCCTGAATTCTATACTACCATGGATGACGAGACACTCATCTTCGACTCCTACGATGTAGCTATTGACACTACTACTTTAGCAGCTGCCAAGACTATGTGTCACGGTGCTGTTTACCCCGTCTTTACTATTTCAGATTCCTTTGCACCTGACTTAGACCCCACACAATTTGCCTATTTCATACAGAAAGCAAAGGTAAGGGCACACTTTGAGATGAGGCAGCTGTCTCACCCTGAGGCATCAGCAGAGGCCCGTAGGCAACTTATAGGCATACAGAAGAAGCAACGCAAGACAGAAAACCTGACAGGGTTACAGCAAGTCCAGCGTTATGGAAGGACCAGACCATGATAGACCAAATAGAAGAAGTAGTCACTAAACACGCAGGAGATGGCTGGGGAGATAACTCAGCCCCGAACTTAGACCCCGATGACAAGGAAAGAAGGCGTCCTATTACCGTAGGTGGTAAGGAGTTCATTCTCCAGGCTAGAGATCCCTTCGGATTCTGGTATATAGTACTCCCTCACGGGGGAAGTACCCCTCAGAAGCTCTCAGGAGCCTACACAGGCCTTGATGAGGCTGAGAAGGGTATCAGAGCCTACATGGCACAACACCCTATCAGTCAGGCTAAGAAGGACGCTGTGGAGAACAAGACTATACCACCTAAATTCGAATACAAGAAGCCGAAAGGGAAATCTGATGCCAAAACACTCGCGCAAGCGTGATAAGAATAAGACTAGTAAGGGTAAATCCAAAAAGAAACCTGTAAAGAAGGGTAAGAAGTGATGGCTCGACTTACATTCCAAGATAAGGTGATAGTCAGACCTTCTGTCAAGGTGACTCTGCCTGAAAAAGTACTTGAAGATGGCAGGATGTCACGTAGGATACAATAAGTGGCTAGACAAGAAGGCATAGTCGTTACTAACGACCTCTCTCGTGGGCTTATCACAGAGGCTACGGTGTTGAACCAACCAGTCAACGCTGCCACTGAGATATGGGACATTTCCATAGGTGCCAACAAGAAGCTCACTCGACGTAAAGGATGGGAGTACGAATTAGCCCACGCTACTAAGGCTATTAACAGGACAGCCGGTGTAGTCAACTCTTTCTTGTGGGAAAATGCCTCAGGTGATGGAGCTATCAGCATGGTGGTTCTGCAAGTAGGTGGAACACTATATTTCTACGAAGCAGTAGACCCCATATCTGAAAATGCTTCCACTTTTACAATAGACTTAACTACTTTTTCTCCTGTAGGTGCAGACAGTCCTGCGAGTGTGGAATGTCAATTCGTTACAGGAAATGGTCTGTTATTCGTAACACATCCCTTCCTTAATACTTTTTACTTGACATTCGTGACAACTTCTAATATTACTACTACAAACATAATACCAAATATCAGAGATTTAGATGGTGTGGTTTCTTTAGGACAGGATGATGCTACTGTACTTGGTGTTACGGTACGTGAGACAGCTGGTATAGGTGACCTAAATGTGCAGCATAAGTACAACCTGTTTAACCAAGGGTGGTACTTCAATGGTAACGCAGCCCTTACAGCATGGGATGCAGCCAGAACTGACATGCCTGCTAACTCTGATGTCTGGTGGGCCTTTGCTGACACGGCTGGTGACTGGGCTAACGCACAAGTAGCGCGGATACATCTAGGAAATACTCCTGCTCCTAAAGGCCACTTTTTGATAAACGTCTACAATGAAGATAGAGACTCAGTTTCAGGATTATCTGGTATACCTGATGTGACAGTCAATCCTAACAGATGCACAACTGCAGCTTTCTTCGCAGGTAGGTTGTGGCTCAGTGGTATTAATCATTCCCTCAAAAGCAGCCATGTGTTTTTCTCTCAAGTAGTCTTGGCTCCTGAACAATACGGATTTTTCTACTCAAAGAATGACCCGACTATTGAATTGACGCCTGATCTTATAGCCAGTGATGGTGGCATCATAAAAATACCTGACGCAGGGACTATCTATAAACTTCTAGCTATCCAACAAGGTCTTATGGTCTTCGCACAACATGGTGTATGGGCTATTACAGGCAGCAGTGGTGTTGGTTTCGCTGCTAATGACTTTGCAGTGATAAAGATCAGTGATATTGCTACTACCACAGCAAAAACATTTGTAATGGCTGAGGGTCTTCCCTTCTGGTGGAATGATGATGGTATTTTTGCTATGACCAAAGTGGATAGTGGGACAGGATTCTTGGTCAGTGATATAACAGATGATAGTATCAAGACTTTTATGAATAATATACCTCTTTCGTCACGTAAGCATGCCAAGGGTGCTTATGACCCCTTATCTAAAAGGGTGCATTGGATATTCCAATCAGAGTCAAAAGGTGGGGTACAAGAACTCCAAGAATTTGACTGTGTTCTTACCTTGGATCTCAGAGCAGGAGCGTTTATCCCATGGACCATAAGTTCAGGTGATCTAAAGGTTCATGACCTTATTGTTTCTTCTGCTCCGACTAATGTGATCACCGTAGATAACGTGGTCACTGATGATTCCTATTCTTCTGTGGTGACTACAGATTTTGCTTCCGATAACAAGATAGACTGGTCT
>SDBT01008280.1_pt1 | contig 16995 bp, 17 predicted proteins | sample 2277101 | NCBI WGS metagenome assembly SDBT01 (sample SAMN10404973, study PRJNA504765) | marine sediment metagenome | isolation source: marine sediment core GS10_PC15, 103 cmbsf | place: Arctic Ocean: Southern Knipovich Ridge | collected 2010
GTTAGCTACGAAGACCCGGCTGAATTCATTCTTCAATTAGTTAAGGACGAAGGATACGATTTAGTTGTTATAGGAAATCGTGCCGAAACTCAATCTGAACGTTACTCTTTAGGAAGCGTTACCGAGAAAGTTGCACGACATGCTAAATGCCCCGTTTTAATAGTTAAACAAAAACCAAAAGTTGAAAAAATACTCACAGCAGTCGACGGTTCTAAACACGCAGACAAAGCACTTGAATATGCAGTTCAATTAGCCAATAACTATGGCGCAAAGTTGGCTCGGTTGCATGTTGAGGATGACAAACTTGTTCGTATTGGAGGACCACAAGTCGTAGATTGTATTGGAACCGTTGGGGCATGTATACTAAAAGATGCGTCAACCAAGGTCAAAGGAGTTTCATTTGACAAGTTTCTGAAGTTCGGCAGCCCGGCAGAAGTCATAATTAAAGTTGCAAAAAAGGCGAATGTTGACATTATCGTTGTGGGAAGTAGAGGGTTAAGTAGTGTAAGAAGATACTTGCTTGGCAGCGTCAGCGATGACATTAGTATGCATGCGAGGTCTTCAGTGCTGATAGTCAGATAATTGTTAGCTATATAACTATGAACAATATTGGCTACGATGCACTAGTCCTCGAAAACAAAATTCGTGCAATTTTTAATCTTAGTTTTCTTTCACGTCGGCTAAGTATGGCTTCAAAGGTGTTATCCACAAAGATTTTGTCATCATTGGTTTTAACTATGACACCAACAGCCTTGGTTTGTCGTTTAGAGATTTTTAGTCGTGTTTTGGCACCTGTTTCATCAGCAATTTTCTTTTCCAACTTGTTAAGTTTCAAGGGCAAGGACAAATCGTTTTCGTTTAACATAACCTCTAACGTTCCACCATCTAGAACTGTGCCAGCATCAACTATCAACTTCTCAAGGACCGGAAGATAATCTTCAGATTTTTGCAGGTTCACGAGCCTGTTCTTCACTTCGTTTAATACACTTATAATCAAACGATCTTTTTCGAATAAGACTACCCACCCCGTCCGTCTCTTAATATCTGTGGACACCTTTCCTCTGATGATATCAGCCTCATTTTCGGCTCTCCTCAACAGGGAATACACCTCTTTCTCTGCGTTGTGACGGGCTAATTGCCTTTGCGTTTCCAACAGCGTTTCTGCAGATCTTTTCGCCTCTTTTATAATCGCTTTCGCTTCTTCTATTGCATCGTTGAGAATTCGATCAAGAATTTTATTCGCTGACGATTCCATCGTTCCACCCACTTAGGATATAATTTCATTTAAAACGGCATCAATTGCCTCATCAAATTTTTTCTCAGCGTTTATTCGAATTTTCTCTTTCTGTTTTTCCGCCTGCCTAATGAACGTCTGCATTTCAGACTCGGTGTCTATCTTCGCGTGTTCTTTGATTTCAACTGATTTACGCTTCGCTTTGGCAATATTTTCTTGGTAAATCTCTTTGTATACGTCTACAACCTTTTCCTGAGCTTCCTTTTTTATGTTCTCTGCCTGCTCTCTTGCTTCCAGTATTATTTTTTCAGCTTCCCGCTCCTTGTCCAAAACTGCTTTAAAGGATTCAAGCAAGGTTTACACCAAAACTGAATTAGTTTGAACGAAAAACTTTAAGAGCTTTTCTATTGTTTAGAGATATAAAAGATTGTCTGCCCGTAAGGTCTGAATAATGAAGTATCATCAAAAACCGGTGCACAGGAAGGTGATGATGTGGTAGAGATGCGAAAGCTCAAGGTAATGGTTTATGAAGAGTATATTGACGCTGTTGTCCAGTCCCTTGGGCATGCGGGCATAGTTCAGTTAATAGATATGCGAGAAATACCTGAAGACTGGAAGGGAGTTTTAGTTCCCCTTAAGGGTTCCACTGAAACTATAGCAAAATGTTCAGACCTTCTTTTAAAACTCAAGGATGCATTTGAAAGGCTCCACATAAAGCCTGATTATTTTCCTACAGTAGAGATACCTCTCACGAAGGAGCCGATTGAAGAAGTTCTAGCAGGGGTTGAACATAAACTAGCAGAATTACCCATCGAAGAGGCTAAAATCTACGCATTGGCTTCAAGAATTGACCAAATCATTGATGACCTTGGAGTTAAGCCAGAACAATTTGATACAGAGAATACACTGACGCAGTCTGAAGAAAAGGAACTAGAACACATCGAATTCGAATTGATTGAGATTGACAAAACGATCGAGAGTACTGGTTTGGCAAATCACCAAATATTGGTTGAAAGAATAGCATCTAAACACCTTGATGACTATGATGAAATTGGTATAAAGTTCGCCGAACTTGCAAAATTTGTCATAGACAGCGAGAGGTATTTCGGGAAAAGACTTGTAAGCATGAAAAAAACCGTTGAAACTATAGAAAAAATAATCGATACAGAAATCAATTTCGAAGAGATTCGCGAAGATCTCTTAATTTTATGGGAAATTGTAAAGGAAGAGAAGCAAATAGCAGAGGAAAAAGAGAAGTTTGTTAGAAGCTCCAAAACTGTCTTTTTCGAGGCTTGGGTGCCAGAGAGCCGTAATAAAGAAGCGGTGGAACATATAATGAAGGCGTCTGATGGAAATGCTATAATAGCAGACGAGATGCCTGCACTTGATGAAAAAGTACCAATCATAACCCACAAGTTCCCGAGCTACCTACAAGCTTTTGGGAAACTAGAATACGCTTATGGATATCCATCTAGCGGCGACATTGACCCTATTCGTATTTTTGCAATAACGTTTCCCATACTTTTCGGGATAATGTTCGCAGATGTTGGACAAGGTGCGATTTTTGTTATAGCGGGAATTATATTCACTATGCTTCGGAGAAACGGCAAGTCAAAGCAAGGTGGAGACATAATTCGATACTTACTTATCAGCGGCGAGCTGCTTATCTACATAGGTCTTTCCGCCATCTTTTTCGGATTCCTCTTTGGCGAATTTTTCGGTCCATCTGGAGTTATTCATCCAATATTTCTTTTCAGAATTGGACCTTTTCAAATAGGGGGTTTTGAACCTACACAAGAGCCTATGATGATGTTGAGATTTGCGATACTCGTGGGAGCAATTCACATAAGTCTAGGACTAATTTTAAAATTTATAAATGAACTTAGGCACAAACATTACAAACTGGCTCCAATACCAATTTGTTGTATATGGTTACTTTTTGGCGGTTTGTTCATGTGGACATACTGGGGCGGGATATCAAACATTTCTAAGTGGTTCTCAGAAGGCAGTCTTATGTTTGGAGGACTTGTCATATTACCCCTGATTGTTATCTTTGTAGTCACAGGGATAGCTGAAGGTTTTATGGAGGGCATAGGGTTTACCGTAGAAGTATTTGCTGAAACTTTAAGCCATTCTATGTCTTACAGCCGATTAATGGCATTAGGTCTCGTTCATAGCGCGATGAACTACTTGTTTTTAGTATTGGGTGGGGTTGAGCATGGCGTTTTTCCGCTGCAGAGCATTCCATTGATAGCCATAGGAACTATTCTCGTAATGGTTATTGAGGGACTCGTGGTTTTTGTACACACTCTTCGTCTTCACTGGATTGAATGGTTCTCAAAATTCCATTCAGGAGAGGGAATTCCTTTTAAACCATTCAAGTCTACGTAATAGAGAAATAAGGGGAGCAATTATGGATCCGATTATCATAAGTCTCATTGGCTTGGCGCTGGCAATTGGTGTACCTATCCTCGCAGCTGCTATTACAATTATTATTTGTGGGACTGCACTAGCTGGAGTTGGAACAGAAAAACCCGAGTTGCTTAGTAGGTTAATTATAACCGTGGTTTTGGGTGAAGCACTGGCAATTTATGGCTTGCTGATTGCTTTCATGCTCTTGGGAAAGTTACCAGACATCACGACCATGGACGCTGCAAATAAGGCTCTCATTTCTGGGATAATCATTTCTGTGGCAACAGTTTCCGCTGGCGCGGGGATTAGTTACAGTGGCTCTTCATTGATCGCTGCAACAGCTGAAAACCCTGAAACATTTTCTTCCAACGTCATAGGGGTAGTCTTATCAGAAGCTCTCGCAATTTACGGTCTACTGATAGCTTTCATGATTATTGGTCAGATATAGTGACCATTCGACAACTGGAAGTATCCTCGTGAAAGATCAGATTAATTACTATAAACATTACGAAAAATTAATGAAAATGAATCTTGAAGCGTCAATAGTGAAAACCTCTGAATATCATAGTTTTTCTGAAATTTATCCTCATATTACGGAATCAATCAGATTAAAAAGAGAGATAGAAAGACTGACCAATAAATTGAAATCCGAGAAAGCGAGATCATCAAAATTCAAGATAAAAAGAGAAATAACCATCACTAAGACAAAGTTGAAAAAAAACAACCTCATTAAACGTCTACACGGCGAGAGTAAACAAGAAGCCATTTTCCACAGAAAATTTAAACGTAACACTTCAAAAATGCGTTATTCATTGTTCGCCAACAAATGTCGGAGGGTTTTAGGTCGACCGATCCGAAATTTCCAGAGAAAGCTAAGAACGTTGATGCACAGAAATCTTCCTCCATCCCTCTTTAACCTGAGGGAGTTGGATGTTGCTGAGAGAGGTTTAGCACTTAGGGACTGGCTTCAAGAAAACCGAAAGAAAATTCGATAGCGTTTTTTCATTTCAACTTCCATCATCTTGGAAGTATCAATAATTTTTTTACTCTATCCGGAGGGATTCCGGCTTCAGATCCTCGTATAATAGCTCTTAGATTTTTAGCTTCAAACCATTTCAGGTTTAAGAAAGCTAATATTAATCCAATATTGAAGAAAGGCGTATATCTTTTTAGCATTCTTAAACTGGTTTCTACTAGTCCCCTATCGAGAATCGTCTCAAGTGTCGTTAGAGAGGTTACGTGTAACTCTTGAATTTCTGTAAAGATATACTGATAATCTCTTGCCCTGGAACGTCTAGCCAATCTAACTAAAGAATTAATGAATGACTGCATATTCAAACACCTCATGGCTTCTTCTAATTCTTTTTCACCGAACACTTCTGATACGGGAATAAGGTATCGTCTTATCTGATCCTCGCTGATTCCCATTGCTTTGCATCTTAGAATTGTTTTAACATTTGCAGAGTCTATCTCTAATCCAATAACGGTCCTTGCAATCTTCTTGTCCAAACCCCTGAGCTTTCCGATAGCCCTCCAAATCTTAGAATAAACATGTATGTCAAGGGCAACCTCAAGAAGATAGAAGATTTTCTCTTCTTCATAAACTGCAAACGCTTTTTCCAGCACTGACCCATATTCCAGGTCTGAGAGAGAATCAACAACATCACCAATATTTTCAGAATTTTCCAAAGTTTTTCTACATCTAGCCGCATCCAGTCTTCCCACGGGCATGATATATTTTATGGCTTCATCCACATCTAGCTCAGCCTGTTTAGCCCTAAGTATGGTTTTTACGCACTTTGCTTCAAATTTCATCAAGAATGCAGAAAGGAGTAAACGAACATCTTTAGGAGACATTTCCATGAGTTCCTCACAAGTCTTTATAAAATTCTGTAGAAGAGCGTCCTCCAGAGAAATGGAACTAAGCTCCTTTGCGTTAACTTCAGAGATTTCTGGTTTATACGGCGTCTTCTCTAAAACAGAGGAAATGTGATGGAGACTCATGCCAACTAAGCCAGTTATTTTCTTTGGCTCCATGAGCTTGAGCTTGGCGACCGTAATCTTGGGCATTACACGTTTATACTTCCACGCGCACATCAACAGACCGCCATTTCTCTGTCTTATTCAAGTATGCTTTGAGGCACGTTCTTTTCGTTTTCTTTGCAGAACTCTTACTCTAATGGTGTCTTGCCGCTCTGTCTCCTCAAGAATCAATTCTATATAGCGAATTGTAGAATCGAGTTCTGGCAAAATCTTAAACTGAAGCCTATTCATTTGCCGTTTCTTTGTAGCCATAACTTCGAGAAGTATTTTCATAGACTCTTGTATTTCCGCAAGTTTCACTATGTCATAGAGTGTATCCTTGATTTTTGAGGCGGATTCATCTAAATTAGCTGGAGTATCTAATGGATTGAAGCGTAGTCCAGTAATTCGAGTTCCTTCAATAAGTTGAAAAATTGGAAACAATAAACCTAGAACTCCCTTCTTTTTGTCTTCGGAAATCTTGAAGTCGATCGGTTGGGTAACTAGTGAAGTTTCTTTAATTCTTTTCGAACCAGAGATCATCTCAGCTTCGATAAAAAGATTGTAAGCTTCTTTTAGAGTTGTATACATTTTATCTCGTAAGAGAGGAATTTTCTTTACAAATTCGAAAAGGTTGAGGGTCAACGCGTCCAATTCTTTTTTTAGGATGTCAACAATTCCTTCAGCCATTGACTTTCGATGTTTTAGCCTTAAGAGTTCTAACCGTGTCGGGTGTATATTGGCAAGCTCAACTGACATAGCTACTTGTTCACATCCTTAATTCTATGTTTAGGATGATACTTCTCGATGATAGCTGGATCAATCCTCGAAAATTCAGATTCGGGAAGTTCCGACAAAAGTTTCCAGCCAATATCAAGAGTTTCATCTATATCTCTGTTTTCGTCAGTTCCTTGGCTTATGAATTCTTTCTCAAATCGATCTGCAAATTGTAAATAGAGTTTTTCGACCTCAGTCAACGCTGCCTCCCCAGAGACCAAAGCCGTTTCTCGGATAACTTTCCCTTCTGCATAGGCATAATATAGCTGGTCAGACAGCTGTTTATGATCCTCCCTTGTCTTACCACTGCCAATTCCCTTGTCCATAAGTCGAGATAGCGAAGGCAGAGGATTAATTGGCGGGTATAAACCTGTCTTGTGCATCGTTCTGTCCAAAATGATTTGTCCCTCCGTGATGTATCCTGTCAGATCTGGAATTGGATGGGTTATATCATCATCGGGCATAGTCAAGATGGGTATTAATGTTATTGATCCCCTCTTCCCCTTGATCCTTCCAGCTCTTTCATATAGGCTTGCTAAATCAGTATACATATACCCAGGGTAACCACGCCTACCAGGTATCTCCATACGAGCGGCAGAGATTTCACGTAAAGCTTCGCAGTAATTAGTCATGTCAATCAGAATCGAGAGAATATTCATGTCTTTCTCAAAGGCCAAATACTCGGCGGTAGTAAGTGCCAGTCTAGGACTCAAAATTCTCTCTATGACCGGGTCTTCGGCTAAATTAACGAACATTACTACCCTACCAAGCACACCCATATTCATGAAGTCTTCTCTGAAGAATTTTGCTTCTTCAGCAGTTATCCCCATAGCTGCGAAAACTATGTTGAAATCCTCTTCTTTTCCTCTTACTTTCGCCTGCCTAACTATCTGAGATGCAATGATCTTGTGGGGCAGACCAGATCCTGAGAATATAGGAAGCTTTTGTCCTAGAACCAATGGGTTCATTCCATCGATTACTGAAATTCCTGTCTGAATGAAATCAGTTGGGTGTATCCGCGAATATGGATTTATTGGGTAACCATGAATATCCCAGTAGTCCTCTGGAATAATGTTTGGACCGCCATCTGCAGGCTTGCCCACTCCAGTAAAAACTCGTCCTAACATGTCCACTGAGACTGGTAACTTGATAGCTTCCCCTGTAAAGCGGACCGTTGTTGTCGTCGTATCGAGGTCAGAAGTACCTTCAAAGACTTGAACAATTGTGACGTCCTCGCTAACATCTATAACTTGTCCGGTCCTTTCTTCGCCGCTTGGAGTGGTCACTTCTACAAGTTCCCCATAGCCGACGCCAGTTACAGATTCCACAAAGACTAGAGGACCTGAAATCTCTCTGATCGTTAGAAAAGTGCGGCTGGCTTTTTCCAGCGTCTTCATGGAGATGTATCTCCTATATCTTCTTTAACAAGCTGACCAAATTCTTTGTCCATTTTCTCGTTTATCTTGACACTCATCTCATCGAACTCTTCAGCTCTAATTATTTTGATTCGTGCCAGATCTTCCCTTACGCCGAGAGAAAGAATATTCGATAAAGGAACTCCTGAATTAACTGCTTGCCGCGATTTTTCATAGAACTTCAAGATCAAGCGAAGCATTCGATATGTCTTTTCTATGGGGCAGTACATATCCACGGGGTGATAGGCACTTTGCAGAAGAAAATACTCTTTCAACATTTTTACGGCTTCAAAGACGGTACGCTGTTTATCGCCTAAGATTTCGGCTCCAACTAGGGAGACCACTTCTCGGAGTTTTTCTTCCTCCTTTAATAGAGTCATAGCTTGTTCACGTAGCTCTCCCCAATCTGGCCCCACGCTTTCATACCACCGTTGAAGAGGTTGTAGGTACTCAGAATAACTCATGAACCAGTTTATTGCAGGGAAGTGTCTACGATGAGCCAAAGAAAAATCAAGCGCCCAAAATACCCGAGTTAATCTGATGGATTTTTCGGTTACAGGCTCCGAAAAATCGCCACCCGGAGGTGAAACTGCGCCGACAACCGTGACCGATCCGTGTCTTTCTTCGCCACCTATGGTCACGACACGGCCAGCCCTAGCATAAAACTCTGCTAATCTTGAAGCTAAATAAGCAGGATATCCTTCCTCTCCAGGCATCTCCTCCAATCGACCAGATACTTCGCGAAGAGCTTCAGCCCATCTAGATGTAGAGTCCGCCATCACTGCAACGTCATATCCCATGTCTCTATAATATTCAGCGAGAGTAAGAGCCGAATAGACACTCGCTTCTCTGCCAGCTATTGGCATATCTGAGGTGTTTGCTATGATAATTGTCCTGTTTAAGAGCGGTTGGCCAGAACGGAAATCTTTCAATTTAGGAAGCTCTTCAATAACATCAGCCATTTCGTTACCACGTTCGCCACAACCGACTAGAATGAGAACATCTGCGTCAGCACATCGTGCAAGACTCTGGGACAGAACAGTTTTTCCTGTTCCAAACCCGCCCGATATAACTGCTGTTCCACCTTTAGACAACGGGAAGAAAGAATCGATTATTCGTTGTCCAGTTAACAGCGGGATATCACTTGGCAGAGTCACTTTTGAGGGTCGAGGTTGTCGTATAGGCCATGTGTGCATCAAACACAGACTCTCCACGGTACTTCCAGTTTTGACTTCTGCGATAGGCTCGTTTACTCTATATTCTCCTTCTGGAACTACTTCATCTACAATCCCGCTCACTGTTGGTGGAACAAGAATTCTGTGCTCCACCAAAGGAGTTTCCTGCACTTTGCCAATGATGTCCCCACCAACAACCTGTGTTCCTTTCTTCACGGTTGGACTAAAATGCCACCTCTTTTTTCGATCCAGTGCTGGTGGAATAACGCCTCTTTTAATACGCGATCCACACAAATCTTGGATAACAGGCAGAGGACGTTGAATTCCATCGTACACTTGCTTGATTAAGCCAGGACCGAGCTCTACCGACAATGGTTTTCCGGTTCCCTCCACTTTTTCGCCTGTCTTTATTCCAGTTGTCTCTTCATAGGCCTGTATTGCTGCAGTGTTGCCTTCAAGACGGATGACTTCTCCGATTATCCCTGCTTCCCCAACTCTTACTAACTCGTACATACGGGACCCTGACATGCCTTTAGCGATGACAAATGGACCTGCTACGCGAAAGATTGTTCCTCTTGACAAGCTATTCTGCTCCTGTGTTCCAATATTTTTGAGAATTATTTCTAAGCTTCACCTCAATTCCTGTTTTGCGTTTGATTAGTTCAACTATGAAATCGGTTTTAAGCGTCTTTGGACCTTGTAGGTCGGGTATCGGAATAATCAAAGGGGATTGGCGCTCTGCAATTTTCTCGAAGATTTGAATTTTATTCAGTATACGCTCGGAAACGAGGATAATTTTTAGATTATTTTTCTCCAAAAGTGCTTGGAGACATTTTTCTGCCCCCTTAGCATCCTCTACCGAGTGTACATTACTCAACCCAGCTAGCTTAAAGCATGTTACAGTATTCTTGTCTGTTATGAGGGCTATTCCTGTCATGGGTTATCCCTGAGGTGTATCATAACCATTTGTTCCATGTCTTTAAAAAAGTAGGCTATGATTTTTTCTTACAGTTTTGTGAATAGTCATCTATCAATTCATGAATTCTTTAGAGGTTATGAATAGTCTTGGGTTTTGCATGAATACGGGATGTTGTAGTCATTCGTTCACTCCTGTCTCCCCTGTAGTCAAGATTTAATGTTACCTTTTTTACGTTCTTATTGTTCAAAATGGTTGGTGCAACGTTGGTTCAACTTTTTTACATGGTTGACACAACGGTGGCACAAAGTTCTTTTTGATTTTCCATTCTGATTTCATGTTCTTTGCAGAAAAGAATCGTAAATTCAGGTTCTCGTGTGCGTTGCACGTTAACATGATTGGTTCAACTTTTAAGGAAGTTGCACCAACTAAATCAACATGGTTGGTCATTGAAAATCATGATTTTATGAAAAAAGGGAATTGTCCCTTATTTGTCTCTTATTTTGTCCATTATCAACATGAAACTATGTTACAATCAAGTTAGCGCGCGCATATTACAAAACCACTTCGTTGAACTTTATGATGCGTTCCTGAACATTCTACTTTGTCGACAACATGCCTCCTTTTTTCTATATCCACGTTTTGATTCCCCCGGTTTTTCGTCGTTATATATGGCTCCGAAGGGGATAAACATAAACACATGTCGAACATCGACTACAATAGCCATCGCAGATTTCTATTCCAACTGTTCGTGATGTCTCTACAGCCATCTCCATTTCCACTCAGAAGTCACTTTCCTCAAGTATAGAAAATACTTCGCCTGTTGGCATTGAACTTACAATTTTCTCTTAATGTGGTTTTCAATTACTGAATTATTTGCACAAAACTGTCATATATCCCCACAATTTTGAGAAAACAACCATTCAACAACCAACAAGTCTCCACAGGGAATGTTTAGGGCATTTTCTTCCAAAAAGTATCTCTTTATTAATGGCGTCTAGAAAGATTATTTTCCGGTTTAGATGGAGTTTAATTAACCTTTGCATGCCAAAATCAAGGTTAGTGGTATAGTTCAGGGCGTGGGGTTCCGTCCCTTTATTTATCGAATAGCCGTAAAGAACGGACTGGTTGGCTACGTCCGGAACAGAGGAGACGCCTTCGTAGAAATAGTTGTCGAAGGCAAGAAAGACAAAGTTATCCAGTTCCTTAAGGATTTGAAGGAGGAAAAGCCTACCTTGGCGCAAATCTTCAACCTGACAACCTATTATGATGAAGATTATGGCGATTTCGAAGAGTTTACAATCGTTAAAAGTTCTGGGGAATCTGAACTCTCAGGGTCCGTGATACCACCGGATATCTCGATCTGTGATAAATGTTTAAGGGAAATGCGAGACTCAAAAAACCAGCGATTTAACTATTTCTTCATAACTTGCACCAACTGCGGTCCCAGATACACTATAATCCGAGAACTTCCTTATGACAGACCAAACACTACCATGAAAGATTTCCAGATGTGCAGTTTCTGCTCTAACGAATATGGGGACCCGTCAAACCGCAGATTCCATGCACAAACCGTTGCTTGTCCAAGCTGTGGACCAAAAGCTTATCTTACCTCCAACAGGGGAGAACCGATAGAATACGAAGACCCAATCAGGGATGCAGGGAGGCTCCTAGAGGAAGGCAGTATTGTTGCGATTAAGGGAAATGGGGGCTTTCATGTTGTAGCAGCCACAACCAAAACAGAACCCGTTGCTAGACTACGAAGGGATAAGCATCGAAAACAGAAGCCATTTGCAATAATGTCTCCCAACCTAGAGGCTGTCAGGTCTTTTGCTGAGGTGAACCCTTGGGAAGCTGAGCTTCTGGCATCATACCGTAAACCCATCATCGTACTCAAAAAAAGTAGCAAATATAGTCTTTCGGATCTGATTTCTCCAGAATTGCACAGCGTAGGCGTGATGCTTCCATACACTGGACTGCATGTCATGCTCTTCGACAGAGTTAAGGAGCCCGCCTTTGTTATGACCAGCGCAAACCCGCCTAACGAACCCATAGTCACAGAAAACAAGGAAGCAATAAGCAAGCTGGGCGCTACGGTTGACTATTTCCTGTTCCATAACAGACCAATAGCCCAGAGGTGTGATGACTCGGTTGTCCGCTTCCACGACAAAGACACGTGTCTGATTCGGCGGTCAAGGGGATACGCTCCTGAGCCAGTTCAGATGAAACGTGTTTCTGACCGTTGCGTCTTGGCGGTTGGCGGAGAACTCAACGTCACCTCATGTATACTAACAGGGAACCGAGCGTTTATTTCCCAGCATATAGGAGATGTGGAGAATCTTGAGAATCTCAGGTTTCTGAAAGATTCGATAGCACACTTGACAAAATTGACCAACTGTAATGTTGAGGCTGTGGCGTGTGATCTTCATCCCAGATTCACTACAACAAAACTGGCTCAAAATTTAGGAAGCAGGCTTGGTTGTCGGGTTGTTCAGGTTCAGCATCATCATGCTCATGCTGCGGCGCTGATGGCTGAGTGGAACGTTGACGAGGTTGTTGCCGTAACCTGTGATGGCTTTGGCTACGGTTCTGACGGCAAGGCTTGGGGCGGAGAAGTTCTATACTGCAACAGGGAAGGCTTCAGGAGACTTGGTCATCTTGAGAGCCAGCCCATGGTTGGGGGAGACTTGGCAACTTACTATCCACTAAGGATGGCTGCGGGAATACTTCACAGAAAATTGGATGCTACAGAATGGTTGCTCACGAAGAGCCGTTACTTGCCTCATGGCAAAAAGGAGGCTGAATTGATTGTTAAACAGTTGGATAAGGGGTCTGTGCCAGAGACCACGAGCTGCGGAAGGGTGCTGGATGCGGTTTCAGCCCTGCTGGGAATATGTTATGAGCGCAGTTATGAAGGGGAGCCAGCCATGAAACTAGAATCCGTTGCCCTAGAGGGAAGGGATGTGCTAAACTTGGCTCCCAGACGTGAGGGAAATGTGTTAGATACAACATTTCTTGTTCATGAAATCTTCACCAACAAAGAAGACTGTTCTGTTGCGAATTTGGCGTGTTCAACCCAATCATATCTTGCCAGAGGATTAGCAGAGCTTGCGATAAAGGAGGCACAACGGCTACAAGTCAAGCATATCGGCTTCTCGGGTGGAGTAGCCTACAACGAACACATCACAGCAACCATACGAAAAACAGTAGAGAAAGAGGGCTTCAAGTTTCTTGTTCACCAGAAAATCCCAGCAGGAGATGGAGGCACCTCATTTGGTCAAGCCATCGTGGCAGGCTTCCAGAAGCAGTAAAGAGGCGGAAAACGTTTTGGATAGTTCTTACTTGAAATTTGTCCGTTATTGTAGAAAAAACCAATAGGTTAAATAAAAGGGGAAATCAGACACTTTTTAGTACCACAGAACATGAACTTGTTCTGAACAGACAATGGTGAATGAAGTTGTGTCTTGCGATTCCGGCAAAGGTTCTTGAAGTCAACGGAGACGTTGCCAAAGTAGATTTTGGGCACGGAGTTGCCCGAGAAGTAAACGTCATGCTAGTAGACGCTCGTGTAGGAGAGTACGTACTGGTTCATGCTGGATATGCAATCGAAACGTTAGACCAAGAGGCTGCTGAAGAGAGCCTGAAGGTGTGGCGAGAGCTTCTGGAACAAAACCAAACTTACGATGTGAACGGTCTTGGCGAACACTAAGAACGTGATAAAGGGCGAAGAAGTGACCCTCACGATAGAGCCGGGAATGAACATTCTGGAAGTCAACAAAAAACTTGCCCAAAAAAACATTGACCTTCTACGGAAACATAACGTGAAAGCAATAGACATCATGGGTTCTATAGGCGCAGGAAAAACATGCCTAATCGAAAAACTTGTCCAAAACCTAAAACAGAAATACAGAATTGCAGTCTTCAAGGGCGACCTGACCACAACAATAGATGCCGAGCGTATTGGACGTCATGGTGTTCAGGTTATTACCATTAACACTGGACGAGAATGCCACTTGGACGCGAATGTTGTTGCGCGGGCTGTGGAAAGAATCAGCCTAGAAGCCATTGATTTGTTGATTATCGAGAATGTTGGGAACCTTATTTGTCCCGCCGAGTTTCCGTTGGGCACAGACAAGCGGGTTGTTGTTGTAAGCGTCACTGAGGGACCATACATGATCATTAAGCATCCGTTCACGTTCATGAATGCAGACGTGATGGTTATAAACAAGAAGGACCTAGCCGAAACAATGAAGATAGACACCAAACAGCTAGAGAAACAGGTTAAAGAGATAAAGCCAGACGTGAAGGTTGCGGTTACCAACGCGCTAAGCGGGGAAGGCGTTGAAGAACTAATCAAGGCACTAGAACTATAGTTTTGGGAGTTTACTTGACAGTGCATGAGCTTTCCATGACCACACAAATTATCGAGAGCGTCCTAGAAGAGGCAAAAAAGCAGGACGCAAAAAAGGTCATAGAGGTTCACTTGGTGATAGGAAAAATGACGTTTCTGGGCACTGAGCAGGTTCGCTTCTCCTACAACATACTAGTGGAGGACACCATCATGAAAGGCTCAAAACTGATTATTACAGAGAAGGATGGTGTTATAGAATGTTCCAGCTGCGGCTACAGGGGAGAAATACCAGTTGTGGATGACCCCGCGTATCATGTTCCAATTCCGACCCTTCGATGCCCCAAATGTGGAGAAGCAGCAAAAATTGTCGAAGGAAAAGAGTGCACAATAAGAAGCATAAGAATGATCAAGTAGGAAAACGACGATGACCAACAAAAATGGCGGAGAGAACTTCAGGGATCCAGTCTTAGCAAAGAAGGTTGCGGAGCACATCAAAAAAATAGCCCCGCCTTATGAAACAAAGTTTTGTCACGTCTGCGGAACCCACGAGTGGACAATCACCCATTATGGTCTTAGATTTCTTCTTCCCGACAACGTGGACGTTATTGCTGGACCCGGATGTCCAGTCTGTATTCTTCCAGCATCAGACATCGACGAAGCTATAGAATTGGCGAAGAAGGGAGTAACTGTCACAACTTTTGGCGACCTTATTCGAGTTCCGGGTTCAGAAACTTCCCTTCAAAAAGCCAAAGCTTCAGGGGGAGACGTGCGAATAGTTTACGGTTTAAGAGACGCTATTCATATGGCAAAGAAGAATCCGGATAAGGAGTTCGTGTTTTTTGCCGTCGGCTTCGAAACCACATCTCCGTCTACTGCCATCGAAGTCTTGAATAAGCCTCCTGACAACTTTAGTTTTCTTGTTTCTCACAGGTTGATTCCGCCAGCCATGGAGCTGCTTTTGGGTATAGGCGACTTGCATATTGACGGTTTTATTGCGGCTGGTCACGTTTCTACGATTATTGGAATGAAGCCTTATGCGGTATTTCCGGAGGCTTATGGGATGCCGACTGTGGCTGCTGGGTTTGAGCCGTTGGATGTTCTCTTCGCTGTGGATATGTTACTTCAGCAGGTGCGGGATGGCGTGGCTAGGCTGGAGAATGAGTATAAACGTGTTGTTTCATGGGATGGCAACATTAAGGCTCAGAAGCTTCTGGAGCAGGTGTTTGATGTTGTGGATGGGCATTGGCGAGGACTGGGAAAGCTTCCAAAGTCTGCGCTGGGACTAAAGAAGGAGTTCGCAGCGTATGATGCAAGAGAAAAGTATGACCTGCACATCGAGGATTCGAGAGACATCCTGAAGGGCTGTCTATGCCACTTGGTTATGATTGGGAAGATTAAGCCTCCTGAGTGCCCCAGCTACATGACGAGTTGTGTTCCAGAGTCTCCGAAGGGAGCGTGTATGGTCTCGAATGAGGGCACATGCAGAATCTGGGCAAAACACAAACTCACCAAGCTACGGTAAAATTAGCCCCCCAAACCCAAAAACAAAATTTTAACTACACACCCACACGAAAAAATTTAGCATCTGTTAGTTATGTGTTTTTGTTAGCAGATTCTTGGAATTGGGTCTCCGATGGGAGGCGTCATGATTCTTTTTCCACCTACCACCGTTTCGAGTACAACCTCGCTGAAGTCGTTAGTGGCTTCGCCTATTATTTGGGCATTTCTGTCTATCTTGGTCTCTCGTAGGGTAGACAATATTTCTTTAGCCTTCTGGGGCACAACTCCAATGAGCACCTTGCATTCATTTCCAATCTCTAGGGAATATATGTCAAGCATTTCGCAGGCAGCTTTCACGTCTCCCTGAATCGGTACTTGCTTCACGTAGAAGTATGCTGACAATAGATTTTTCGCTCCACTCGTTCAGCGAATTAGACAAGCCTCCTTGAGTCGGGTCCTTCATGGAGACGATGCCGCCAACATTCAACAACTTCATTACCACCTTGTTCAGGGGAGCCACATCAGATTTGATTTTGCTTCCAAAGTTGTAGCCTTCCTAGGCTGACAGAATGAGCATCGTAACCAATATTGTTCATATTTATGTAACTAACAATTATCTGACTATTAGCACTGAAGACCTCGCATGCATACTAATGTCATCGCTGACGCTGCCAAGCAAGTATTGTCTTACACTACTTAATCCTCTACTTCCCACAACGATAATGTCAACATTCGCCTTTTTTGCAACTTTGATTATTATTTCTGCGGGGCTGCCGTACTCTAACCTCTTGTCAAATGTAATTCCTTTGACTTTGGTTGCTGCATCTTTTAGGATACAGTTGCCTACTGTTCCAAGGCAATCTTCGACTTGCGGACCGCCAATACGAACAAGTTTATCTTCCTCAACATGTAACAGCGCCAAGTTTGCGCTATAGTTTTGGGATAATTGAGCCGCATATTCAAGCGCCTTTTCTGCATATTTAGAGCCGTCGACTGCTACAAGTATTTTCTTAACTTTTGGTTTCTTTTCAACAATCAGGACCGGGCATTTAGCATACATAGCAACTTTGGGTAACGCTTCCTAAAGAGTAACGTTCAGATTGAGTTTCGGCACGATTTCCTATAACAACTAAATCGTATCCTTCGTCCTTAACTAATTGAAGAATGAATTCAGCCGGGTCTTCGTAGCTAAC
>SDBT01008281.1_pt1 | contig 16995 bp, 15 predicted proteins | sample 2277101 | NCBI WGS metagenome assembly SDBT01 (sample SAMN10404973, study PRJNA504765) | marine sediment metagenome | isolation source: marine sediment core GS10_PC15, 103 cmbsf | place: Arctic Ocean: Southern Knipovich Ridge | collected 2010
GTTCTCTTGCTCCTGCAATGTAAATTACTGAAGTATGATTATGGGCAATAGAGCCACAAGAAACCATTGAGAATCCGTGAAAAGCACCATAAGCATAGCAATATCTATATTTATAGATATATTCAGCTCGATTAGAAACTTCTTCGGCAAATCCCATAACTTCTGAAAAATTAGCGACTTTTTGTAATTTATCATAAATCTCTTTATAAGAAGGAAACCACTCATCGTTGAACCATCCATTACATAATGAAGCAGTTATTATTACTCCATTTTCCCTAAAAATATCATAATTGCGAGCAAGTTGAGCTCCAATTGCCTGAAGCATTAAAATTGGATTGGTTCCATGGCCTGGACCATAATGAAAGTCTCTTGGCTCACCAAAAACTAAAATATCAAATTTATCTTCTATGTCTAAATATACATTGGTTCTTTTATCCGCTAATTTCCAACTCTCTTTTTGCACTTCGTCTCCATCGCCACAAAATACACCAAGAACCTGATTATCAGTTCCTAATACTGCATCAACAAAGAAAAACTTTTTACCCATTCCCTTTTCTATCGCTTTTCCAATTGCATCAAATCGTTTTCGCATTCCACTAGTAGTATGGTTAACCGGGATAAATTCCGGTGCATGCATAACAGAAGGATTATGATGGTCTGCTATTGATTTCCAGCTGGTCATCCCAGTTGCAATCATTTTGTAGCCTCCGCTGTAGCCTCCATAAGGATTTCCTAAAACATGCCCAATTGAAATAGCAATATCGGCATCAACTACAGGTTTCCCCACTTCAATAACATCGCCCAATTCATCATATCCATAATTTACCAAATTCTTTTTATCTTCACAGTCATGCCATGTTAATCGATCTGGCCAAAAGTAATTTACAATATCCTCTCCTAAATACCACTCTAATTCTTCCTTAGTATTTTTTCTATGTAACCCACTACATATCATTAAGGTAATATCTTTCTTTTTTACTCCACCTTTTTCTAACTCTTTAACAATTAAAGGAATACAAACTTTTCTATGTGCCTCTTTATGGGCTCCACCTTTTACCCGATCAGGGCATAGAATGATTGCTTTTTTCCCGGGTGAGACAAGTTTTTTTAGTGGAGACATGTTTAATGGGTTTTCTAATGCCTCTATAGTTGCTTTATAAGGAACGACAGCTGGCGGATCATGCCTTAAATCCTCCGGACCCAGGATAGTTGCACTATCCGGAACTTCAATCTCCATCATTGTATCTCCGTATTCAATTTTACAACTTTTCATATCTTTTCCTCCTATTTTGTTAATAATTTATAAAATGAAACTATATTATTTTAAATATTCTCTGATTATTTCTTTGAATTTAACTAAAACGAAAAGCAATTCCTTCCGAAAATCTTCTTAAATAAATAATTCCTACTATTAATAGTAGGAATATTTGATATTATTCTGAAATTTTTCCTTTTTAGTGACTTTCCACAAATCACAATTGAAATAGAATTAAAGTTATACTTACTTAAATCTTAGTTTTTTATTACCCTCATTGCTAAAAATTTGTCTATAATCCTCTTTAGTTCATTGACACTAAAACCTATTTCACCAGTAAATTTTGTTAAAGCTACAAGCCCACCATCAATGGTATTTATCTTGGATAACATATCAGCATTTTCTTCTTTTAATCCTCCACCATAAACTACAATTGGTTCAAAGCCAAATTCATTATTGATCGCTGTTTTTATACATTTAGATACAAAATTTATATATTCTTTCCCTGGTGGAATTTTTCCTGGACCTATAGCCCAAATAGGCTCATAACCAATAACTAACTTTTTTCTATAAAGTTTATTTTCTATTCCTTTTAAGTTAAGTCTTAATTGTGATTTTAAGATGGATTCAATACGAGGTTTCTGTTCTACAAACTCTCCTTCCCCCCTTTCTTCTAAAGTCTCGCCTATACATAATAATACATTTAAATTTGCCTCCAGAGCGCATAATACTTCTTTATTTATTATATTATCTACCATTTCTCTATAATATATTCTCAACTTGAGATCTTCCTTTATTTTTGGCTCAAAATATTCAATTAGTCCTAGTTTATCAGCCCTTTCCTCAGAATGACCTATAATTGCCCAAGAACAACCTAAATTCTTAGCAGCGGTTGCTGGTAGATTGGTTGTAAAAGCACCAAAATTACCGCCTTTCTTAATATCGTCCCTAAATACTCCTTGACAACCAATATCTATTCCCCTTGTTTCCTCAGTGTGAAAAGTTTTAATCTTGTTAATTGCACTTAATATTAAAGCTTCAGGTAAAAAATAAGTTATATGCAAGTCTTTCATATTACCTAATCCATACTTTACAGTTTCTTCTATAACTGATTCGATCCATTCTTTAGGTTTAGAAAAAGGACAGATACCTCCCAATTCTCTGGGTACATCAAATCTCTTTAAGTTAATAAATATCTCTTTCATCTGATATTGTCTCCTTCCATATCCTTAATATTGAGTTTTCTAAGTTCCATTGTGATTTCTCCTTAAATTGCGTTCACCGTAAATTAGTATTTATTAGTTGAACCGGAAAGTTCAATAATTTCTTTAATGACACCTTCCAATTTCTTCTCAGCATACTGGGAGATTTTCCAGGAATGGCCTTGATGGTCCAGAGTATCAATTCCTTCTTTGTAATATTCAACATATTTATGTCTGATTAGTGTACCGAAGTTGATTTTAGCAACTCCAAGTCGAATCGCTTCTTTGACGGTTTCGTCTGGCATTCCGGTACAACCATGTAAAACAAGAGGAACATCGGTAATCTTTTGAACTTGCTCTAAAATGTCCAATCGAATTAGTGGTTTACCTCTATAAAAGCCATGAGCATTACCGATTCCGACCGCCAGCATATCGGGTTTACAATCGTTAAGAAACTTTTGGACATCTTCTACTTTAGCGATGTTTTTGTTATCGATCACCGCTCCTGCTGCATCAAGCCTAACCAGTTCGCCAACTTCCGCTTCGACCGGTACACCGAAAGAATGACAAACTTTTATCACTTCGTTGGTATGTCTGATATTATCTTCAATGGATTCCATAGAGCAATCGAGCATAATCGAGGTAAAACCGTACTTTAGAGCTTTCATACAGGTTTCAAATTTGTCGCCATGATCCAAATGAATGGCCACAGGGACAGAAACCTTCCTGGCAATGTATTTGGCAACTTCGGCAAACCATTCGTCACCGGAATATTTACCAGTGGCAATGTAATGAGCCAGAATAACTGGGGATTTCATCTCTTCAGCCGCGAAACAAATAGCCCTGATTATATCATAGTTTCCGCCTTGAGTATTTATGGCAGGGACAGCATAAGCTCGCTTCTGAGCATCTAAAATTATCTCTTTACTTGTTACTAACATCAACAATCACTTCCTTTATCTTTTTTTATTTTAATAATTTAATATCATCCATGTTCTGGTTTTTTTAGTCATTGGAAAGGAAAGAAACATAACTCGGCAATGGTTCACCTATTAACGGTAAACAATAATTGCGGAACTCGGGGTTTATTCCGTTTCCGTTGCTGTTAATCCAGTTCAATGGAAATTTTCGTTCTATATTGGCAACCTTATCCAGAGGAACCAGTTCCAATTGCACTTTGTAAGGATTATTAGAAATACGTTTTATCGCAACCATGTAACCGGATTTTCCCTCCATGGCTGACTTGACACTGAATGAACCGACGGCAATTGCTTCTTCGCGGTCAATCGGAGACTGCAGAGCTACCGAGACCCTACCGAGTAAACCAGGTTTTTCACTCCGTGAGTTCATTCTCAATTTGGTCACCAGAAGGTTTGACAGGTGTTGGGCGACTCCACCGGGTATTTTATGACCAAACCCGTCAACAATACCAGTGTCAGTGATCAAATTACCGTCGGGACCAACCAAACCTTCACTGGCAACTATTAATACACTCTTAACTTTAGAATTCCAATATTTTACGTCTTCAAAAAACTCTTCTTCAATAAACGGCCGCTCCGGTATATATACTAGATGGGGTGGGTCGGTTTCTTTCCGTTTGCCTAAGGTTGAGGCTGCTGCCAGCCAACCAGAGTTCCGTCCCATCACTTCTAAGACAATAATATGAATCGGTAATGCTGCTACATCCCGGTACAGCTCCAGAGTAGAGACCGCCACATATCTAGCTGCGCTACCAAAGCCCGGACAATGATCAGTATATTCCAGGTCATTATCGATCGTCTTCGGGATACCGATAACTTTGATATCGTAATCACCCGCCACGTTGGCAATTTTCAGGCAGGTATCCATGGAATCATTCCCGCCATTGTAAAAGAAATAACGGACACTGTGCTTCTTAAAGACATTGAGAATAACCGGATAATCTTGTTCTGTTAGTTTTCGACGACAAGAGCCGATAGCCGATGCCGGGGAAAACGGCAGTAGATCCACTAAAGACTGTGGTTGCACACCCAAGTCGATAAACTCTTCTTTTAAAATTCCCTCAGCTCCGTATCTAGCTCCCAAAATCCGATCAATATCCTTATATTTTTTGGCTTCCTCAATAACTCCTTTAAGTGAAGCATTAATTACGGCAGTTGGGCCTCCGCCATGGGCAATTAATAGATTACCTTTCAAAACATATTACCTCTTCATAGTTGGGTTATATTAATAAAAAAATCAGCACAATCTGTAAAACTTAAGATTCATCACGATAAAACTCGTGACAGTTTGCCATGGTTACCACAATGAGGTTTACTCTTTTTTATTGAGCAAATCTCAAACCCTTCCCGGATCTGTTAGAAGAGGTCTTTGGCTTCCTTTTCATCTTTTGAGCCATCCATTTATCTAAATTCTCTTCTACCGATACTTTGGTTTAATGTGCTTTATTTACAATTTTTAAAGATCGAATTAACATTTTCATGCACTCCGTCTTTAATTATTGTAAATAGTCATGATACTCTATTTTCTTAATTGGTTTAATGTCTAGCCATTTTGCAATTTCTAACATCTCGTCCGAATAATGTCCTAAGCCAATGGTATAATGATGCTGCACTCCTTCAGTTAATATAGTGTTAATTAAGTCATTTACTTTGATAGGAACATTGTTTAAATATAATTTACCTAGCCAACCTCGACTGCCATCAAAACTTGCTTTTTCAGGACTAATAAATTCGCCACTAAGAAGAAAGAGCTGTGACCCTTCTTTTGTAATTCTTGCAACCGTTGCTTTGCTTTTTTTATAAATCACATCAGCCACAGGGGCATGTTTTATTTTACAATGTTCTGAATTCTCAACAGGGTTAAAATGTGAGACAAGTTTAACATCTCCTTTATAGGCTAAACCTTTAGAACCTATCCCACAATGCCAAAACAATAAAGACTGATCGTTTTCATCAAAACTAACTAAATCCGTCAATAATGCTGGCGAAGATGATAATTGAGCCAAAAAATATGCACATAGCATCCCATAAACATCGCCTTCGCAGCAAGTAATAATTCCTAATTCATTTAAAAAACCTATAGCTGCACAAGGAACCATATCTAATTTTTGCCGAAATTTTAAAGGGCAATTTAAAGTAATAGCAGACAATTCCATTTCAGCACTTATATCTGTTAGGGCTTAAATTAAATATGCAGTTTTATTAATTTTTTTTATTGATAGCTCGTCCATATAAGAAACATCTTTCTTGATTTTTTCAATTATTTTTTCAATGTCTTTAACTGAATAAGAATTAACCCTATCAAACACATCACTAAAGTCCAAATTACGCAAAATTCGCACCTTGAATCTTTTATATATCTCACGCTCATCATAGCATTGATCATCAAAACCATCAGGTATGCCATCAATTATGGCCATTTTAGTATTCTGCATATTTTTTATAACCTGTAATGCTTTTATAGTAATAGTAAATCTATTAATAAACCACTTATGATCTATTTCCCCGTAAAACCATTTATAATTATTTCTGCCTAAATATGCTCTTAGAATGCTGGCATTCATATTCATACTACTAAATGAATCAGATGGCAACGCACCTTCCTTTTTACTTTCGGGCAAAGCCCACAGGCCTATCGGGACTTCTAATTCGGACAAGATTGATATAATTTTTCCTGATGCAAATTGTATATTAAGAATCATTAGAAAATCAATAGACTGTCCTCTTAACTTTTTATAGGCAGTTACCGCATCTTTTTCTGTAACGATTTCCTGAGATATGACAAATAGTTCAAAATTATATTTCTGTGATAATTCTTCAAAGTTTTCAATACGCCGTTTAAAAATAACTTCTTTATTACTTGTAAAATTTTTATGTGCTACACCTATTAAGCCTATTTTTAATTTTTTCATGAACTCTACCTCCATTTAGTCATTATATAATTTCTTTAATCACTAAAATAAAACCCGTGATCACCATAAAAATACAGATACCCCAATTTAATTTTTCTTTATTTATTTTATTTATTATTTTTGAAACAACCCAGGCTCCTATTAAAATACCAATAACTCCACTAGGAAGATATTTTAAAATCTGATAATTAATATTTCTATATCCTACATGGAGGAAAATAGTATAAATACCAGTTAAAATAAATGTTAATTGAATGGTTGCATTATATTCTTTTACATCATCTAATACAGACAGATAATATATTGCTAATGGGGGTCCACTTATATTAAACATACCTCCCAGCAAACCGCTCATCGAGCCAGCGATTATTCCATTCTTTTTTGAAGGTTCAATAATTATTTCTTTCTTGTTAAGCATCCTGCTTAGGGCATAAAATATCAACAAAAAACCTAAAATAATAGTTAATATCTTCTCTTTAAAATTCATTAAAAAATAAACTCCAAAATTACTAACAATAAAAAATGCTAATAGTGGAATATATATCAATTTTATTTGGACATATTGACGTAAAGGATAAAATAATTTAATTGTTGTTAATAACCCCAAAATTAATTCAAGGGCTACAGTGGTTTTTAAAGGTAACCAAAAGGGTAGAATTGACATAAATAAAATAGCAAAACCAAATCCAAGTATACCCTGAATTATGCTAGCAAATAAACACGCTAAAAAAATAATTAAAATTGATCATACTCCTATAAATAATTTACGTAAAATTTACTTTCGCATTTTTTTAAGATAAGGTCACAGCACGATTCAAATTTCTAGGCTTATCCACATCTATTCCTTTAGAAATAGAATAATAATATGATAGATAATGTATAGGTATTATATTTAAAGGAGTCCTTAAATAATCATCCAATAAATCTGTAGTTTCTAAAACATAATCAGCCTTTTCATCTATTGCCTTATTTTTTTGCCCACAAACTATTGCTACCTTTGCACCCAATTCTTTTACTGTTTCAATGAGTTGTAACTCATAATTAATTGCCTTTTCCGTTATAAATATTGTAATAAAAGTTCCTGGTTTTAATAAAGATATTGGTCCATGCCTATACTCCAAGCTATGATAAGCTTCTGAATTAGAAATACACATTTCTTTTATTTTAAGCATTGCTTCGCATGCTATTCCATACATAGATCCGTGTCCTAAAAAGACAAATAAATTTATACTTTTGTTTTCTTCTACTATTTTTTCTGTCTGCTTATTTACTCTTTTAAGTAAATTTTCACAAATAAACGGATATTGTTTTATTTTTTCAATTTCCTTATTTTTACCTGCCAAACATAGTGAAATAACTAAAATAATATATAGCATGCTTGAAAAAGAACTTGTCATAACTATACTTTTTTCTTCAGCTTTTGGTGAAAAAATAAAATAGTCAGTAATTTCAGCACTTCCTAAATCGCACGTAACTGCCATAGAAATAACATTTTTTTTATTGCGAGCAACTTCTAGTGCTCTTCTTACTTCGGTAGTACTACTATCACGCATTATTGGAATAAGTAACACTTTCTTATTTCTTATATACTGCTCACTATTAAATATCATTTCAGAAGATGGTACAGCCTGTGTGGGAATTTCGTTATACTTAGAAAAAATAAAAGAAGCAGACTGAGCAAGATAATAAGATGTTCCACATCCCATAAAAATAATCTTTTCTGGTTTATGTTCAGCAAAAATACTTTTTACCTTTGAACAAATTTCACTAATGTTAGTAATGACTCCTCGAAAAGAATCGGGTTGTTGATTAATTTCTCTTAGAGTTATTTCGCTTAATTTACTTCTCATGTTATATCCCCCTTGAAAATTATTTTTCCTTTAGATATTGTATATATAATATTCAAATTTTTATCCAGTAATACTATATCTGCATCTTTCCCTTCTTTAATGCTTCCCTTCTGATTATCAATTCCAAGTAATCTTGCAGGGTTTTCAGTAATCAATTTAATAGCTTTCTCTAAACCTAATCCTGAAAATTTAATCACATTTTTTAAAGCCTCAATAGCAGTTAAAGTACTGCCAGCTCTAGTACCATCTACCAATTGAGCATCTCCATTTTTTACAATTATATCGATGAATCCCTTATAAATTCCATCACCTAATCCAGCAGCTAAAATACTATCAGTTACCATTATTAATCTATCTATACCTTTTGCCTTTAAAAGCATCCTTATTGTACCAGGGTGAAGGTGTTTTCCATCACAAATAATCTCACAATAAATATCCGTTTCCAGCGCAGCTCCCATAATAGAAGGTCTATGTTGATGGAAACTTTTCATACCATTTAAAAAATGGGTAATACTATTGACTCCTAATCTTATGGCTTTTTGACATGTTTCATAGTCAGCACCTGAATGTCCTATTGATACTACTGTCCCTTTTTTAGAAATAGCTTTAATAAATTTAAGCGCATTTTTTAGTTCAGGTGCTATAGTAATTAGTTTTATGTTCCCGCCTGCAATACCAAAAAATTCTTCAAATTCTTTTAAGCTGGGGCTTCTGATATCATCATTATTTTGTGCTCCCCTAAAGTCACTAGCAATATAAGGCCCCTCCATATGAATCCCCAAAATTTGTGCACCTTCACTGCCTTTTTCTATCAGATTTTTAATTTTTTCCAAACTATCTATTATTTTCTCCTTGCTTACAGTACCAATAGTAGCTAAAAACGATGTTACTCCTTTAGAGCTATAAAATTTAGTTAATTCATTTAAATCCTCCATAGTGCAATTAACTATATCAATACCATTTCCACCATGGGTATGAATATCTATCAATCCAGGAAGCAAAAATAAATTTTCACCGTTAATAATAGTAGCATAGTTATCTTTATAAAAATCGGAATTATAATATATATTAGAAATAATCTTATTATTTACTAACAAATTTCCTGTAATAAACCTATTATTTTCATATAGAATATTTGTATTTTTTATAATTAATTTACTCATAAAGGAACACACAAGATTTTTTAGCCTTTCCAATTATTCTTTTATGGCACCTTCGGTTAGTCCTTGAATCATATATCTTTGTAAAAAAATAAATATTATGATCATGGGAACGCTGGCCATTACTGAAACAGTCATAACTTTTGCCATATCATATGATAATTCTCCAAGATATCGCAAAGAAATACCGGTTGATAAAGTACGTAATCTATCACTAATAATTAATGTTAAGCAGAATAAATAATCATCCCATGAAATCAAAAACGTATATAAACCAATTGCTAGAATACCCGGGCTTGATAATGGAATTATTATTTTGAACAAAGCGGAAAGTCTTCCGCAACCATCAATATATGCTGCCTCCTCTAATGTCTTAGAAATGCCATCAAAAAAACTTTTCATTAACCAAGTGCAAAATGGAGCAGTCGATGATACAAGGGCTAAAATTAATCCAAATCTCGTATTTAATATACCGAGTTTCTGAAAAATAACATAAAGAGCTAAAATAATGCCAATTACAGGAAACATTTGTGTAGATAACAATGCCAACATAATGGAATCACTTCCTTTAAACCTGTATCTTGAAAAAGAATATCCTCCTAAAATTGCTATAATAATTGTAACTAATGTAGTAAGTGCTGAAACTATAAAGTTATTAATAAAATAGGTCATAAACAATTTGTCTTTTAAAATATTTAAGTAATTATCAATTATTGGCTTTTTTGGAAACCACTCTGGAGGAATTTTATATATGTCCATATTGGTTTTAAAAGATGTAGAAAACATCCAGAAAATTGGGAAAATAAGACACAATAAAATAATACCAAGGTAAATATAACCTCCTATCCCGTTTTTATTAAGTATATTTTTCATCTTCAGTCTCCATCAACAGTAACAAACAGTTTTTTATATATAACAGAAAAAATTATTAGTATCGCTACCCAACAAGTAGAAACCGCTGCCCCTTTTCCAAAATTTAGGTTAATAAATGAATTTTTATATGTCAAAATTGCTAATGTTGTTGTCATGTCAATTGGACCACCGCCGGTCATTATCCAAAACAGTGGAAATTGTTTAAAATTATCTATAATAGATATCAGCAAGGTAGATTTTATAACACCGCTTAACATTGGTAAGGTAATTTTAAAAAAAGATTGACGATTATTTGCCCCATCCATATACGCAGCTTCATAAAATTCTTTTGGAATAGATTGCAACCCAGCTAGCATCATTGTAGTCATAAAAGGTATTTGTCTCCATGTAGCTGCTATAACAACACTAAACAGAGAATATTTAATACTAGTAACCCAGGCAAATGGTTCTTGGATAATATTTAATTTAACTAATAGATAATTAAGCACACCATATTGTGGTTGAAAGATCCACAACCACAATAGCGCTGTAATCACTGTTGGAACAGCCCAAGGTAAAAGCAAAATACTTCTTAATAAAGATCTCCCTCTGAATTTTTTATTTAAAGCAACTGCAGATCCCAAACCCAAAATAAACACTAATAAAACAGCCATCATCATAAATTTAAAGGTTATACCGATCGAATTAAATAAATCTCCTTCTTGAAATAATTCCTTATAATTTTGAAAATTATTCCACAGAGGAGGGTAATTGGCAATTAATTTATAATCAAAAAAACTCATAAATACTGTTCTAACTACCGGATACAAGATAGTAAAACTTACTACTATTATTATCGGCAATATTAATAAAAGAGCAAATATCCTATCTTGCTGAGCTTTTCCCTTTTTAAATATGCCCATAAACTAGTAGACTCCCCAAAATTTATATTTATATTTATATTAAAGGCAGATCAATCTATATGTTTAAAGAATTGATCTGCCTTTAATCTACCTACCAAACAATTGCAATTTATTTCAATATCTGTTTCAATTTTGAATCAAGTATTTCAACTGTATCTTCTGCACTTTCACCACCAAAAGTAACTCTTTGGGCAGCAGAAGTTATCTCTAATAAAGCGTTAGTCATGTTTGAATGTAGGGGTAAAGATTTTACTTTATATATGCTATCTTTTATTGGTTCAATAAAATCGTCACCGAATTCAGGAGATTCATTAACAGATTTTCTCCCAGCTAAAAAAGGTAGTGTTTCATAATATTTTGTTAATAGCTCCTTAGAAGTTAGATATTCAATAAATTTAGCTGCCACTTCTTTATGTTCAGAATCCTTCATAATATGAAGTAAATCATTTTCTAATAGACTTAGCCCTTCTGTAAAATCTGTTGCTGGCATGGAAGCTGCAGCAACTTTACCTTTTGTATCGGGATTGATTATATAAACTGCACTAACTCCCCCAATCTGATCAAAATACATTCCTAATCTTCCAAGTGCCATTAAATTCCTTAGGTCTTTTAGTTTTGCACTTTCAGGATTTAAGTCTTTTTGATACAATTCTTTATAATAATTAAACGCCATAATATTGTTTTCACTTACAACTTCAACATTTCCATTTTCATTATAGATACCTCCACCAAAACTAAACATAGTGCTTATTATAGAATCTCCACTTATAGGAACCGAAGCAGTAGTTAAGCCAAGACCATAAATTTTGTTCCCCTCGTTATCTTTTAATTGATTTATTTTTTCGGCATATTTCATCATTTGATCATAGGTCTTTGGTGGTGCATTTGGGTCTAAACCTGCTTTTTCGAATAACTCTTTATTATAAAGTAACACGAACGGGCTACATATCCAAGGTGCTGCATACAATTTACCATTAGCAGACATGCTTTCTCTTACACCCGGATATATATCTTCGATATAACTTTCGCTTAACAATTCATTTAATGGTTCTAAATATCCTGAATATACGTAGGAACTAAAAGCACTAGTTTCCCCGTGTACTACATCAGGGGCATCGCCTGCATTAGCCATTATTAAAACTTGTTGTTTTAAATCAGCATAAGGTAAATTTACAAATTCAATTTTAGTATTAGGAACTTCCTTTTCAAAATCAATTGCAGCCTGTTTTAGATATTCCCCCTTGATTGCTTCTAGAAGTCCATATGTAGCAAATCGTATTGTAATTGTTTGATCAGCAGCCATCACCTTATCAACTCTTAAATCGCAATTAAAATTAATAAGTGATATCATAATGAATGCTAGTAAAAATATTATGCCCTTTTTAAAAATATTTTTTAACATTTCCATTCTATACTCCTCCTGAAATATTTAAAAATTTTAAAGAAATAACAAAACAAAAACTATTTTTATTTATCACCACCTCCTGTCATAATTTTTCATACAATTAGAGCCAGAAATAATTAAATTCTCAGTCTACGTATGTAAAAAAATTATTTTTTCACTTTTAGATAAAAGAATTTTATGTAACTTAAATAACCTTTTCTATATCTAAGGTAACTCTTGCTAGTTTTTAAATCAATCAATATTACAATACTTTTTCTTTTAATAATTCAATGAGTAAAATCAGGTTTCGTGAAATATGAAAAGGATCCTTAATCGGTATTGCAACTACTTTTTGAACTGGCTCACCCTGACGATCTCTAATCTGTATCCATTCACCCAATTTTTTATCAGGATTAGGGAAGGTTTTAAAAGTATAATCATATACTTGATTATAATAGTTCAAAAGAGACTCGTCCCCAGTTAACTTATACCCTAAAAGTAAGGCGTACAAAGATTCCGAATGGACCCACCAAAGTTTGTTATCCCAATTATTCTGCAATTTTTCTACCATTTTATCATCTTCTAAACCTTTAATTTTACCTGCTGGCTGTCCTCCCCGTAGCCCGACATAATGAAGTAATCCACCATATTTATTATCCCAACCAATCTCAAAAGCCTTTTTCGACAAATTAACTGCTTTTTTGATTAGATTTTGATCATTTTTTTCTATGGCATAATGAAGTATAAACCACATATCCTCCAAACTATGTCCGGGATTAATGTAAGAACCTAAAATAGAATCAACAGCCTTGTTATCCTCACCAATCATCTCCAAGATATATCCATCTTTTACAAAATTATTCATTATATCCTGAACATAATAAGTCATTCGTTCTTTTATCTCTTCAATGTGGCCAGATTTAAAAGCAGCTAGGGCTTTAACCAAAGCCTGACCAGCATTAAAGATTATCATCGGTACTCCGTGTGCTTTATAGCCTTTTGGTATAGGATATGGTTCTGACATGAAGTTTCCTGTATTTACTCGCTCACACAATGAGTAGTAAGTGTTTAGAGCCAACTCAAGAATTTCTTTATCCCTTGTAATCTCCGCATACTTTGAAAATCCTATAACTACAAAACAGTCTACATAAAAACTGATATCATGGCCTGCTCCCGGTATATATTCTTTTTTATACCCCTTTTTAGTTAATAAAAAAGCACAATTCCCATTCTTCAAAAAGCAGTTTTCTTTAAGAAAATCTACACCTAATTTGGCAAGAGGTAAGTATTTATCATGTTCACCGGTAAGTTCAGCTAACTTAGAAAGGACCCAAATAAACCTACCTTGTGTCCAAACATATTTATCAGTGCTAATAAGTTTGTCACCGGTTATATTAAAACAGACATAGTATCCTCCGTCTTCATAATCTATGGCATTATTCAACCAAAATCGTATAATATTATTAAACAGTTGATCCTGGTAAAACTGAAGCGACTGTTCTCTGAATCTCTTTTCCATCATTAAATCTCACCCCGTTCCATTTCATGGTTCCTCCTTAAATATTTTACAATCTTAAAGAAATAACAAAACAAAAACAGTTATTGTTTATCACCACCTCCCTCCATAATTATTTTAAACAATTTGAACTTGAGATAATCAAATCATCAATCTATGTATAAGTAAGAATAGTTATTTTTTGCTTTTGGATAAAAAATATTTTAAATGTGGTTTTTCAAAAATATAAGCACAGACCACAGCAATTGCCCCCAAAAATACCGGATCATCCTTCAATGTTGAATATTCAATCTTTACATTTGAAGATATCTCCGGTAACAAACGTCTTATAGCAGAAGATCTTATATTCTCAATCCATATATCACCAAATCTATTCATTTCACTATGAATAACAACCAATTCAGGATTGAAAGAATTAATTAAATTGACAATTGCAAAACCAAGATACTTACCATTTTCAGTTACCAAATCAAGTATCTTCTTATCATTATTAAATTTCTTTAAAATATCATCAAAATTTTTAATTTTCTCTGAACTATAAATCAACTGGGCTTTCTTTAACAAAGATAGAGTAGAACAGTATAATTCTAAACATCCCTTATTACCACAGGAACATTGCGGCCCATTATAATCAATGCTTACATGACCGATTTCACCTGCGAAACCCGACTCACCCCAATATATCTTCCCGTTAATAACAATACCTGCGCCCACACCTTTATTAACAAGCAAAGAGATAAAATTTATATTTTTTTTTGCGCAACCAAACCATTTTTCAGCAACAGCAGTAGCATTTGCGTTTTCACCAATCATCACTGGAAAATCAAATTTATCCTCTAGGTATTTTTTAATCTCAATATCTTTCCAGCCAGATAAATTAGTTAAATACGATATCTTCCCTTTACTTAAATTAATCGGGCCAGGAAAACTAAGACCTAAGCCAACAATTTTGCCCTTTATACTGAATTCAGTTATGCAAGACCTTATGGCAGAATTTAATGTCTTAAATACCTTATCTACAGATTCACTTAATTCTAGTAGTAGTTCAATTTTTTTTAATATCTTCCCAGCCAAATCTGAAACACCATAAGTAATCGCACCTCTTCTAAAACTTATTCCAATAACAAAAAACTTTTCATAATTTATTTGTAAAGAAATTGCATTCTTACTGCGAGAACCTCGGTACTTAGTGCGTTCAGTTACAATTCCAACATCTATTAAATCCCTTATGAGATTTGTAACAGCAGCACCGGTTAAACTACTGATTTCGGATAAATCTTTTCTACAAACTTCTTTATGACTTTTAATTAAATTTAGTAAAATCGAGCGATTTTCCAACTGCACTTGACTTATATTTCTTCCGGTAAAATTACCCAAATACAAAGCCCTCCTATAAATATTAATAACTTTCCCTAATAAGTTGATATAATATATTAATATATTAATTAATTAAATTAATTAATTAATATATTAATACAATTTTTTTAATTTGTCAAGTACTCGAATTGCTTTGTCATTTAAGAATTAAAAGTTGACCCTTTAAAACAAACTAAAACTATAATAATATAGGATTAAAAAAGTGAGGTCCTATATTATGAAACAGTTACATAAAACTTTAGCGATGAGCAAGTAAAATTATTATTAAAAAGTTATGTGGATAAAGAAATCAAGATTAGTTATATCTTACAAATGTTTAGAATTAAAAGAAGTAAATTCCTTGAATTGCTGACCAGATACAGAAAAGATCTCAATAATTTTTCTATCCAATATAGTATAAAAACAATTAATCGTAAAATAAATTAAGTTGTTGGGAATTAGTTCACAAAAAATTGAAGTGAAGGAAAAAATATTTAAAAAAAGAAGGATTTTTAAAAGATTTATCGAAATAAAAAATATATAGGGTTTGATCTGATAATGTACGTTTTAAAATCTTAAGATATTCTTTTCAACAAAAGGCGTTTTATAAGAATGTATCCTGACAATTTCAAAAAGGTTACAGAAATTGTTAATTTAAATAGAAAGAAAGCAATTATTTTTTTAAATTTAGATGAAAAGTTTTTAATAATTATTTTATGTTTGCTGATAAATTTCAATATTTACCCAGAGATAGGAAAAAAAGACATTATTCTTATTGGAGAAATTTGGCTGAATAGAAAGAGCAATATGAACGGAGGACTATACAATTTAATTTTCAGGATTATCAATTATGTTTAGATTTTGCATTGGCACAACATTTTAAAGAATACGTACTTTTAGATTGAGGAACAGCAAGACAATATGAATATTATATTTTATATTTAATTTATCTAATATTTTTCTTACAGCCTTTTCTGGCTTAGTATTTTTACTTCTTATTTTAGACATGCAATAATGTCTTTGGTTTTTAGTTAAATTATCCATATTTTTAATTTAAATGAATTTTTAATAAAACAAATATATCAATCAAAGACTGTTGTCTTCTGCTACTTATCTTTTTTGCCAATCCTTCCGGACTCAATCCACTCTTTTATTATTTCTCTCCTCTTTTCTTCCAGGACAACCTCAAGCAGCTTTGAAGTTGTTCCTTTAGCTCTTACCTTATTAAGCTTTTCTTTCCAAAACTCCGGTATTCTGTTTTCTGTTTCTATCCTTATTTCTTCTTGTTTTGAAGGGTCAAGTGAATTATAAATTTGTTCTATTCTTTTAATCTCTTCCTGCCTCTTTTTATTTTCTTCTTCTTGTAGTTTTATTTTAGTATATTCTATTCTTTCCTCTTCTTCTTTCCGGCCTTTCTCTCTTTTCTTCCTCAAATATTCCTCCGGGAATTGCCAATTTTCTCTTATTGCCTTCACTAAATAGGCCGCTTTATCACTAGCATTAGTATAATTAATTGCCTCAATCCACTTTTCTATTAATCTTTGATCATTATTTTTTATTAGATTTGCCGCGGTTACTTTAGAAACATTTAATTCTAATAACTTA
>SDBT01008282.1_pt1 | contig 16992 bp, 19 predicted proteins | sample 2277101 | NCBI WGS metagenome assembly SDBT01 (sample SAMN10404973, study PRJNA504765) | marine sediment metagenome | isolation source: marine sediment core GS10_PC15, 103 cmbsf | place: Arctic Ocean: Southern Knipovich Ridge | collected 2010
TCATCTTCGTCATCTTCTTTTTCAGCCTCATCATAACGACGAGTTTTCTTACTCTTCTTAATATCCTTTTTCTTGGATTTCTTCTTCTTTTTCTTCTTCTTGTCGTCATCGTCGTCGTCATCGTCTTCGTCCATACCAGCACCACCGGCAAACACATTATCAATGTGCTCATAGTCGAAGTAATTCAATGCGTCTGGTACTGGATTTTCTTCAATGAACTCCAACGTTTCGTCATTGAGATCAACATCATCAAAGATTGGTCCACTCTCATGGTCAATCCTCATACCTGTGTACTTGGTCTTAAGACCGGTACCTTCCTTGGAGAAGGAAACGTCATACCCATCATCAGGATCAACAAGCTGAATGAGACCTTTGGACTTCCCATGTTGACGAAGCTTGTTGATTTCCTTTTCCACAGTGTATGGCATCAACCAAACTTGAGGACCAGCTTCCTCATCATCACGGTCAATGATCCAACAGGCAAACCGCTTACGTGATGTAAGCTTTTGAGCATAGTCGTTCTCTCGCTCTTTATTTGCCCGATCCCTCTCTTCACAGATGGGACACTCACCCTTATCCATATTCTTCAAGCACAGATACTTCTGTCTGTCTGCGCCGATGCTGTAGTGGATAAAGGTCTCAAGACCATAACGATCACGGTCACCAAACGTCGGAGGAAGGATACGGACGTTATAATCATCTTCTTTTGGAGCAAACGTAGTGAAGTCGTCACCAATCAACTGGTCATACATACCGCCGCTTTCTTTGGACCAACGGTTGACCTGTTCCTTGGTGGCCTTCTTGTACCAGAACTTCCTGTCTTTCTTCTTTCCTTTGTTCTTCTTTTTCTTTTTGTCTGAACGTGCCATCTACTTGTCCTTCCTCTTCTTCTTTTTGCTGTCAGATTTACCGAGCCTATCGCGACGTGCGTTCTCTCTCATCTCTGATTTATTTCTGACGTAATCTGGATCGCTATAATACCCTACACAGTACAATTCTACTAGCTCTCTCAGCATGTATGAACGCTGTGAAAAGGCTTCTTTTAGCGAACCAAATATGTTTACCTCTTCAATACAGTCAAGATGCTCACTAGCAGCCTCCAAATGCTCATCACTCGCAGCTACTAATGAGAAAACTTTGGTCTCTGTTACCTTCACTCCGTCCTCTGCCGCTTCAGCTCGTATATTCAAATCCATCTGAGCATCAACTTGTTTTATATTTTCCTTAGCCGCATCACGTCTGGAACAAGCGAAGGCATATGCCTCCGACACCCTAAAGAACAAATCAGATTGGACAGTAATATCCTCATCCAATGAATCTTTATTGATAGTGAGATGTTGTCTAAACTCTTCAAGATCCACACCGTCTATCTCATATGACATATCATTCACTCCCAGCAAAGATTACACTGGCCACGGCCAGCACCACGGGTGCCAACTTTTCACTCTGATTATAAGTCGGACCCTTGAAGCACTCCATAACATGGAAACACCACTCAGCTTTTGATCTCTTGGTTGTTCCCAATGCCGCCTTCGCAAAGTAATTTATAACCTGTAAACGAATAGACTCAGCATTTTGACCCTCCAAGGGTTTCAAATGACTGGTAGCCTTGTTCCAGTTCTTACCAGAGCCACTTGCAAGCCAGCGACACAGATCAATTACCGCCTTGTCACCACGGGATGCTTTAATGAGCTTTGCAGCTTCTTTAACTGTCTTACAGTCCGCACACATGGACAAGCTGACAATAGCCCGCCGCATACTCCCCTCACACTCATTAGAGATGAGGTCTATGATAGCGTCACCTTTCTCATTGGTCTCAAATATACCCTCATCATGTGCTATCTCTTGAAGCAGATTATAAACGTTATCCTTATCAATTGACGCCAATGCGTAATGCAGACAGCGGGTCTTAATGGTGGCCGGTACCTTGTCCAGCTCAGTGGTACACAAGGCCCAATACACATGCGGGGGCGGCTCCTCTATGGCCTTGAGTATGGACTGCCAAGCCGGTTTGGATAGTGAATGACACTCATCCACAATAATCATCTTATGAGGCTTCTCACCAAAAGCTTTGAAGGCAAGATGACCAGTAACCTCACGCATGGCATCAACACCGCTGTACGTAGCAGCATCAATCTCAAGGATATTATTTTCACTGCAATCAATTACATTCGCAATGATCCTCGCAAGGGTAGTCTTGCCTACCCCGGAAGGTCCACTAAAGAGAAACGTATGTGAGGTATCCTTCTCTAATACATTTGCAATTGATTTGACGATGTTATCTTGACCCACGACATCCTTTAGGTTATCAGGTCGGTACTTGTTGTGTAGGTCTAAGTTAGACACGTTCACACCTCCATCCTTTATGTTTCTTATGTTTTCCACTCGCTACAGCAGACATAGTTCCAGTATCTAAATTATGATCCTTACAAAAATGTCTAAGACCTACAATCTTGTACTTTTCTCCCTCTGGGGAAGTTATCATAAATTCTTTTGAATGAAAATTAGCACTACCAAATTTTCCATAGGCATAATGAGTTTTTCCAACACTAAATTTTAAAACTTGAACCCTATGTTGAACGTTTTCTTTACGCGTCATCCATTCAAGATTTCTTAGTCTATTATTATGTTTGACTCCATCTTTATGGTTACATTCTTGATCATCTTTCGGCAATCCTTTAAAAGCACACAGCACAAGACGATGGACCCAACAACAAGTTGGTAGACCATTTTTGTATAAATTTAATTGAACGTATCTACGACCTGTAAACAGTTTGAGAATTCTACCACTCTTAACATTCATCACACGTCCACAATCAGATACCATATAGTATCCTTCATAACCTACTACATCTCTCCAAAGCTCAATCTTAGTCATTGCTTGCAAAGGTTCCTATTTCTTGTAGATCAAACCAATTGGGACCCATACTGGCCTCTACTGTAAGCGGTACGTTGATGAATTTAAAGTTAATCTTAAGCATCTCATCGATAATAAAGCCCGCCATTTCGTCTAGTCTTTTCTTTGGTAAAAAGAAGCTCAGGTCGTCGTGTATAATCAATCGTGGATGGTACTTTATATCCTCCTTACATGCGTACTCGGACAACCGATTCATAGAGTCAATTACAATATCACTCGCTGTCCCTTGGATTGGTGTATTGATTATCTGGCTTCCGTCCAACGGACCATACCTTCTAAATCCTGTTAACAGCTCCACGTAACCATAAAGCCGATAGTCTTCCTTAACTTTCTTCTGCCATGCCTTCACACCAGAAAATGTTCTCCAAAAATCCTTAAGAAGTATTGTAACCTCCTCTATAGGTATCTTTAAATCCTCAGAAATTGATGGTGGCTGCGCTCCAAAGAAGGATGGAAAGACAAAAAGGTTCTTAGTCTTTTGTCTCATATCCTTCATAGTCTCCTTATCGTTTAAATACTTCTTGCCACCAATGATACGTGGGTACTGGTGACAAATACGTTCAGCCCACTCCATGTGAACATCATAACCTTCCCACAATGCCTTACAGAAATTCTTATCTTTTGAAGCCATACCAATGACACGTGCTTCAATTTGTCCAAAGTCTACACTCAATATTGTATGGTCTTTAGGTGCCCTAACTGTGCTTCTTGTATTTCTATTTCTTTTCTTTGGATAGTTTTGAAAATTCTGTGAATCATAACTAGTACGTCTTGTAGATACTTGCGCCGTATTAATTGAAGGATGTGCCAATCCATCAGGCCAAAGAAACTTACCATCCTTAGCTAGTGAATCTATGTATGTTGATTTTACTTTGACTAGCTCTCTGCGCTTAAGAATAAGTTGAGCAATCTCCAAATCCACATCAGTTAAAACATCATCAGCAGTACTGTACCCTGTTGCAGTTTTCCTTCTACCAGCCTCCAGTTCTAACTCATCCCTAAACAACCTTGTACAGTCTTTGGTTGATGCTGGATTAAACGACCCATACTTCTTAGTGAACTCAATAATCTCTGGAATATCTTTTATGCCCAAATCAATATCTTCAATCTCATCACCAAGATCCTTCTGAAAAACTTTAATAGTTTTCTGATGAATTGGTATCCCCAAGTACTGCATCATAACTGTAGTTGAAACACGTCTTATTTGTTCGTTATAAACTTTAATCAATCCTCTATTTAATAGAATTTCTTTCTGCCTATGATATAATTTGATCTCCCACTTAGCATCACCACCATTATACTCTAATACATCCTCTATGGGCTCCATATCTAAATTGGCAACATCAATACTACTAAACGTCTTCAGTCTAAACCCAAAATGTATCCAAGTAAGTATGTCTAGTTTCAACATACCCTGGCGCTGGTCAAGCAAGTACGCTTGGGCCATGGTGTCTCCCCACCGTGGCTTCCTTAGAAAATCTAAACCCCAACGTACTATCGCCCACTCCATTTCAAACGCGAGATTATGTGCGACTTTAACCGTCTTAGTCTTGAGCATAAAGTGCTTAAAGGCTTTGAAGATTTTATCAATTTGTTTTCTTGTCCATTTGCATTCAGGATGATCCACGCCAAAAGCGATCGTCTCGTCATATGCGGATATAGCGATTGATAATATCTTAGCTCCTTTTCCATAAGGACGGACAAGGCGGTAAACGTCTCTAATGCTTTCGTCTGATGAAGTTTCATAATCTATCCCAACCTCCGGAAACTCAGCAAACCGCTTCAAATATCTTAATATTTTTCTAACATCCTTATCACCATTAGCACCCCACACACACTCAACCCCTGCAAAAACTTCTTCTTTGTTAGGCACATGTGGAGTAGGTAATACTGACACTTCACCTAGTGCATGTTTAACATCACTCTTAAATATGTACTCCTTGTCTGATAGATATGTTGTATCACTCCCTTCATAATTCCTACGCATACCCAACAAAGCGGTTGGATCCAAAAATGGAAAGAACCAACACACATGTTTACCAATTTTTACAGGGAGTCTCCGACCACGCCATCTTGATATAGCGCCTTCACCTAGTACCCAATTCAAAGGTACGTTACCAAACCCAAAAACAGCTTTAGGTTTCGTCTCTTCAATATCTTTAATGATAGAAGGACGGCAACACTCTATGGGTAAAAAACCAATAGGATTTTCTTCATCAGGATGTGTCCTGACACAATTATTAAAACGACATTTATTGAGCCATTTCTTTCTAAGAATTTTCTTTAATAGATCTCCTCCTTCTCCTGACCAATGCTCACCTTTCTCATCTTCATCATCCCCAGGTGATTCTCCAAGGATATATATGTCAGGGTTATCTGAACCTGAAGGTTCAATTTTTGGATTGTAGACCTTTACCTTATTTAATGGACACCCTTTACACTCAAGCTGATGCAGTGTCGTGAGTGATACCGCACCCTTTTTCTTCTTAGGGGCGTCACTTAAATGCTCTACAAAGAACAGACTCATTAACTCAATTCCTCATCTGTCAAAATAATTTCTTGACTATCAGATATCATGCCTGTTACTTTTGTTGGCTTACCTTCATCATAATAAGTCTGTATGAACACGGATGCATCTTGATTTGCTTCCGACAACATCTCAATCAATTCACGCACAGTCATAATCAATCCATAGCATTTGTTAACGTGCATTCATCATTATCATATTCTATACCTGATATATCAAACGTACCTCCCTTACCATATTGATCTTCAAAAAACACATTTGCATCTTGGTCTCCTTCTTTTAACAAAGCAATCAATTGACGTACAGTCATACCATCCTCCGATCTCTTCCTCTGTGCTATACTGTCTAAAGACCTTGCCAACTCCTTAACCGCCAGCGCCAACACCGCAGTCTCCAATAAAGGCTTCCCATAAGCATGAGGGTCAGCAAGGATTTCCTTAATCTTATCTTCAATAGTCATACTAACCTCCTTTTACTTGGTGTACTTGTTGGCAACGATATACGAGTATCTATCATTATCTCCAAACACGGATGCTCTCTCAAGGATGTAAAAATGATCTGAATATTTAAGCACTCGCTCAATTAGATCCGGTCGGACAAACACCGTCACATCACCATGGCTCTTATCTATCTTGATACTTCTCTTTATCTCACCCTTACTGCTCTTCGCATGTACAGACAGTTTTTTATTCTTCACACTCAGTTCACAAAGTTCTTGTTTGGTACCGTCCAGTATCATGTTTGATTGCTTTATCCCACTAACGATTGTCTTGGGCATGGGTATGAAGTGCTCAAACTCTTTCAAACTGTTCTTGATTTGCTGGTCAAATTTAAGATGCTTATCAATAACCAACTTGGATAACAGTTTCGTATCCTCATTAAAGACAGCTACCGCAGAGTCAGACCCAATACCAACTACTGGCTCAACACCAGTAAGCTTCATCATACGTTGTAGTACTTTACAGAATATGACAGGAAGTATTGCAACAACTTCACCATCTATTTGTTGTTCTAATTCATATTTTGAAATTGTCTTATGATCAGACGAATACAAGGTACCTGTATCATTCTTCACCTTAATAGTAATGCCACCCATCACTGAATATTCATCATCAGTGGTAGAAACTAAACACCTCTTGATACCCTCCATAAAATCTTTGTCGGCAGAAAACATTACATCTGCTTCATGGTCTGGAAAATCAAACAAGAAATCCTTTTGTTCTATTACGTGAAGCAGTCCCCTTGTTGATCCAGAAATAAGTTTGAGATCCTCATTGTGAACTTCAAACCTCACCTCTTTACCGTTGGCACTACTAAGCAGACCCAACAAGAGATCACCATTGACAGCACCATCAATCTCAGCCTCACATGATACCTCAACGCCTATGATATCATTGTAAGCTTTGACGGTTGTACCATCAAAACAAAAACAGATAAAGGATGGGATATAGTCTCGCTCAGCCAAAGCTGGCTGTACCAAGCGCAAAACCTTTGTTAGTTTCGTTCTCTTCATCACTAGTTTTCCCTGTTGACTGCATTGGATGTACTAACAGTGAACCGTTTCACCTGATTGAATTTCGTTTCTTGACTCCATTGGATGACTATTACCTGCTGGCATACTATGATATACGTCGTCAGCTAATGCTTTAACCATATCGTTGAGCGGTGCATTTGGATTCCATTGTGTGTACTTATCAATATTATAGACAGCTCTAAATTTCACTCGAGGAAAAGCCATTGCCATACAAACAAAAGTCTCACCACTACCTGTAGGAACAAAATACTCTCCTGATTCGTCTATACCTAAAAACTTACTACGAATTTTAATCACAACTTGATTAAGAAGAAACACAGGCAAGTGACCACTTGTCGCATCAAAATAGTTAGGCCAGGACGTCCTAATCTCTTCCTGAGTCCACCACTTGTTTGCGCTTTGTAAATCTCCATCAGGTGCTACGGATATCAAATTCAATGGAGACCTTATTATGGCTCGTCTCAAATCCTCCGGTGACCCAATAGAGAAAACAACAATACCTTCATACAAGTGAGTCTTAGCATAATCAATAACAACTGAAGCACGTTCCTTTTTATTGGTAGCAATGATCCAACGATCTTTAATCTGCAATCCAATGTTAGTCATGATCCTTAACTCCACTAATAAACAATTCGTCTCTTATACCTCTAAATAAATTAGCTCCCTCATAGGTACAAGCTTGATAACCATCATCGCCTTTAACGATGATACTAGTGACTAAGCCCTTAACTATAAGAGCATCCCGAACACTCTTGCTTGGCAAATCTCCATCCTGTACTGGTCCGCTCTTGTGGATATAACGAAGAGACTCAAGTTGTATCAAAGATACTTCAATCATCCTTGTATGTGTCATAGCTCTGGGAACTCCTCTCTGATGCCTTGCAGATCACCCTTAAAGAACACCAGTATGTTTTGATGTGACTTTGAAATCTTCCTCAACCCTTTGTTAAAAGTGTTGCCAGCACGCAACGGCAATGATCCACCCCTGGTCACAAGTATTAGCTCATTGTAGTATTGTAACCCAAGATCAAGAAAACAACTAATATTATCTGCAACAAAATTGTAATAGAATCCTGTTTTCTTGTCCCTTACTTCGCCAACCTTAACAACTAGGAATCTATTATTTGCCATTTTCTTTACACACTGTCTGAATATTACCTTGTACCACTCCATGAATTGCTCATAGGTCTCAAAGAAAGAGCCATCTTTATCGCTCTTGCTAAAAATCTCAAGGTCATAGTACGGCGGTGATGTGAAGACAAAATCAAAGTTCTTTTTCCTCACAATTTTCTTTAGCTGGGCACTGTCCCCAACCAGCCAATTGGGTTTGATGTTAAACTGTGCCGCTTGTTCATTGTTAACGTCCACTTGCTCCTGACGCAGTTCAACCCCCGTGTATTGGTACCCCAAAATCTCAGCCACGATACCTTTTGACGCTTCACCACCAAAGGGATCAAGTATCCTACCACCTGGGGGACAGAACCATTTGAACATACACTCACACAACACTGGATCAAAGCCACTCATGCCAGTAGTTATGTCGGCGTGCTCTTGTTTAGCATCCAAACCTACGCTTTTCTTATCGTACTTGTCACGTAGATTGGTACCAAAATTGTCCAGGTTTTTATTGAACGCTGTGCCAGGAGCCCGCCCATCAATTAGCTCAAAGTCATCAGGATCAAATCTACCCTCACGAGGCGTCAACCCAAACCTAAGCCAAGCTTTCTTGCGTGCTATCCAATTACCAGTCCTCGCATCAAGGACGGTGAATGGAGGTACAATGAAAGTCTTGGCAAGGATACTACGAGTAGGATCGTTTGCCTCATTAAAGAAAGACTCTCCGAACAGTCTCTTTTCTATATCAGTTCCCATTAGTAACCCCTGTTTGCATAGACCAAGTTATGTGGCTCACCACCACTTTCAACTATTAGCAATTGTTTAACAAATTCTTGAACCATACTTTTGTATTGGTATCTTCCAGCAACATGTGCTGTCAAATTCAATTTTGCACCTCTATCCTCTGTTAAATGCCTATACTTTAGAAGTTCTCTATAATATTTTTGTGGCCTTTTATCAACTACATCCAAAGTAGCCTGCTGTACCTTCAAAGATTTAAAAGCTTCAATCAAATCCTTATTGATAACATGTTCCCCTCTACCAACATTAATAAGATAAAGGCCATGACACATATTGAACATGTCTATATTAAACATCCCAATCGTCTCTTTTGTCAAGGGTAGTACATTAATCATAATATCAGATATGGCACAAAACTTTTCAAAACCTTCACGGCCAACATAAGTTGGAATACGACGACTAGGATCTACATCAACAGGGACCATAGTTCTTCTATATCCAATAACCTCAAATTCCAGTTCTAAAAACTTTCTAATGATGTACTCACCAATCACTCCCATGCCTAGTACACCAATAATGATGGGCTTGTCTGGGAAGTATGAAATATATCTAATCACGGTTTGTTTAACATACTTAAACATGTTCTCTTTCAATGTTGGATCAATCAAACGGACAATAGGAACATTTGGCAATCCTTTATTCTGTAATAATAAATCTACACCAGCCCCGATATTAAAGATAGCCTTCAAGTTTGGCATATTGTTGTGCATGTTGGTAGGGGGGTCCCATACAACGGTATAGTCTACTTTGTATGGATTACAATTTTGAAACAATTCAAATTTAGAATGAGGAAATATCTTAAGGAACTCTTCACGCCACATATGAAACATGGGGAAGTTTTTATCGTAAAAAGCTATGTGCATGACAAAAAGGCCCGACGACTGATGAGGACTAATACAGCCGCCGGGACACCTCCATCCATATTTCCAGATACCTACTTATTGGCAATCAAGAAATACTTTGCACCTTCCTTCTTGTTCTTGAAGCCCTTACCAGCGAGCTTCTTGAGCAAGTTGTAGTGAGTCTTTCCGGTCTTTTCTTTGACCTCAGACATTTTTGCGCCCTTCTTAAACATGGACGCAGCCTGAGACGACTTGCTACCCACAGTCAACCCAAACTCGTCAACCTTGCGGGTGCTGGCACGCTTGGCGGCACCCTTGCCCTTTTCTTTGGACTTGGCGGCACCCTTGCCCTTGGCTTCTTTGGACTTGGCAGCGCCGTTTGCCTTCTTGGACTTCTTGTCAGTCTTCGCAGGCTTGTCTTTCTTTTCCTTCTTATCCTTGACCACGGTCTTCTTTCCTTTCTTTTCCTTCTTGTCTTTGGACTTGGACTTCTTCTTTTTCTTCGGAGATTCTTCTTCCTCCTCTTCGTCGTCGTCATCGTCGTCATCATCGTCGTCATCGTCATCGTCGCCGGAGTCGTCATCGTCATCGTCGCCGGAGTCGTCATCGTCGTCATCGTCTTCATCGTCTTCGGAGTCGTCATCGTCATCGTCGTCGTCATCGTCGTCGTCATCGTCATCTTCTAACGATTCATCATCGTCATCGTCGTCATCATCGTCATCGTCGTCATCGTCGTCGTCATCGTCGCCGGAGTCAGAATCATCATCGTCGTCATCGTCGTCATCGTCTATGTCAGTATCGTCGTCCTCGTCCTCGTCCTCTTCCTCATCGTCGTCGTTATCCTCTTCCTCCCGCTTGCGCTTTGGGCCTGACTCTTCATATTCAGCGTACTCATTAAAGTCCATAACGTCGGCTTCCTTTCCATAATCGTTAGCCGTATTGGTGACATGGTTTACCCACTGCTGAGGAAGTAAACCAAACTCCTCATTCTGTTTTAACTTCAACCAAACTTTCTTGGATTTGACTTCTGAGATGATAGCAGCGACCTTCTTGAGAAACTTCTGGCGATTTAAGCCAGAACCTGCCCAAGTGATACCTGCTTTACGACAGATGAATTTTTCTAGCGGGGAAACACTTATTGACGTGAATCTTTTTGAAGATTTCTTCTTCTTTTTTCCCATGGCTGTCTCCTCTGGTACATGTCTGCCTATGAATACAGTGAAGCATGTTTAACTCAAAACCTCAAGCATTTATTTGAGATTATTGCTTTGGAAGCTTGGATAAATATCCAGCATCAGCCAAGACAACTACAGCCTGTCTAAATGCAGACCTTATTGTATGAGCCGTAGACTTAGAGTATTGATAACCTTCTGATTTAAGCTTCTGAACCAACTTGCCTTCACTAGTATCAATACCATCCTCAATCATAATCTCCATGAGTCTTACACCAGCCGGTTTACCTTTCCTGTATTCATTTTCCACTCTACGCTCGGCTGCGTTCATTACATTCTTTTCAGCAAAAACAAATCCACACTTCTTAAAGAACCTAGTCCAGCATTTTCTATAGTCTTGGTGTTCATCTTTTATATCATTAAGTTTTCCTATAAAAAATTTAGCTTTGGAACTTAAATAAATATCCCATTCTTCGTCTTCTATATAAGCAAGTGTATTCAAACAATAATCAACGTAATCCAAGACAGGTTCAGTAGGACGTTGCTCACGTCCACAAACCTCACCTATCTCATTTAACAGTTCTTTTACATCTTGCTTCTTAAGCTTGGACATGTCTCACTCACTTTTTCTTTTATGAAGAAAACTATCAATAAAAGCAAAACCTAACGGAACACCAGCTAAAATGATTGCCATCCAAAAATAGGGTCCTTCAACAAACCACAAACCAATAAGAACGATTACACACATCACCACATGTATTATAAACAGTATCAAATCCCTCATACTCAATCACTCATAAAAAAGCCCCGTCGGGTTAGCGACGGGGTTTAAGGTTTCGCACCGATGATGATAAACGTGTACGTGGAAGTCGGTGCCTGAAAGCGGGGTTGGGCACCACAACCTAGCAGAGGAGACATACCCGCGCTAACTCGGGTAGAGAAGGTGTTGCGGCTGGGGCAACGCCTACTACGACATAAAACACTATTTTTAATGATGTTACAAGGCATTCATAATACCGTACTGACTATATCCTCTATCTGGCGACGACTCAAGTCGCCAGGGTCTAAACCATCAGGACAAGCCTTTACTGTACCAAAGCCAAGCTTGGCCTGTATCCGCAATGATATATCAATATCATCCATCATGATACAAACCTGATATGGTTCATATGGTTCCTCTTGTTCGTGTTGACTTACTATCTCACTAATTTGATATCTTTGTTCATCTGAAATTGTTGATCCAAAAAGAGCTACAGCACTAGCATTGAATCTACTACCAAAAAAATCTAAGTTCATGGCATCAAAAGGACCCTCAACTATGAAAATAAGTCTTAACCAATCACGCTCCACATAATCATCTGTTGGATCAAAGACACAATCTTTTATATCATAAATTGACTCATCATTGCCTAATGCTCTGTATCTAAGATCCTCATTATTATTGATAGTTCGTGCAGTCCATGTTGCCAACTCACCATGCCTGTAAACTGGTATGATTATTCTATCATAATAATCTCCAGTAAAAGCACATTGTAAATTATACATCTTACACCATTGCTGAACATAATCTTCTTTAAGATGTCTTGTACGCATCAAATAATTAAAGAATTTAGATGTTAAACCTAACCCTTTTATCTTTCTGAATTCTTTTGGGAACTTCAATTGAGTTTTGTACTTAGTTTTTTCTGGCTTTGTATCTTCTTTTAATGAAGCTATCACACTTCTAAAATTAGACAAGGAAGGAGAAACACCACGGCCAGTTAATTCTTGGGCAACGTCCCAGGAACAATGAATCAACTTGCATATTAATCGCTCGGGTGCATTACCACGATGTTTCTCATCCCTCCAACATCCCCACTTATTGTTGGCAAGGTTGATGCCTAAGTGGTGAGATGGATCACGACTCGCACAAAACGGACACTGAATATTGATGTGTCCCTTTGCAACGTTCGGACCAACCTCCACATATGGGATGAAGTGTTTATCAAGGAAGTCTTTGAACTTAAATGCCACTTAGAAGAAGCTTCCTTTTTTACGCTCATAGTGTGGTAACGGTTCGAACTCAACAGCGCCATTCACAGCCGCAACGTATGCGGTAGGACACTTCTGTACTCCAACGTTTACTACATAACTTCGTATCTTTTCTTCAGGAGTAAAAGATGTTGCCTGTATTTCTGCAAAGACACCTGAGAGTAATCGTACTTGCATTACCATCGGTTTAGTCCTCTACTAATTTAACGACACACTACACACCCCACTTTTCTTGTCGGTTATTATGGTTAAACGAAGTCACTGGTCCATGAAAGCTTTACATCGCCATCACGTAAATCAGCTAACTTCAAACGAAATTTCCTAGCATATCCAAGCATGTTGGCCGTACCCCTGTTGCCAGTCAAACCAATGCAACCGTCAGAGTACTGAGCCATGCGCCAGTTCCGTATAGGACCTGCGCTTCGTTGATGTACGTTCCATTCTGCTTCAAAGATTTTACAAGGTAAGTTGACTTCAGCAGCCAAATCCTCTCCCCATGGATCAACCCCACTCTTGTAGCCCCCACTCACTATCTCTGTTGCTTTAAGCTCAACAAGCAACAGTTTGACTAAACTCTTTTCCTTGTCTGTTGGTGTATAGTCACGTCCACCACAAATGATAATTTTCATTACAACTTCACCTTCCCACGTATCAGTTCTTTGTATAGATTCTTACCCTCTTTCAAAAACTTAACTATTGAGTCGTCGACTGAGTTTCTCAATAGTATGTCTATAAAGAAAACACGTTTCTTCTTTGAACCTGTCCTGTGTGCCCTCTTCTCTACCTGCTTACGTACAATTGGAGACACAGGCGACTCAAACAATATTACATAATTTGCTACCTGAAGGTTAAGACCAAATGCACCAGATTTGTGGTTCATCACCATTATTTTTTTCTTTTTATTCTTTTTAAAGGCATTAATCGTCTTTATCTTATCCTTGGTACCTCCATAGAGCCACACATGGCCAATCTTCATTTCCTTTAACAGTTCACATATTATTTTTCCCGTGTATATAAACTCATGAACTATTATGGCTTTAGAACTAGGCGGTATCTCTTCTAATATTTTTTCCAACGCTTCCATCTTTGGATTTTCTGGAAACTTAAACTGAAGCTTCTGTCTCTTATCCTCATACGTTATATATCCGGAAGTAACTTGACGCATCCTAACAAAACAACCTTTAACCTTCTTTATATCCCCCGCATACATTCTCATTTGTTCTAAAATTTCTGCATAATATGAATGAGCATCAGTTGGGAATTTTACTCTCTTTTTGATGTAAACTTTTTTGGGAAGACTTCCACACTCCTTCTCATTGTAATAGATTGAACGGTTCTTCAATCTCTGATGTAACTTCTTTTTCTTTGCAGGACTGTTCAATTCGTATTTATAGTCAGTCCAGTAGTTGGATACATTTTCCATAAATACTTCTCTGAAAAATCCAAGGGTACGTCCGAGTGTCTCACCTTTATCAACTACATTGAACTGTGCCCATAAATCAATTGGGTCTCTACCAAATGGATAACCAGTCAATGAATAAACTGTATCACAATCTTTAGCTAATTGATTGCATGATCTATATGCTAATGAATGTATGTTCTTAATAACAGTAGACTCATCAAATATTATGACACTGAATTTCTTCTTCAATGGACGTAATAGTTTTGCTTCTATCTTTAATTTTTTACCAACATTACCACGACTATGAGTCTCTATATCAACCTTCTTTGTAACATTACTCACCAAGCTAGGGTAATTTATTATGAATACATCAGCATGTCGTTGTAACCGTTCTTCTTTCTCTTCTCTTGATCCCATTACTGGCATATATGTCAAATCTGGAGCATGTTCTTTAATCTCATCCTCCCAACCACCAATGTTCCCAATATTTGGAACACACACCAGAGCCTCAAACTCCTCCCCACATTGTTTCTTGTATCTCAATAGATCAAGAACAAGCTTTGTCTTACCTGTCCCTAAGTCTAAAAAGAATAAGAACTGAGGTACGAAATAGCCAAGGATAAAGCACGCCTTTTGATGCTTAAAAGGACGAGTATGAAACTGTGGTATTGGATCAAACTCAGTAGCCAAAATCTCATCAAGATCCTTCTCTGATATTTTTTTGATCCAATCATGGTCCTCTTGTTTTGACCTTTTGTATTCATCAATTGCTGCCTTTTTTATTGTCACTTGGTTCCTCCCCTAACTCCGCAGACACCATACCAAAGTGGTCCTTTCTTGAGTTTCTCATACGATGAGAGTCTATACAATATTGACCAGTCTTATAGTTTTGACTGATAAGAACAGTAAACTTATCCTCATCTGCCCTACTGGCAAGGACCTCTATACGAGCAAGATTGAGTTTGTATTCATTATCAGTTTGATTATATGACATGACCATATCAACAGTCATACCTTTAGAAAAATCCTCAGCGGCTCCCTCTGAATCAATCTTAGTCTTTCCCTTTTGCTTATTAGCTTGAGTGACAACACCAATGGCTATGTTGCGCTTGCCTGCCATACTCTTCAAACCTTTATATATCCGTCCAAGATCCAACCTGTAATATTTTACATCAATCTCCATTAAGTCAGGATAATCAATAAGTAACAATTCTGGTATAAACCCTTTTGTTATCTCTAAATTGTCCAAATAGGTTTCAATATGCAGGAGGGTAGTATCATTGGCAGGTAATTTTTTTATCCATAACTTACTCAACATTGGTGTCCATTTTTCAATATTCGTTATCAGTTCTCCCCTTGCTTCTTCATTCATACCAAAATGTCTTGCTATAGATTCAAAATGAAACCCTACCAAATTCTTATCACTATCAAATTGAAACCATGTTTGGTCATAGTCTCCTTCACGTTTTGGAACAGCAAAAAACGTCTGTAAATAACGTCCATAGACTTCCATATCAGATAATTCTAAAGTGATATGACAAACTTTGTAATTATTGAGTAGAGACATCTTTGCAAGATGAGCCATCCACCATGACTTGCCCATCTTCAACAAAGCGATATATAAATGAACGCCACCCCTTACAGGACCACAACGTCTCTCATCTAATTCTGGTATCCCGGTGGGCAAGTACCTATCAGCATCAGATTTAAAGAACGCTTCTAACTGATCTGAATCGCCCATATTAACCCCGGCATCAAATAACTCCAGGGATTTATTCATTGACTCTGATAAAATACGCTCAGCTTCTTCCATTGTCTCGTCATCCCCATCCCTAGACAGGATTAACTCAGCCGCAGCAGTAATACCCTGCTTCAAAGTTTGCTGACGTACAAAGGCACTCAACGTATCAATCGTGTATTGTGTATTGATACCCTTTTGTGATAGATCAAAAAGATCCTTAAGCTTTCCCTCTACTTGCTTCCTTAAACCCTTTTTTTGTTTTGCGAGGTAATCAATTAAAACATCATGGATATGATCTTTAGGTGCCACCTTGTATTTATCAATGTAAGTGAAAGCATGTTCACAGATAATATCATATGGAAATTCAAAAAGAGATACATCTACGGCACCTCGGATAAGATGACAATATTTATCATCCCAGCAAACAAGACCACAGATATTTTCTTGATGTCCCCGGTTTAATGCTGCCATCGGTACCTCAGTTGTTATTGATTAGACCGATGGTACGGCTTTTGCTATTTTGAATGCAACCCCAATAATACCGGCAGTAGACCGCAATCAGCATAGTCAGGAAAAGCTCTGTCCATTACAAAAGCTATCTTCGCCATTTGATGCACATTACTCTTCATCGTCAGATCAAAATTTAATTTCTTCATATATTCATACAAGGCATCTGTCATAATATTGTTGATAATAAGCTTCTCATCAAAAGTAAGAGTAGGAAGATACTTATGAAGATAGTCCATAATCTCAGGGAAATTTTTATGAAACGTCCTATAGATGTGTCGCTTCTTGAAGGCTTTAAAAGTGTACTTCTTTCCAGGGAACCTATTTGATAGAGCGTTATAAAAAAGTTCCTCATCCGGGTCATCAAGTTCTTCAACGACATTACCTTTGAGTGACGATAGG
>SDBT01008283.1_pt1 | contig 16992 bp, 24 predicted proteins | sample 2277101 | NCBI WGS metagenome assembly SDBT01 (sample SAMN10404973, study PRJNA504765) | marine sediment metagenome | isolation source: marine sediment core GS10_PC15, 103 cmbsf | place: Arctic Ocean: Southern Knipovich Ridge | collected 2010
GAATTCGACGGTCGCGAATTGTGGTACCACACCACATTCATCGCCAAAACCCTGGGGATGGTGAAGAGCGCGCTGCGTGCGGTGGGCTCGGAGCTGGCCGACAAAAAGTTAGTTCCCGAAGAAGTTGCCGCCAGTGGCGAGTTGGTCGGCCTGACAGCGATGGCCAAAGTGGGCATCAGCATGTGGCAAGGCGACAAGCGCAACAACGTCAAAGGCTTGGAGCCCATGAAGGAAGGTTCTTCCTTCCTCGACGGGTAATCATCCCGTAAACGGGAGCCTCCTTCCTGCAGATACATCTTTCCTCTGAGAGATGTAAACCTGTCATAGGAGGTTCCTTTTCACACCATCACAGCCTCGTGCCCTATCGGGATGTGGGCAGTGTCGCCATAGAGACTCGGTGTCCGTGATGCCTCTAGTCGGAAAAGACGAGGTGCTCCACGATAGATGGTACAGTTTCGAACCATTGACCCATAACCCGTCGCTCGTAACCATTAACCTAGCATGTAACCATTAGACCATTGACCAACATGGATGGAGTCATACCAATTCAAAGGGGAGAAGTCTTCTCACTGAAGCAATTCGCTCGAGTTGTAGGCATATCCTACTCTACTGCTCGAAACTTGCGAGACAAAGGATACATCAGAACGATCAAGACTGGTGGCATCTACAGAGTGACACTAGAGGAAGTAGAACGCTTCCTTCGAGAAGGAAATCTCAAAGCTTAAGGATAGATTATGAAAGCACTCGTGCTCCACAGCGGTGGAATTGACAGCTCAACCTGCCTCGCCATTGCAATCAACAAGTGGGGCGCAGAGAACGTAACGAGCGTAGGCATGATGTATGGGCAACGTCATGCGAAGGAGTTATTTGCCGCGGAGGCTGTCTGCAATCATTACGAGTGCGACTACCTAACAATAGAGCTCCCCCAAATGCCCAAATCCATGTTGACGAACCCCACTCAGGAGATCCCCGATGTGGATTACGACGATCTACCCGAAGGACAATCCCCCACGTACGTGCCCTTTCGCAATGGTCAGCTGTTAAGCGTCATTGCGGGATTGGCTTCAGCGCCTTCCCTTGAGGGGGTGGATCATGAAGTGTACTTCGGAGCGCACTCAGAGGATGCAGCTCGATGGGCGTATCCAGATTGTACTCCGGAATTCATTGGTGCGATGGCGAATGCGATCTTCATCGGGACGTACCAAAAGGTGCGCCTGATTACCCCACTTCAATGGCTCAACAAAGCTGAAGTCATAGCCCTCGGCGAGGATATGCTGGTGCCTTGGGGGCTGACATGGTCGTGCTACAAAGGGGGCGAAAAGCACTGCGGTACTTGCCCTACGTGCAGATCACGACGCAGGGGCTTCCAAGAAGCCGATGTTCGCGATCCAACCATCTACGAATAAGGGGGAGTGATGCGCAATCGAGTTGAGATCCTCAATGAGGCCTCACAGCTAGTAGACAGTGATCGAGCCGAGCAATACGGCGACGTGAACGATGTAATGGAATGCACCAGTAAGATGTGGAATGCATTCATAACCGCTAAAGGGAATGTCAACGAGGAAGAAATCCTCCTTCGTGAGGATGTTTGTCTGTTCATTCTCATGAACAAACTTGCACGTATCGCCTGTGGGAAGTACAAGCGAGACAATTACGTCGATGTCGCCGGCTACGCAGCCCTGGCTGGTGAGATTGCTCTCCAAGGAGAGCCCAACGATGAGTGACGCGATCAACTTGGGTCCATACAAGCGATCCATGGACGACGACAGCGTGGTGTACATCGAGCACCATGAAGGTAGCGCAATGGAGTTAGGCTACCTCTGTATGGGGCTCGCAGGGGAAACTGGTGAGCTGGTGGATGTCTTCAAGAAGGCCGTGCGTAATGGTCATGACGACTTTCCTCGTGATCTTCGAAACCTCACGCCTGAGATCCTCAACGAGATGGGGGATGTCATGTGGTACTTCTTTCAACTGCTCCGCTTTATGGATGTTGAGCTCGAGGACATCCTCGACATGAACATGGCCAAACTCCAGCGGCGCCACAAAGCAGGCACCATCGCAGATCTACGGAGGAAGTAATATGGACTTCAGCATCCAAAGGACAATCGAAATCGATATGGGACATCGCATTCCCAATCATGAGTCCAAATGTCGTAACCTTCACGGGCACAGATACAAGGTGACGGCTGTCGTGACGGGCGTCCTGCAAGACGTAGGCTCTGAGGAAGGGATGCTCATCGACTTCGGGTTCATCAAGGACGACATGATCACGGTTATCGACGAGCCTTGCGATCACGCTCTTTGTATCTCTATAAGTGACGTTCTTCTACGCACGATTTTGGGCTCCCCGCTCCTCGATCGAATCCTAGGGGTAGAACTCATAGAGAGCCCTGAAACCTACTACCCAATCGATTCCTGTGTGGGAAAGGTGCACGTGATAGGCGCAATCCCAACAGCGGAGAACCTCGCACGTCACTGGTTTGAAGGGCTCAAGAACAAAATGGCGAAGCGTCAAGCCGTCATCGACAAGAAGTGTCGGCTGTATCAGGTTACCGTATGGGAAACTCCCAACTGTTCTGCCACATACCCCTTCTAGTAAGGAGCACTCGTGATGGAAAAGTTTCTAGTGATGGAAACGTTTGGCCCGGTGATGCAAGGCGAAGGCGCCATGATCGGGAAGATGACCCACTTCGTACGCTTCGGTGGGTGTGATTTTCGCTGCTCCCTGTGCGATAGCCTAAAGGCTGTGGATCCGAAGAGTGTGCGCAAGCTGAAGACGATGATGTCCATAGAGGAGATCACAGAAGCGTGCGTGAAGCTAAATCCAAAAGGCTTCTTCGTACCTTGGGTGACTCTCTCCGGTGGTAATCCTTGTTTGCATCAATTGAATGAATTGGTCCCTTCGCTACGTAGTGCAGGCTTCAAGATCGCTGTAGAGGCTCAAGGGACCCATTATAAGCCTTGGTTGCGCCAATGCGATCTGGTGACCATCTCACCTAAGGGTCCGGGTATGTATGAGGGCACAGACGGCGAGGAACAGCCGACGGGGCCCATAGATGAATTCATACAGGGTCTGACGGGTCACGTCCCGATCAATATCAAGGTCGTCATCTTTGGTGCTCCCGACATGCGATATGCTAGTCATCTAGCCTCACGCTACACCAAGGTGCCCTTTTACCTGAGTGTAGGCAACGAACATCCACCCGGACGCGAGAGGAATGTGGAGAGATTAGACATGATCGCAACCCTTCTCATACGACTCGCCGATATCGAACGGAACATCGTTCGTTATCCCTTACTGTCCAACGCAACTATCCTTCCACAACTACACGTGCTGATGCACGGAAACGAGGAGCGCAGATGACGGCACGAGTAAATACTACCGAAGAGAACATAATAGAAAGCATGCACGACGTACTCGATGCGTTGCTCGGCCGACTCGACTGGCGTAACGGGGATATGGGGAAGACACCCGAGAGAGTGGCGAAGTATTTGATGGAGTACCATCAACGGGGGAATTTGGCGATCACTTTAGGGGAGCCCTTCCCCAATCGTGATGGTCGCGATGGGGAAATCGATGCCATGATCGTACAGACGGATATTCCCTTTCGTGGGATGTGTGCACATCATCTCCTACCGTTCTTCGGGACCGCGGACATTGGATACATACCCAAAAAGAAGATCGTCGGTCTCTCGAAATTGGCGAGGCTCACACATGCTGCGGGTGTCTACGAGCCAAGCATCCAAGAAGTGATTACCGACAACATCGCGCAAACCCTGGAGAAAGTTCTAGAGCCAATGGGGGTGATGGTCGTCGTGAGGGCTGAGCATACTTGCATGACGACTCGTGGCATCGCTGCTCCAGGGGTCAAAACGACGACGTCGAGCCTCCGTGGTGTGTTTCTCAATGTAGCGTCGGCTCGAGAGGAGTTTCTTGCCCTAACGCGGCGCTAACCACGACGGGATGGTACAGTTTCCAACCACAAATCAGTATAGGTGCCCAATGATCAAGCCACACTTCAGTCCTATCGTCCCACCACAAGCCTATCCCGACCTCCGAGATAGGGGCCATTTGGGTTTGTACAATCTCATTCTCGCTCAAGAGGTCATTCAGTTCCCTTCCACTTTTGAGGATGTCTTCCAGAAGCAATTCGACTCCGTCGCACGCACTCTCATCCTCGACAACGGCGTAGTCGAGACTGGGACGGCTCTAGAGCCTAAGGTGTTGCTCGAAGCTGCCAAGATCTGTCGAGCCTCAGTTGTTGTACTCCCAGACGTCATCCAGGATCCCGAAGCCTCATGGGAAGTCACAGAGTACGCATCGGAGTGGTTCAAACGGGAGGACCCAGGCCTCGAGCTCATGGTCGTACCTCAAGGCAAGACGCTCGGAGAGGTTGGCCTTTACATCAAGCGAGCCTACGAGGAGCTACACTTCCATTGGTTCGGCATCCCTCGATGGATGACTAAAGCTTTCGGTACGCGTTCGGAAATCATCAAGCACGCCCTAAGGTACAACCGCAAAGTGCACATGTTGGGATTCTCCGATAACCTCCTCGATGACATCGCGTGTGCGCGGACCCTTGACGTGCGAGGAATCGATTCGGCGTATCCCATAGCCTTGGGCTATCAAACACTCCCTATAATGATTGGTCGCCGAAACATGACCGCTCAAAGGGATAAGGGTTGGGATCAACACACATTATTGTACGACTCATGCTGCGCCAACATCAGGCGAGTGAGGGCGTGGCTAGGACAACTTCCCCACGACGCATCATGAACGGCTACGGCAAGGAACTTATCCTCGATCTGCATGGGTGTGCAACGGATAATTTTTCTGAAGAAGGTATAGCTGAATTCACAAAGCGCCTCTGCAACTTAATTGATATGGTGAGGTGCGAATTCTATACCTGGGGATATGATACCCCGGAAGAACGCGCTCTAGCGCCACGGCATCTAGCTGGTATATCAGCAATTCAGTTTATCACTACCAGTAACATAACAATCCACACGTTGGATAAGATGAAACGCGTTTACATAAATGTGTTTTCCTGCAAAGATTTCGACGCACAACTCGTAATGAGTTTCGCGGAGAGGTATTGGGTAGGTAAAATCGTGCGCCGCATTGTATTGGAGAGGTTATGAACGTCATCTTTATCGTACCCACAGGATTAGGTGCGCCTATTGGGGGACACGCAGGAGATGCAACACCCGCAGCGAAGTTGATTGCTGCCGCTTGCGATACCTTAATTCTACATCCAAATGTCGTTAACGCTTCGGACATCAACGAGATGCCGGAAAACTCTCTGTACGTTACTGGATCTACGATTGATGACCTCCTAGAGGGTAGTATTGGTCTGGCGCGTGTGACCTCAAATCGAATAGCGGTTCTGGTAAACCTCCCCGTTCCGAATGAAATAGTCAATCTAGTCTCGGCGTCTCGGGCCTCCGTGGGTATTGACGCCTTCATAGTGGGACTACCGGAAGAGCTCAAAATGACGGCCTACTACACACCCGAGGGAGCCGCATCAGGTCACATCGAGGGGGCGCAGGAGGCCATTGGGCACTTAGAGTCCTTAGATGAACCCTATGACGCTGTCGCTATACTGACAAAGGTCGTAGTAACTCCTGAAATGTTCCACGACTATTTGGCGATGCCTAAGGTCAATCCTTGGGGTGGGGTAGAAGCAAAATTAACACGCATCATGACGGATGGCCTGCAGGTGCCTTGTGCTCACGCGCCCTTTGGCCATACGGTATCGGACTTCAATGAAATCGTTGATCCTAGGATCGCTGCGGAGATGATCTCCGAGACATATGGCTTCTGTATTATGAAGGGACTGCACAAAGCTCCGAGAATCACTCTCCCCAATGAGGGGATAAATGCTACCGACATTGATGCCTTAGTGACCCCTGAAGGCTGTTATGGTGTACCCCATCAACAATGTGTGCGGCTAGGCATACCTATTATCGCTGTTAAAGAGAATATCGTCGCAATCAAAAATAAGACGCAGTACCTAAAACTTACTGCCGCAACCTATTTGGAAGCTGCAGGTATCATCCTTGCGTTGAAGAAGGGTATTCTTCTAGAGAGTCTGTCTCGTCCTGTACTCGATACGCAAGTGTTCTAGGTAAGCAGTTCACCCCACTCCCAAGGAGAATGCTATGAGCATCAAACTAGGTGACGAAGTACGCGATAGGGTAACAGGTTTTCAAGGTATCATTATAGCTCGATACCAATACCTCACGGGTTGCGAGAGGATGGAGGTGCAACCTCCCATCGACAAGGACGGTAAGATGTGTGCGGGTGTCGTGTTCGACATCGCCATGCTCGAGTTGATCACAGCGGATCGGGTGGCCTCCGCCGTTCAGGAGGATCTCCCTGACCCTCCTGGAGGTCCCAAAGACTACAAACCCATCTCTCGAAGGTGAGCTATGAGGAAAACCACCATACTTGAGACCATCAGGGTTTCTCGCAGCTCCTTTGATTTAGCCTGTCAAGAGGCGTTAAGGACGCTAAAGGGGAAAGCTAAAGAGATCGCCAACGAAGAGGGCAGTCAACACAACGTCGATGGTGGGGTGCGTCTAGTGAACTTCGAAACCACTGGAGGGGATCTCACGTTTGTCTTCGAGCTTTACTGGATTTGGTGATCCTCCCTCTACAGCCTCCCTTGATGGTCGATAAAATCGAGGGAGGCACTTGATTTCTCACACAAATTGTGGTATAATAAAAGTATGAATACAATCGATAAATTTCGTGGTGAGTATAAATTCCTTAGTAATTTTTGGGTTCACAACGTCTATTTGGAAGGTAGAGTCTACCCTTCCGTAGAGCACGCTTATCAAGCGGCTAAAACCCTACACTCGGAAGAACGGAGTGTAATAGCGCAATGCGCAAGTCCCTCTAAGGCAAAAAAGTTGGGGCGGCAAGTTACCCTACGACCCGATTGGGAAGTTGTAAAATTGTCTATTATGCACAACCTCGTACGGTGCAAATTTCAGAGCGAAGGATTGGCCGGAAAACTTCTAGCCACGGGAGAAGACGTATTGGTTGAAGGCAATTGGTGGGGTGACACCTTTTGGGGGTCTGCAACGGAAAGGGTGAAAATCACTTAGGCCAGATTTTAATGGATATCAGAAGTGAGTTGCGAGCAGTTAAATGACTGAAATCCCACGTCCAGAAACTCCTGGAGGATATCATGCTAGTTGCTCTTTGTGATGCTTGCGAAAAGCATCCCACAAAGCAGTACGACCTGGATACAGGGGAAACCCAAACAGATGCCGCTGGGGGGCCGTCCAAGGCGATCTTTAAGAGCTTCGATCTGTGCGAGGATCACCGAACCCTACTGTTGCGCTATTGCCTATACAGGAAGGATATGAGTATCAGCCCACAAATTTACGCCATAAAGCTAATTGAGCGTTGGATAGATAATCGGGTAACCAAATGACCGAGATTGTGCGCCCGGAGAGATGTCCCAATTGTCCCTTCGGCAAGTTCGGTAAAACGGTTGGGGGACGGGGGAACCCACTAGCGCCTTATATGTGGGTGTTGGAATCTCCAGGTAAAGAGGAACTCAAGACGGGCATACCCATCTCCGGTGATACGGGTGATTTGCTACAGCAATGCTCACCAGTCCCCATCGACCATCCTGACCTTTACATCTTCAACTCCATGGTGTGTCATCCGCTCAAGAGCAAAAAGGATGAGGCACGAATGAAGACAGCAGCTTCATGCTGCCACGACAGATTGATTGCGGAAATCAAGAAGGCTCCACGCAAAGCCATTATGGCGATGGGGGCCTCAGCAACTTGGAGCCTCACAGGCAACTACGGAATAAAGATCACCAAGGAACGTGGTAAGGTATTTCTCAACCCCGATTTGGCGGAGTACGGAATACTAGCGGCAGTACATCCTGCATTCTTACTACGGGGTGGGGGGAGCCTAAAGCAATTTAAGGCGGATATCCGGAAGTTCTTCATGCTTGATGGTATAGGCCCAAAGCTAGAAACCCCAATCGTTAAGCCTATCGAGCGAAAAGTCATTACCAACCCAACATTCGAAGTTCCTACCTCCCAACTACGAGCCATCGATGCCCTCCATGAACTACACCAATATCCCTATATCGCCGCAGACGCAGAAACTTCTGGCTTTTCTGGCCTTGATGATACATTGTTATGTCTCGGTCTCGGGACTGCCGAGCACACGCTTGTCCTCTCCGACGAAATACTCGAGCATGAAAGCGTCCACAACGGACTCAATCGCCTTGGGGCCTCAGAACACACTCGATTGATTTGGCACAACGGTAAGTTCGATATGGGGTTCACACGCCTCTTCGCAGAAAGCGTGAGGGTCGATGAGGATACGATGCTCCTCAGCTATGCTCTGGAGGAGCGAGGCGGTTTCCACGACCTAGAGCAGTTGGCGAAGGAGCATTTAGGACTCCCTGAATACAAGTACATGATCGATAAGTACCTACCCAAAAAGGGTGCTTCATACTCTCATATACCGAGACCCGTTCTATACGAATACCTAGCTAAGGATGTGAGCGCCACAGCTCAATTGTTTCCCATCCTAAGGGAGAGGGTATTTGGGAATAAAGACCTAAGGAAGTTGTACATCGATACTCTGCTCAAAGCATCGGAGATGCTCTACCATGTAGAGAGGGCGGGATTCTCCCTCGACGAATCGCGATTGCAGCCCAACAAGGAAAAGCTGGACATAGAGATTGATGAGCATCAACAGGATGTGATGTCCTACATGAGTCGCGAGATCAACTTACGCAGTTGGCAGCAATTACTTCCCGAGCTGCGAGCTTTGATGCCAAAGAAGAAGATTCCCAACACCCGTAAGGAAACGCTCGAGAAACTGGTAGCGTACCACCCCGTCATACAGCCCCTCTTAGCCTTCAAGACTGCCGCTAAGTCCCAATCAACCTACGTCTTGGGGATGGAGAAGTTCATTAAGTCAGATGGGAAGACGCACCCCACATTCCTCATACATGGGACCGCTACCGGCAGACTCAGTTGTCAACAGCCGAATCTTCAAAACATCCCAAGAGCGTCGTACATCCGAAGTCAGTGGAGGAGTTCTCCAGGACGAGTGTTAATCAGTCGTGACCTCAATCAGGCTGAACTTCGCGTATTAGGTGTGCTCTCTAATGATGCGTACTTGATGGAGTTGTACCGAGACAACACGCGTAACCTCCACGACGAGATGTCAGATTTCCTCTTCGGTAAGGGACAGTGGGATGCAGAAGATAGAAACGCTACGAAGGGGGTCAACTTTGGGATCCCCTACGGCCGAGAAGCTATGTCGCTGGCCATGGAGTTTGGAGTCACAAAAAGTGTAGCACAAGGTTGGATCGATGCGTGGTTAGGTGCGGCGCCTGGAGCAGCAGAGTTACTGGATCGATTAGGGCGTGCACCGAGTGAAGGGAAGACACTAACAACTTGCTTTGGACGTAAACGTCGATTTGGTGTTATAAGTAAAGCCAATTGGCATAGCACGAAGAATGAAGCTCGCAACATGCCAATCCAATCCATCTCGAGCGACATCAACTTGCACATCGCCATTAGGTCACGTCTCAAGCTACAGAGTATGGGCGTAGAGATAGTGAATTTAATCCATGACCAAATCATCATGGATGCTCCTGCGAGCTACGACATTTATCTAGAGGTGATGGCAGAGACTGACAAGCATCGCATTGCCATTCCTCCGGAGTACCTCAAGACGGATGTCCCTTTCCCAATGGATTGTGACATATCTACGCACTGGAAGGATAAGAGTACATACATCCAACCAGAAGATCTTCCTCGCATTGCATAAAGGTCACCATGTGCAAACGTGAAGTTGCAGTTGCAGGTGCAGGTGCAGACGTCAGCGAACACGCTAAATACCTACGTCAGATCGAGCATAGACTCGAGCCCTTCCTCAAGGGTATAGCACTAATGGCACGCATGCGTAAAGCCGGCATTTGGTGCCAAGGCCGTCACACAGTTACAGGTGCTACAGCCGTAGTTACGTTTGATCTGTCCATATGTAATAGGGACTCCGTGAGGCAACTTATCAACGACTTCTTCTTTGGCAATAGGCGCGCAGACGTAATGGAATTTCTCGATCGCGTCCAAGCTAAAGTAGAAGGTGCGTACTGCGTCGAGCTGCAAATTAACGGCTATGATGCAGATGGCGACATGGTGGATGCGAAACTGGAATTTCCCTCACAAACCGCGTTTGCGTACATTGCAGAGAACGGACTCTTCCGATTGGAAGACACAAGCGAAGTACGCACCCTGATTGGAGGATGAAATGACTCACGGCAGACCCGATTACATATGCGAAATATGCGGGCTGATGGCAAGCCCGTGCAACCATATGCAGGAAGCCACCATCCGCGAATTGCAGGCCAAACTAGAATATGAACAAGGGCTAAGCGCTTTACGGCGAGAGGAGGCGGCGGAATTTTTAGAACGTGCCGAGAAGGCTGCGGCTAAGTCCGAGAGGCTGTGTCAAAGCAACATCGAGTGGGCAACAAACGGTCGGGCAAGTGCTAAGAAGAACGGGGATTTAGAAGCTGTGAATATTGCTCTCGTGGCTGAGATCAAGAGGTTGAATTCCCAACGGGAAATCTGCGAAGGGACGGTCGTTGAAGAACTCAATGGGGAACCTGTCCCTGGCAATATCTACGATGGAACTGAAGCCGCTTGCCCAGCGTATTGGCGAGGACAAGACAATGGATCGGAAGGCGCAATGAAGCGTGTCGTAAAGCTTTCAGCCGATATCCTCGAGTTGAAAGCCGATAATGAACGGCTGCGTCAATGGGAGGTGGAGTGTCTTGCGGCGCTCCCCAGTCCATCAACGGATATAACCGATGACGGCACATCAGTGCGTCAAATCCGCATCTATCTGCATTGGCATCATCGTCCTGGGATTGAGCAGATGCATAGATATTTTGAACTGCGACGAATCGTGGATAGTGCCATAGCAGACAAGGAGGCCGAGAACAAAAGGCTGATGGATGCGCTGAAAAACGTGAAGGCCATCGAAGCCGCCGTCGCCGAAACGTTCTAGAGCACTGTGGGCTATATGAAACTGCTTATAATGTTGATCCTAATGGTTTCCCCAGTACGGGTAGCGGCTGAGTGGAGCCGTGAGGATGTGAGCCTTGAGGTCGGATGGCAGGTAGCACACGTCATGGATTGGTCACAAACGCTATATGCTGCGGATCATCCAGGTAGATATCGAGAGCTGAATCCCATTTTGGGGTCGACACCCCTCAAAGAATCGTGTCAACATTTTCATGTTTTGTGCTGCCTTGGGACATTTTCTGGTAACGGATTTCCTAACCACCGACCGTCAGGCTTGGGGATGGACGACATTAGCCCTCAAGGGGGGTGCAGTACTACACAACTGGTCAATAGGTGCCGAAATGCGATTCGGCGATATAACGTTCTAGGAGTTGGATATGTCTGATTTAGAAGAACACACATTGAAGTATTGGATGGTGAGTGGCTCGTGGAGGGGTGATCTCGACTCAGGGCTCAATGTAGGTACAGCGCTGAGTATGATGTCCTCGGAGTCGTGGGGTAGTATCTTCGAGAGGAAGATGCGCCTCGGTACTTTGGCAACCCAGCTGCTGGATGACTTAATCTGCAATAGGAGAGTTTCAAATGGGAGCAACTGACATAGTACTTGATCCTGCGCATGCGAACTACGATCTGTTCGGTCAGGAGATAACGAAGGACATCTGGAAGGACAAATATCGCTGGTTGGACGAGCCACACCCCTTCGACTCCTTCCAACGAGTGAACAAGGGTGTCTTTCCTAATGAGCTCGAGTGGGCACAAGAGTCCCTCCTATTGATGCGGAGAGGTCTCTGGCTTCCCGGAGGAAGGATTCAATCCAGTGCGGGAACAACAAAGAAGACAACCTGGATTAATTGCTTCTGCAGCCAGACTATTGAAGACTCCATGGACTCGATCGGCGACGCATTGAAGAGCTCAATGTTCACGATGCAAATGGGAGGCGGGATTGGGATGGACTTTTCAACGCTTAGACCCTCCGGTGCAATCCTCAAGAGGACGGGATCGATCGCATCGGGACCCCTACCCTTCATGGACATGTGGGATTCAATGTGCTCCACGATCATGTCTGCGGGCTCTCGTCGGGGTGCGATGATGGGCGCCCTGGCTGATTGGCATCCAGATATACACAAGTTCATAGAGGCTAAGCACGTACAGGGGCGCTTGGAGAACTTTAACGTTTCCGTTTTGGTCTCCGATGCTTTCATGGCCGCCGTGGAAGAAGATGCAGATTGGCACTTGGGGTTTCCAGAACCTCCCAAAGATGGCGCCATCACGGTTGAGGAGATCAATGGAGTACCATGGTATGTATACGAGGTGCTGCCAGCAAGACAACTGTGGGAGGAGATCCTGAAGAGTACGTACGAATATTCCGAGCCCGGAATCATCTTCATCGATCGGATCAACGACCTCAACAACTTGAACTACTGCGAGACGATTCGAGCTTGCAACCCCTGCGGCGAACAGCCATTGCCTCCTTGGGGTGATTGCGATCTTGGTCATGTCAATCTTACCCGATTGATCATGAATCCCTTTAGCGAAGATGCCTACATAGATGAAGGCAATCTCATCAGGACGGTACACCTAGGTGTTCGCTTCCTTGATTCGGTCCTCGACCACACACCATTCCCTTTAGAGGAGCAAAGAGGGGAAGCCTTATCGAAGCGACGCATCGGTTTGGGGTTCACAGGTTTGGCAAATGCATTAGCGATGATGCGTATCCCCTACAGCAGTGAGGACGCGACGATATTTGCGGAGAAAGTCCTTCGGCTGATGGCCAATGAAGCCTATAGGAAGTCGGCTGAACTCGCGGGGGAGAAAGGCCCCTTTCCTCTGTATGACTCGTGCATACTCGCAGCACCCTTCATCTGTGGGTTGGACTCCGATGTTCAGGAGCTTATCAAGAAGAATGGTCTGCGTAATGGTGTCCTCCTCACATTGGCTCCTGTGGGTACAGGTTCACTGTATTATGGAAACGTCTCTTCGGGGTTGGAGCCGATCTTTGAATTGGAGTACGAACGTAAGGTCCTTCAATCCGATAACACCTTCAAGACGTATACGGTTATTGATTACGGCTTCGGACTCTATAAGGCAATCACAGGGAAGGATAAAGCTCCCCACTATATGCAGACCGCACGGGATCTCACAGTCAGACAGCATATCGCGATGCAGGCTGCATGCCAGAAATGGATAGACGCCTCGATCAGTAAGACCATCAACTGCGCAGAGGATATGGATTGGGATGAATTCCAACAGGTGTACCAACTCGCTTACGACTCGGGTTGTAAAGGCTGTACAACATATCGGCCCTCTGAGATGCGAGGGTCGATTCTACACGCCAAGGGAGACAAGCCCAACAATGACGATCTACCAAATCGTCCAGATGTGTTGCTGGGGACTACATACAAGATTAGATGGCCCTCACACAACTCGAGTTTGTACGTCACCATCAACGATATGGATGATCGCCCATACGAGATATTCGTATCCTCTGCCTCTTCACGCGATGTCGAATGGATTACTGCTTTAACGCTGATGATCTCAGCCCTCATGAGGAGAGGTGAGGATATCAGCTTCATTCCCCGAGAGCTTAAGAAGATTGTCTCTCCTCAGGATATAGCTTGGATCAATGGAACGTTCTTCGGGTCGCTACCAGCAAAGCTGGGAGCTGTATTGGAACACCACTTAGGGATCCAATCGGAGGATAAACGAAATTCAGGTTTTTCGGATGAATGCGCGCCCCTAGCGGGCAGAGACGTCGCCAGCCTGGACTTCTGTCCCAACTGCGGATCCAAAACGTACCGTCGCAAAGAAGGTTGTGGTGAATGTCTTTCGTGCACATACAGTGATTGCGGCTAACGACTAGGAGGCGTCATGGAAGCTTGTAGACAATGTGGTGTTAACATTGGGCATAAGGATGATTGCCCGGATAAACCAAAACCTTGTGACTGCGAAGCGAAGCTCTTAGCCTTCGTAGAGAAACTCCTCGAGGAGGTTAAGGCAGGCAAAACCAAAGGGATAGCTTGCCTCATAACGGAAGAGGCGGATGACGACGGCTTCGAATCGATATCAGGGATGATTATGGGACATCCAAACCTGCTCAACACCTGCAGATCAATCTCGTCACTGGCGACTGTACTACTAACTATGTTCGAGGGAGGAGAGAAATGTCCGTAACAAGGGAACAAGTGCGAAACATGATCGAGCGGGTAGAAAAGCTAGCCGAAGACTTGTTGTGTGAAACCTTCGGCGAGGAGGAGTCTCAGAAAGAACCCGTCACGGAGTTGGTGACGAGCTGGGGTACGTACATAGATAGGGTCAACCAATTGGCAGATAGAATCATCAGCACGGGAAAAACGTTCACTAAGATCCTCGCTGTAGGTCGAGGTGGATATATCCCTGCGCAGATAATAGCCTACCAATTGGGCATAAAAGGTCTGGATGCGGTGCTTTGTGTTCGCAAACCCGTGATGATTGCTATCCCCACATTTAACGAGCCTACTAGAGAGGTAGAGGACACAGGCGTCTTTACTGTCAGGGTGGAGAATGGGTCCTTCAATTACCACCTCGAGGACCTACTTGTGGTGGACTCCATCTGCGATACGGGAAGTACTTTTAAAGCTTTGGTGGGAGATTTCTCTCGAGCAACGTACTGCTCTGTATACGCCAAGCCTCGAGGTATCGCGAGCATGAAGTTAATGCAGAGTCCCCTACTCCATGTAGTGAACGTCCCAGATGCTTGGTGGGTCAAGTTCCCATGGGAGATGGTTTAGTTTCGAGCTCGTAGCACTTATGGGGGTGTCGGGACCCAGATCTCCTTGGGGAGGGGAGAGTCCAAATCCCGACACCATTCACCACTCTATTGCTTGTAGGGACGCGGGATGATGGAAGTAAAGGCTTCCAACACATTCCCCAAGCCAGTACCCTTCAATTGTTGGTACGCAACCTGCTGACCGCCTCCCGCTACCATACCATTCACTACTCCCGCAATCCAGGGCGCGCCTCGAGCTGCACTCTCCACACCTCCTAGAATACCACCAAGTACCAATGGAGTGAAGGATCTGTAGTTTTTGGGGATCTTCTGGAATAAGCTAGAATTCTTACCAGCCTTCATAGCCGTCATCAGTAGGGATATGAGTAGAGCAGCCAAACCAAAGCCTGGAATGCCCATCCCCAACATGCCCGAGAACTCCAAGACTTGATTGGCCAACGCGATGGGCATCTCGAGATCCCCGATCACCTCGATCTCCGTTGCGACCTCTTGGGCAGCACTCACCGAGGATGGTATAGGTGCCACGAACCCAAAGAGGAACGCAAGCACCAACAGTCCTGCAAAGAGCAATTTCATAATCGTAACCTGTAGTTGGTTAAGTTATAGTGCTGTGTACAACCAAGCAGCCATCGATATGGTAGCCGCCAGGAAGTACACGATTGAGGGGACGCCTTGCCAGATGACGATGCCCCATTGAACCTTACCTCTCCGAGAGATGTTGAGTGCCTCCTTCCCTCTCCACGCTTTGGTGCCTCGCCAATACAACCAAGCCACCAACACCAAGCCTGGTGAGCTGACGAGTGTGGGTAGCAGCTTCATCAGGATAGCCGTGAGTTGCGGATCGAATGTACAAGTCATGGACCTTCCCCTTGTACATGAAGTCTAAACCACTCGTGGTCTCTAGCTAACCCACCTAAGTTTGCATCCCCAACGGTAGCAGAGAGTTTATCCACGCTAACCTGTAGCGTACGTACCTGTTCCTGCATAACGGCGATGGATGTCATTGACGTAGCAAACCAAGCCATGATGGCAAGAGCTACAGGAATCATCTGAATGAGGAGAGGTTTAACGGAACTAGGCTCTCCATAACGGTTACGTCCTGTCATGTCGCCCCCCGTTCGATTTAGGATATCAACGAATACGCTTGTCCAACCACCCCATTAGGAATGTCCGCGACTTCTCCCGGATACGCGCATTCTCGATGTAACGCGCCATCTGGAAGTGATCCACCAACTTGACGTTTACCCGCTTGGTGATGCCCCTACGCTTAGAGCGCATTCGGATGAGTGTGGCTGAACCAACCCAACCATCCACCTTCAGTGGGGGTCTGTCATGGTGGATGACGTTGAGGGCCTTCTGTAGGAGACGCGCTGCTCTGTAGGGACCCATGTTGACGCCCGTATCGAAGAGCTCGATAGCCAGAGGGAGGTGATAGGAAGCGATGCGTTCCAGAGGTAGATGACGGTCCTCCCAGGACCCACGGTTATAGATCTCTTTTGCGTTTTGCCGAGTCATATCTACCATGCGCCCCTTATATCCGAAGCGCCTCGCCGTCCGTCTTGTGATCCCGTGGTTGGTTTCACCTCCAGGGTCGTTGGGGTTATTGACGTAACCACCTTCGAGAACGATCGTGTAGTTAAACGCCTTTGTGAATGCATGGCTCATAAGTGTCCCTTTACGTTGATTCGAATCTCCGCCATTATTGTTCAGCTATGAAGCTACAATTCATATAGCTAGCGGCATTTGATCCTGCACCAAATCTATTAGGCTTCACTTCTCCTGATGAAGCTATGGACATGGGTGCCAACGTAGTATTATTGGCGATAGAAACAAGGGATATTGTAGCAGCAGGTCGATAACCTACCGGCAGTGTGAAAACTACGCCAGTAATCGTGCCGTTTTTCACCGTACCCTTTATGACCACTAACCCCGTAGGTAGCTTCTGGAAAGCCCCCGTCGCCTCCACTCCTCAGACGAGTCGGGTCTATCCACGCGGACCACGACCAAGCAAGCGCCGATCGTATGGTTCCGTACCTCCCAACGGCTGTCATGTTCAGCTACGCTGGCAGATTCTAGCCAGCAAACGAGAAACGCAACCAGGCGCTATTTCGGCCGTTCGCACCAGAACCATAGGGCGAAGGTCG
>SDBT01008284.1_pt1 | contig 16990 bp, 10 predicted proteins | sample 2277101 | NCBI WGS metagenome assembly SDBT01 (sample SAMN10404973, study PRJNA504765) | marine sediment metagenome | isolation source: marine sediment core GS10_PC15, 103 cmbsf | place: Arctic Ocean: Southern Knipovich Ridge | collected 2010
GATGCACATGGCGAGTTGTTCGCGGATATGGGTCCGGCGCTTCATGAACTGATAAAGTCTGAGCGGCGATACCGCCATTCGCAGCTTGATATCACGCACAATCACGTTCACCTGCTTTACAGCGGTGGGCTTTGGTCGCAGATTTTCGACGGGGCGGTTGGCTCGTGGCGGATTCGCAACATCGCCGACGAGCACACCGGAAGCACGCTGTGGCGCAGCAAAACGCTGACGATGCTGTTCGGCCTGGTCGGAGCGATACCGAGCCTGGGCATGATCGCGGCGCTGGTGATATTCGCCCTCGGGTTCGCGGCTGCCATTCCGTCTGAACCGGCGGTGGAGGTAATCGAAGAATTTTTATCATCGACACCCGAACCGGCGGTGGACTCCGGCGAAGAAACTTATCAGCCCCTCTTATATTGGGGCACGCTGTTCTGTGCGATCGGATGGGCTGCGCTTGTAGCCGTCGGTTCGTCGATCATCGGCAAAGGGCTGATTCGCCTGTGGGGCAGGGCGGATCATCGCAAGCACTACGGTGCAATGCTGACGAACTTCGAGTATCTCAAACGCGCACTATCGGCGCGCACGTGCGAGAAGCTCATCGGCTGGCTTCGCGGCGGGCGAATCAGTGATGCTACGGCCGAGAAGATCGCCGTCGCAAACTGGCGGATTCTCCCGCATCTTCCGCTTTCGATTCTGCCGGCGCCTTTGCATCGAATACTGACTGACAGGGCGTTCGCAGCCGAAAAGCTCGGATACATTTTCGTCCGCCCGATACGTCTGCTGGTAAACGCCGACGCCCGCGAGCAATGGCTGCGTGACATGGTCGCCGAAGGCCAGCGCAAGCACATGCTGACCGACGAAGACGCCGAAGCGATCCTCTCACGCATCAAGGATAAGTTCATACAGAAGTATCTCAAGAGTCTCGCCGTCCACGTCTGCACGCTTCCGGTGACGCAGATCGTTTCGATAGCTGTTGCGTGGATATACGTGCAAACTCATCCGGAGTTGACCGCAGCCGAGGCGACAGCCGCCGCCGGGGCTATCCTGATAGCTTTCCAACTCGTGCCTCTTTCACCCGGTTCGCTCTGCCGCGGACTGTACGTTGTCTACCTGGTGATCCGCGAGCGGAATTTCAAGGACTACAACATCGCGGTGTTCCTCGGGTTCTTCAAATACGTCGGCTATCTGGCGTTTCCGATTCAGATGGCGAACCACTATCCGGCCCTTGCACGGTTCATGGCTGCCCACTGGGCGACTGGGGCGGTGCACATCCTGCCGGTGTTCGGCGAGCACGGTGCGCTGCTGGAGCATGCGGTGTTCGATCGGTTCTACAACTATCCGCTCTCGGTGCGCAATCGCATGGGTCGCCGGGCTGAATATCGCTCTTCGCTTGAACCGCGAAAGTGGCATGCGATTGTCACGGTGCTCACTGCTGCGGTGGTGTTTGGCGCTGTCGAAGCTCTCTGCCGCTCGAAGTGGGACGTACTGCCCACGCTGACGAATCTCTGGGCGATGGTGGTGATACTGCCCGTCATGGTAGGCTCGCTGGTGACGATCTACGCAGGTGGAATGCCCTTCGTCCCACGCATCAAACTGACGATTGTTTCGGGAGTGTTTACCGCAATCATGTGCGCTCTGGTGCACGCCGGTCTGATGTTCGTGCCCGCACTGGGCGGAACGGCCGGCGAACTTAGCGAGGTGATTTCCGAACTATGGTCCCGCGCAGGCTGGGGAGTATTCCTCTTTACGCTGATCGCTACGGTGGCGGGTTTGCTGACGGAGATAAACCTCGGCGAACCCAGGGCGCGATCGCAGGCGTGAGGCGGTCGATGGCGAGGATGTTCTAAGCGAAGACCCAGAATCGCAGGATGAGTTGGCAGGCGATGTTGGCGTAGATGCCAGCCGCGACGTCGTCGAGCAGCACACCCCATCCGAAGGGCAACTTTTCCAGCTGGCGAGCGGGGGGCGGTTTAACGATGTCGAAAAGCCGGAACGCGAAGAATCCCGCAGCGGTTACTATCAGCAGTTCCTGCAGGCCTGAGCCCAGCGGGAGTGCGAGGTAGGCGATCGACTGTCCGGCGAATTCGTCTATCGTGCAGGCGCCGGGGTCTTTCTTGCCCCATGCCTCTTGCGTGAATCGCCCGAGGGCTACGCATCCGATGCAGCTCAGCACGGCCAGCACCGCCATCGAACCGTTAACGCAGATCAGTCGCGACTGCGAGAACCATGCCACGGCGAGGAATGCTGCGGATATCACCGCCGAGCCCCACGTGCCCGGTGCGATGGGCAGGTATCCGGTGCCCAGTCCGGTAACGATGATCTTTTTAATCCTTGTCATCAGGCGTCGTGACCTTTTCATATCTGGATATGTGCGGTACGTTTCGAAAGCTGACAAGTGCCCTTTTTAATGGCCGCCATCAGGCGTCGGGAGTTTCCCGGTCTTCGTCATCGGCGACCAGGAGTTTCCTTGCCTTGGAGATGTATGAAATTCCGCTCAGCACGCTGACGATTACCGCCAGCCAGATTACGATTATCTTGGTGATCGTCGCCCACGGGGGGCCTGTGACGTTGGCCATCTGATAGATCACCGTGCAGATGGCGACCGATTGGACGAACATTTTTATCTTACCTGCCGAGGTGGCGGGGAATTTTATTCCCTGCGATTCGCTGTATCCGCGGATGGCGGAGACTATGAACTCGCGTGCGAGTATCGCTACGACCATCCACGCCTGGACGCCCGAGGCCATGCCGCCAAGCATCCATGGGGGAAGGTTTGCTTCGAATGTGGGTATGACGGCCGGGTCGGCGGCGAAGTTCTCGCCGCAGAGCATCACGAACGCACCGACGACGAGAACCTTATCGACGAACGGGTCCACGATTCGCCCGAAGGCGCTGGTCAGGTTGTACTTCCGGGCGACCCACCCGTCGAGTATGTCGGTGATTCCGGCGATGATGTAGATGACGAAGGCTATATTGAGCAGCCACTGGCCCGTCTGCGTGCCTTGCTCGTAAAGCCCGAGCAGGACGAAGAAGATGGCGGACAGTGCGATCCGGCCGACGGTAAGTTGATTTGGAAGCTTCCAGTTCATGTCGTTATTGTCGATCTTGGATTGACGATTGTCAATCGACAATAAGATCGTATCCATCTGCCCCGACGATCTTGCCTTCTACGAACGTCCCAGCCTGCGCAGGAGATGTCAGTATACAGAGGGAGTCTATTTCCGGGGCTTGGCCGTAGTATCTGCCCACGCATCGGCCTTGGTCGTCAGGTCCGTCCACAAGCACGGTGATTGGCGAATCGATTACGCTTTCATTGGCGTCGAAAACTATTTTTTGCTGGGCGAGCATAATCTGCTCGGCGCGGTAGGCCTTGACGTCGTCGGGAATCTGATCGGGCATGTCAGCTGCCGGCGTGCCTTCTTCCGGCGAATACTCGAATACGCCCAGTGCGTCGAATTCGAAATCGTTGACGAACTGCAGCAGTTCCTCGAACTGCCCCTCGGTCTCGCCGGGGAAGCCCACGATAAACGTGGTTCGCAGAACCATGCCCGCTACGCGATCGCGCAGGGAGGTAAGCACCGATTCGATTTGCGTCCGCTTGATGCCGCGGCCCATTCGCCGAAGTACGTCGTCGGATATGTGCTGGAGCGGCATGTCCACGTAGGGCAAAACTCGTTCGCAGCTCGCCATCGCGTCGATCAGTTCGTCGCTGAACGATTGCGGGTAAGTGTACATCAGACGCAACCACTCAACACCGTCAAGGGCGTCCAGTTTTCGCAGCAGCGCCGCGAGCGTAGCGCCATCGGAAGTCTCGCTTCCATACGCCGTGGTGTCCTGCGCGATCAGGTTGAGTTCGATCGCACCGTCGGAGATCAGTTCGGCAGCTTCGGCGAGAACGGTATCGACGGGTTTGGATCGGTAAGGTCCGCGTATCTGCGGGATTGTGCAGTAGGTGCATCGGCGGCTACAGCCCTCGGCGATGCGAAGGAACGCGGTGTGCCTGGGCGTGAGTCTCAGGCGTCCGAGGTCGTCGCCGCATGGCCCGCCCGCTTTGTCTATGCCCGTGAACTGCCCCTCTCCGATGACGGCTTTGAGTATCTCGTCGCGATTGAACACGCCCACGACCGCATCGATACCGTCGGCCTGTCCGTAGAGTGCTTCGCCGTCGCGGCTTGGCAGGCATCCGGCTACGATTACCCGCTTGGCGCTGCCGGAGCGTTTGTGCTCTAGTGCTTCGGCGATAACCCCGAGCGATTCATCGCGGGCAGCGGACAGGAATCCGCAGGTGTTTATGACGATGGCGTCGGCTTGGTCCATGGTTGCGCCCACAACACAGCCGCCCTCGGCGATCGCGGCGAGCATCTTTTCGCTGTCGACGAGATTCTTCGGGCAGCCCAGCGAAACCAGGCAAACTTTTATTGGGACACTATCAGGCATAATTGCTCACGTAATTGTTGAGCTGCTTATTATACTGTCTGAATGTCATTGAAGCTTAAGCCATTTTTTATCGGTGATCTGAAGATCGAATTCCCGGTGGTCCTTGCGAGCATGGCCGGTTACACGGACCTTGCCTATCGCGAAATCTGCCGCGATATGGAGTGCGATTACTGCACCACCGAGATGATGCTGGACAAATGCCTTCTGGTAAGTGGTAAATTGCGCCGCCGTTTGGCTGCGATCAGCGATCGGGATCATCCTGTGGCCGGTCAACTCATAGGCAACTCACCGGACGTAATGGCCACCGCTGCTATTGAACTCGTGAAGATGGGCTTCGACGTGATCGACCTGAACTTCGCATGCCCGGTAAACAAGGCGATTCGGCGAAAGCGGGGCGGGTACTTCATGAGCCGGCCCGAAGAGGCGCTGGAAGTTACCCGCGCGGTGATCGCCGCGGTTGACAGGCCCGTCACCCTCAAACTGAGGCGCAGATTCAAGGAAGACGACAGCGAAGATAATTTCTACGCGATAGCCCAGGGCGCGTTCGCCGCCGGGGCGGCTGCCATCGCCGTCCATGGGCGCAGCGTGGAAGCCAAGTACACCGGTCCGGCCGATTGGGGCTTTCTCGCCGAGGTCGCGCTGAGATTCCCCGATAACACCGTGCTGGGCTCGGGCGACGTGATGACGCCCGCCGCGGCGATCGATATGCTACGCCAGACCGAACTCAACGGAGTGCTCGCCGCTCGCGGTGCGTTGGGTAATCCGTGGTTCTTCCGCCAGGCGAGGGACATCGCGGCTGGGCGCGAGCCATATCAACCGAGCTTCGCAGAACAGCGCGAGATAATGCTGAGACATTTCGCCGACGCCTGCAAGCTGTACGGCCAGGTGCGCGGGCCCAAGATCATGCGGAAGTTCGGTATCAAGTACGCACGCAACCACGCCCATGCGCGATCTGTGCGAGTGGCGTTCATCGATGTCAAACGCTCGGATCAGTGGCATGAGGTGGTCGAGAAGTTCTATACGGACTAGAGCAGTTCAATCGTGAAATGCTCGGATGCACAAAGAGCGTACTCCGCGAAGCACGCCCTTTGGTCAAGCCTTACTTGAGAGGAGTTTTCAATAGCCTGTCTAACGTCTTCCTCCTCCGCGTCCGCCGCCGCCACGTCCTCCTCCGCGTCCGCCGCCACCGCGTCCGCCGCCACGTCCGCCGCCACCACGTCCGCCGCCGCGTCCGCCACGGAATCCGCCGCTACGTCTGCCACCGCCGCTGCGTCCTGCTCTCACGGATCTGCCGCGTGAGCCTCTCGAAGCACGCCCGAACGAACTGAACGATCTGTGGACGGACCACTGACCACGGGCGATGTTGCGGCTGGTTTGCATCCTTCGTGTCGTGCCGCTGGTGCGGAGATTTCCGGTTCCGCGGTTGGTCCTGCGTCCGGACCTTCTGGCGTTACGATTCGTTCGCCCTTGTGTCCTGTTGACGGCTGGCGAGCTGGTTCTAGACGTTCGGTTCCTGGTTCTTGGCGTGTCACCGCGCGTCCGTCTGCGACCTCTGGTTCCGGTCGTTGCCAGGACATTGTTGCGACCGCCGCGGTTGGCGCTGCCTCTGACGGCCACTGCTCTGGATCCGTCTCGAGAGGCGAGGTTGCCACGTCGTCCTAGGCGTCCGCCCAGGGCGTCGCCCCGACCGTGGCCTCGTCGGTTGCCCCGGCCGAAGTGTGTCACGTTATGACGACGGTGATGACCGTGACCGCGATGGCGATGACCGCTGCCGTAGCTGAAGTAGAATCCGTTCCAGTAGTATGGATACCCGCCATACCAGTAGGATCTGTAGTATGGGTAATAGCCAGAGTACGGGTAATATCCAGAGTATCCGTAGTACGGGTAGCTGTAGGTGCTGTAGTAATTGTAGATGTTCACGTCTTCAGGCTGAGAGTCCCCGACGTATAACGTTTCGGTGCGGACCTGATCTGCCTGCTCTGCGGAAATTGCCTCGACCTTTCCGACGAGTTTCTCGCCCTTGGTCGATTGCCGGCCGGCTGGTTCGCTCTCCTGGAGATTCAGCGTTGCGATCTGGTAGCCTTCCTTGTAGGCCGGGGACTGCTCGGCTATGGCGCGAAGGCTTTCCATGTGCTTTGTGGTCTCGTCGGAGATTGGCGACTTGTCAATCTGGTTGTCGTACCACGCCGCCAGTTGACCGGTCAGATGCTGAACGAATTCGTCTTTGGGCAGTTTGCCCGCCGATTTGTCCAGGGCGGCGATAGCTTCGTCCATCGAACCTTCCTGGGCCTTGTTGAATGCGATAACGCCCCATGCCAGGGGGTTGTCGCTGTCAAGCTGTATGAGAGTTTCGGCTTGGCGAGATGCGATCCCTACCAGACCGAACTCGGTTAATCGTCGAAGGTATGCTTCGTGCAGTTCGACGTTCTGGCCATCGGCGGCTAGGCCCTGTGAGAAGGCCTCAATGGCAGCCGACGGTGTTTCGGAGTTTCGAACGGCTTCTATCTGTGCAACTGCGGTGTTGGCCGAAATGTTACTCCCCAACAAAGCGACTATCCCGAGGCCGCAGATGACGCCAATCATCCTGAGTGAAGGTTTCATGATCGCACCTTTCCAATAACAGGCAGGTATCGTCCCGCCCTTGCCTCTCGATCAATTCGTGCTCGCCCTGTCATATTCATGCTGCCTGCGTCATCGTTTCGCCCGACGCATGAATGCGACATTTCAAACACCCATTGCTCTACTGAATTCTACGTAGGCAGTTTCGATTAGTTGGTCTCAAACTGACCGACCGGTCAGTCAATCTGCCTTGGCTCTCTACGGTGTGTTAGACACGTCAGTTGCGGGGGTGGTTAGCGAATGTTTTTTCAGGGGGTGAAAATATCCCGCCAGGCTTCTGCAACTGCTTTAGGGAACGAACCTTCACGATGTCGAAAACTTCGCCCGACATGCTGGAGATTCCCGTGCGAGTCGTAGATTACCGTCACCGGCCAGAAGCTTTCGGTGCTATCGAGAGGGTGGGCGTATCGCATGTCGTGAAATGTGATTATATGATTGCCGTTGGACTGGGTGTAATCGGCCCGCATTTTGTTGCCCGCGAACCAGTTGTATATCTTCACTTGGCGGAGCTCTCGCGCGGAGCGAACCCACTGATTGTCGGTCTTGGTTGCATGTTTATGCTGCAACGTCTCGTTTGGCGCGTCGGAAAAGTGATGCACCCGCATCGCGACCCATCCGTCTTCGGTCTCCAGGACCGCCCGCCAGAGGAAGATAGTCCCCAGCGCCGGAAAGGCATCGGCCCGGATTATGGTTTCCGGTTTCTCGTAGGCGGCGATGGCTTTGGTGACGGCGAGATCGTGAGCGACGCGCCCGGCCGCGAGGTAACCGATGCTCAAAGCAAATCCGATCCATCCGATGGCGAGCGTCGCTTTGACGGCGGGTCCGCGGGCGAACTTCCGCGTCAGATAACATGTCAGCAGCGTCAATATCAGCAGCGGCGTGTAAATAATGTCCACGATCGCTATGGCGTCGATGGTGTAGCGAGCTTTGGTGAAGGGGGCAAGCAGTTGCGTTCCGTAGCTCGTACACCAGTCCAGCAGCGGCGCAGATAGCACCGCGACGAACACGCACGCATAAAGCAGCCAGAACGGTTTGCGGTGACTGTCATTGCCGTTATTTGCGGCACGTCGGCGGAACCACCACCAGGCGAGTGCGACTGGCAGGGAGAGAATCGGCGTCATGAACAGCGAATGACTCAGTCCGCGATGGATCACCACTCGCGTGAACTGGTCCACTTCGGCGCCCGTAAGCGAAAGGAACGGGCTGACGAACATGTCCCAGTCCGGGAGCGTCGCGGCGAAGGCGGCCACCCACGTCGCATCGCGCCCGATCCGCTGGCGAAAGCCCAACTGTGCAGTCACCGCTCCGAGAAGCCCTTGCGTGATCGTATCCATTTCGCAATTGTACGCGTGGCGAGGTGCTGAGCGAGCATTGACTTGGATGGAAAACCTGTTAAAATCATGATTCGCAGGGACCAAGCGGGTAGTTCTTGCGACGAAACGGAGACTCGTTGTAAATTGCCGGCTGCGACCGGTTGGAAGGGAGCTTCACTTGAGACACTCAACGCTTATCGTGTCATTACTTTTATGCCTGGCGACGGCGCAGATTGCTCAGGGCCTGACTTTCGAACGCCCACTGGATAGCGGTGCGATTGACCTGACTACTACCTCCATCAGCGGAAACACCATTACGGTCGGGCCAGCCACGACCATCTGGGTGGACAGGAGAAGTGTATGGGAATACTGGTGGATGAGTTTCAAGATGTCGGATGTTGACACTTCCACGGTCTACCAGTTCCAGATCGATGCGCCGCTGCTGTTCGGTTCGGACGGCTATACTGTCGCCTCGTATCAGAACAGTACACGCCTGGTTTACAGCTATGACGGCGTCAACTGGGAGCGTTTCGATAACGGGGCGGTCGACTACTTGGCCTATTACACCTTCTCGAACAATACACCGTTCAGCAGTTCAACTGTCTACGTCGCCCTGGACATCCCGTACACAACCGCGATGACGGCAGCTCATACCGCGTCGCTTGTTTCAAGCCCGTGGGTAAGCCCGACAAAGAGGTCCAACGCCAATCTCGTTTTTAATCGGACGATAGGTGGAATTGACCAATATGGCAGAGATGTTCCGCGGCAGGATATGTTTGCCTACAAGATCACCAATCCTGCGATCTCCGAGCCCAAGAGCAAAATCGTTATCACTACCGGAACCCACTCAGCCGAGCACGTCGCAACCCATGTTTTCCAGGGAGTTGTCGATTTCCTGACGGGCGATTCCTACGAGGCTGCTCTGTTACGCAATTATGTGGAAGTTTACGCTTATCCACAGATAGACCCCGACGGCAGATACGCAGGATACTCGCGTGCCAACCAGGAGCATCTCGGTGACATAAACCGATCTTGGCTATTCACCCTGCCGTATTCCAAGGCGTATAGTAATCTGGATAAGATCAAGACTACGATGATCGTCGATACCGGCGGAGATGTTGATATCTTCATCGATTTCCATGGCCAGAGAGAGCAGAAAAATACGATCTATGCCACACCTGAGATGCGGGAAGGTGATTATATAACTGCCTTGATGAGAAGCGGGTCCTTCACCGAATCCGGCGGAAAGGGAGATCCTAATCGCAGCCGTGGATGGGCGGAGATGTATCTCAATGCAGAGGTCAGCGTGACCGCCGAGACAGGCTGGATGACCTGCCTTACCACTGAAGAATTCAACGCCCTCGGCGAAACCTACGGCCTGGCGATGTACGACTCACTCGTGACCGATAAGACCGGCTATGAACTGACCGTCGTCTCCGGCAGCGGTTCGAGCCTCTATAACGCGGGCGACGTGGTTGCAATCGCCCCAGACGCAGCACCAACGAGCATGGTATTCAACGGCTGGTCCGGAGATATCGCCGGCGTAGCGAACACCGCTGCGCTGTGCACCACTTACACAATGCCCGCAGCCGATGCGAGAGTCACCGCTACCTATGCATCGGACACTGTCTTCCACACGCTGAGCGTCATCAGCGGACGCGGTTCGAGCACCTATAACGCAGGCGACGTTGTCGCAATCGAAGCAGACTTACCCGCCAGCGGCCTGGAGTTCGACTTCTGGGACGGAGATATCGACGGAATATCCGACGCCAACGCCGCGAGCACGACAATCATCATGCCGGCCGCGGACGCAACGATCACCGCGATTTACCGCGCTGTCTATGGCCTGACGGTTACCAGCGGAAGTGGGACGGGAAGCTACGAGGAAGGTCAGACCGTCGATATCGAAGCTGCCCCGCTGGTCGGAAGAACGGTGTTCTTCCAATGGGCCGGCGACACTGACGGCGTGGACGATGTCTACGCATTCAATACGATGGTTACCATGCCCGCAGACGACGTTACCCTGAGAGCCCTGTACAAATATCGCGGCGATTTGGACGAAAACGGAGTTGTCGATATCGCAGACCTGAACATGATCCTGATCGATTGGGATAAGTCCGGTGCGGCTTTAAGGTATCCTCGTTCCGATGCCGACGGAAATGGAACGGTCAATATTGTTGATCTGAGTATAGTACTCGACGACTGGGGCAAGACTTCGTTCTAGCCCGCAGGGCCGGGCTCTGCCCTACGAACTGATATGTCGGTCGCGACAATCGCCAACTTGTCCGGCGTAGCCTTGGCGAAGTCGGATCAGCAATCCGAATTCCGCAATCGGAAATTGCTACTCCCACTCGATGGTGGCGGGGGGTTTGGAGGAGATGTCGTAGCAGACGCGATTCACGCCGCGGACTTCGTTGATGATGCGGTTCGAAATGGTGGCCAGCACGTCGTAGGGAATCCGCGACCAGTCGGCTGTCATGAAATCGCTGGTATCGACCGAGCGCACGGCGACGACGTTCTCGTACGTTCGCCCGTCGCCCATCACGCCGACCGATTGAACCGGCAGCAGCACGGCGAATGTCTGTGCGGTCTTGCGGTATAGGCCGTTCGCGGTGATCTCTTCCAACAGAATATTATCCGCCTGCCGCAGCACTTTGAGGCGGTCCCTCGTCACTTCGCCCAGGCAGCGGACGGCTAGCCCGGGTCCGGGGAACGGGTGACGCCAGACCATCTGCTCGCTGAGGCCCAGCAGTTCGCCTGCGTGGCGGACTTCATCCTTAAACAAATCTCTCAGCGGTTCGATAAGCTCGAACCCAAGCTCTTTGGGCAGTCCGCCGACGTTGTGGTGCAGTTTGATGTTCGCGGCTTGGCCTGCAAGTGAATGGCCGGATTCGATCACGTCCGGGTAGAGCGTTCCCTGTGCGAGGAACTTGGCGTTGGGGATATCCTTCGCGGCGGCTTTGAACATGTCTATGAACTTATGTCCGATGCGGCGGCGTTTTTCCTGCGGTTCGGTAATGCCCACCAAATCGTCGAGGAATTCATCCTCGGCTTCGATGACCGTAAGGTTCATCTTGAAATGCTCACCGAACGTCTTGCGGACCATGTCCACTTCGTTCATTCGCATCAGGCCGTTATCGACCAGAATGCAACTGAGCCGATCGCCGATTGCCTTGTGCAGCATCGCCGCGACCACCGATGAATCCACGCCGCCCGAGAGTCCGCAGATTACCTGCTCGTCGTCGCCGACGCGCGAGCGGACGTCCTCTATGACGCTATCGATGAACGAGCCCATCTTCCAGAGGCCGCTGCAACCGCATATTTTGTACAGGAAGTTGACGAACAGTTCGTTCCCGTGTGGGGTGTGGGTAACTTCCGGGTGGAACTGCACGCCATAAAAGTCGCGTGTCTTGTGCTTCACTGCGGCGAAGGGGCAAGTGGGCGTGGTCGCCAGCGCCTCGAAATCGTCACCGAGCGAACGAATCTGATCGCCGTGAGACATCCACGCGGAGGTCTCTGTCGGAATACCGTCAAGCAGTTGCCCCGGCTGAGTTATCGAGAGCGTCGCCCGGCCGTACTCGCGAGTTTTGGCTGGCGTAATTTCCGCACCGAGTATCTGACACGACAGCTGCATTCCGTAGCAGATACCGAGAATCGGGATTCCCATGTCGAAGAGCTTTTCGCTGCAGCGTGGTGCGTCGTCGTCGTAGACGCTGGACGGACCGCCAGTGAGGATCAAGCCCTTGGGGTTGTAGCTAGCCAGTTGCTCGGGTGTCACGTCCGGACTTGCCAGCACGGAGTAGACACCGTTCTCGCGGATGCGGCGGGCAATGAGCTGTGCATACTGGCTGCCGAAATCGAGGATGACGATTGTCTCTGATTGTCCTGCGGGTATCGCCATTGGTCTTCCTGTGTGTCGTGCTGGTTTGTGAAAAAGGAAGGTAAAATGATACGAATTTCGCACCTCCGAAGCAATGGTTTGATTACCCGAAGTTACAAAGTTCCTAAGCGGAGAGAGTTCCGGGGGCGGAGAGAGTTCCAAATAGTGAGGTGGGTCTCACCGAAGGCATCCTACGGACCTGACCCGCCGCGCTGGAGCGCACTTACAGTTTAGATCACGGTTTATCGGAAATGAGTGAAAGAGCGTCTATTCCTGGAGTTTCTTCGTCGCCAGGGCGTCCAGCTTCTGGGCGAACCATTTTTCGCGCCCCAGCATAATCGTGGCGTGTCCTGCCGGTGCAAGGGTAATCAGTTTCTTGGGTTCGGGTGCGGCGCTGAAGACGGCCAGGCCCTGCTTGTAGGGCACTACGGCGTCGATTCTTCCGTGGACGACCAGGAGCGGACAGGTGAGCCTGCTCGCCGCCGCGACAGCCGATGCCTCGGCCGGGTCGAACCGCCCGATCACCCCGGCGCGGATGAGTATTTCTTCACGCATGGGCTCAGAGAGCACCTTGAAATGATTGTTGGTGATCTCCCGCAGGTCCTCAAATGGCGCTACAGCCATCACCCCGCGACACCGTGAGTCGGCAGCTGCGTACTGTACGGCGATAGATGCGCCCATGGACACGCCGAACGCGTAGAGCGGTTCAGTCACCACCGACTCGGCCGTCAGTGCGTCGATGACGGCGACGGCGTCGCGGTGCTCCAGTGCTCCCCACGTTATGTACTGGCCGCTGCTGCGTCCGTGGGCGCGATGGTCGATAAGCACCGCATCGTAGCCCATCTTGGCGAGCCTCTCGGCCAGCGGAAGGTAGCGGGCCTTGGAATCGATGATTCCGTGCAGGATCAGCACGGTTCCCAGCGGCGGAGTTGTCTTGCTCGCCAGAACCCATGTATCGATGACGGTCCCGTCGTCCATGGCGATTCGCCTGTGCGCGTCGATCCGTCCGCTGGCAACGAGTTTTTCGCCTGACGGCAGAATTGCGATCTTGGCCTTGCCGTATGCGGTGCTCGGGTGGATGAGTTGGCGGGCGTAGTAGTCGCGGCTGCATCCGCCCGCGATTAGCGTCATCAGTCCGACCAAGGCCGGCAGGATGTATCGTCGCATGGTTCGCCCCTTGAGAGCAGTTTACGTTTATTCTGCAACCTTTCTGCTGGCTGCGCCTGCGGCTGACGTCGTCAGAACACCTTCGGAACCCAAAGGGGGTGCCTCGGTTTCCTTCCTTGTCAACCTTGCCTCGCCAACGCAGAAACTGTCGTATCTCAATCGTAAAATGCTCTAGTGCAATGAATCAGGTTCGTTTGAACTGCTTTTCGAGTTCCTTGAGCGTGAGCTTAAGTTGCGTTGGCCTTCCGTGCGGGCAGGACGACGCCTTGTCGATTCCGTCTGCTCTGGTCAGCAGCGAGTCGATTTCTTCTGCGGTCAGCGGATCGCCGGCCTTGACGGCAGCTTTGCATGCCATCATCTCCAGAACGTCCTCGATGAGTTTTTCCGGTTGGGCAGTCTCATCTTCGCCGAGCTGGTCCAGCAGGTCGCGAATGAACTGATCGGCCGCTACGCCTCGCTCGGCCAGCAGCGACGGGAACCGCTGAACCGCGACGGCCGCGGGCCCGAACTGCGCTACTTCGATTCCGAGTTTGGTCAGCAGGTCGGACTTCTCTTCGAGCAGGGCAGCTTCGGCGCTGGTTACTGTAAGGGGCTGGGGTATCAGCATTCGCTGCGAGGTGCATGCCCCATCGGCGAGGCGGCGTTTGAGATCGTTGTAGATGATCCGCTCGTGCAGTGCATGCTGGTCGATGACTGCGATGCCATCGTCGTCGGATGTCACTATGTACGAATTGTGCACCTGCATGGCGTGGCGGTGGGCAACGGGCGGCGAGTAGGCTTCGGCTTGCTCAGCCGTGGTCACAGCGGCAGGTTCGCTGTGCGTCGCAGGCTGGGGCGATGGCGCAGATTCAAACCTGCCGATAGGTGCTGCCCGCTCGATAGGTCGGGCACCTGTGGTGAACTCCGCCGAAGCGCCTGCGGGCTGGCTTTGACGCTCGGGAAAGCTGAAACGCGGCTGGGGAGGCGGGGCGGACTTGAAAAAGTCGGCCAGCGCTTCGCGAAGCGATTGCTGCTGCGCCGTAGCGGCTACGTCGTCGGCGGATTCGCTTTGCGGTTCGCCGAACTTGCCGCCCTGGGTCTCGAACGTCGCCGAGGGCGTGAGGTTGGCTTTGTTCAGCGTTTCCTTGAGGCTCGCCAGCAGCGATCCGTGGACGGCTTGGCCGTTGCGGAAGCGGACTTCGATCTTGGTCGGGTGCACGTTGACGTCGACGTCGCCCGGATCGAGCGTGATAAAGATGAACGCGACCGGGAACTTTCTGGGGTCCATCAGGCCGCGGAATGCCTCTTTCAGTGCGTGGGCGAGCAGGCGATCGCGGATGTATCGCCCATTGAGGAAGAAGTACTGCCACTTGCCCGAACTGCGAGCTGCCGACGGCGGGCCGATGAGCCCGGCGATGTCGCAGCTTTCGCGATTCGTCGAGAAGGGAAGCAGCGATTCGGCCAGTTCCGCGCCAAACAGGTCGCGCACTCGCTGCATCGTCGACTCGGCGGCGGGGAGGTTCTGCACCTCGCGACCGTTGTGCGTGAGCGTGAATGCCACCTGCGGATGCCCGAGGGCAAGGCGGTTGAGTTGCTCGCTGATGTGCCCGAACTCGGTGTTGACCGTTCGCATGAACTTTCGCCGGGCGGGCGTATTGAAGAACAAATCGCGAATCGTCACCGTCGTGCCCGGTGCCGAGGCGCATGGGCGAACGTCTTCAACGGAATCGCCCGACGCGCTGATCTCGTGAGCACCATCGTCGTCTTGCTTCCGCGTGCGGATGTGGGCGTGCGATATCGACGCTATCGACGCAAGCGCCTCGCCGCGGAAACCCATCGTATCGATTGCGAACAGATCTTCATCGGTGTTGAGCTTGCTGGTGGCGTGCGGCGAAAACGCCAGCGCCAGATCGGCCGCGCCCATGCCGCTACCGTCGTCGCTGACGGAGATGAGCTTCTGCCCGCCTTGTTCGATAACCACGTCTATCCGGCTGGGGTCCGCATCGATTGCGTTCTCGACGAGTTCTTTGACCACACTGGCAGGACGCTCGACGACCTCGCCGGCGGCGATCCTGTTGACCAGTGCTACAGGAAGTACGTGAATATCGGACATGGGCACAGGATAGCAGGATTTGCCCTCCGACAAAACGCCAATCATGGAATTGACAATCAGGGCGTGCGCTCAGGGCGTGCGTTCAAAGACCGGCGTTCCGTCGACCGCTAAACGGGGCAGTTGCGCTCGACTCGAAGGGGTAACCATCGCTAATCGCAATGATTGGGGTGCCACTACCCTTTAGGTAGTGCTAGAGCATGATGCGGTCGCGGCGTGAACCTGAGCGAGCATCGCCATAAATGGCGGTGGCATCCATCTGCGGAGGCTTATTCCTTAAGGTCGTATTCCTTGATTTTGCGATAGAGTGTGCGTTCTCCGATTCCGAGGATTTTTGCGGCCTGCTCGCGGTTACCCGAGAGCATCTTGAGCGTGTTTGCGATGAGTTGCTTTTCGGCTTCTTCCAGCGAGATACCGGCCAGTTGCTCGAAATGCTTGCCTGTGACGGTTTCGGGGGGCGAGTAGATTTCCGATGGGATATCGTCGACGGTCAGCTTGTCGCCTTCTGCCAGGGCGACCATGTTCTGGACGGCGTTGCGAAGCTGGCGGACGTTGCCCGGCCAGGGGTAAGCCATCAGCACGCGACGCGCGTCGGCGGCGATGCCCTTGATCTTGGAGGCGTGATTTTCGTTGGCGTCCGCGATGAAGTGCTCGATCAGCAGTGGAATATCGTCGCGGCGATTGCGGAGCGGCGGAATTTCCACGGTCGCGCCCTTGATGCGGAAGTAGAGATCTTCGCGGAACTGCTTGTTTTCGACGCGGGCGGCAAGGTCGCTGTTGGTCGCGCTGATGATGCGGACGTTGACCGTCTTGGGTTCGTTCGCTCCGACACGGACTACTTCGCCGTTTTCGAGCACTCGCAGCAGTTTGGCCTGCATGGCAAGCGGCATGTCGCCGACTTCATCGAGGAACAGTGTTCCACCGTCGGCGTGCTCGAATCTGCCCTGGCGATCGCCGGCTGCCCCGGTGAACGCGCCTTTGACGTGTCCGAAAAGTTCATCTTCCAGCAGCGATTCGCTCAGACCTGCGCAGTTGATGGCGACGAAGCGGTTCTCGGCGCGGTTGGAGTTCTGGTGGATGGCGTTTGCGAGCAGTTCTTTACCCGTGCCCGATTCGCCGAGGACCAGCACCGGCAGGTTGGATTGTGCAAGGCGGCGGACGTTGTCGAGTATCCGCACCATCAGCGGACTCCGGCCGATGATATTCTCGAAGCCGTACTTCTCGTCGAGGCGGTCCTTGAGCTGGCGGATCATTCGCTTTTGTGCGGTGTGCTCTGCCGCCCGCGAAACGACCGCCCGCAGTTCATCAAGGTCGAGCGGTTTTTCGATGTAATCGAACGCTCCCTGCTGCAATGCGGATCGGCAGGTGTCGATTGATCCGTGAGCGGTAACGAGTATTACCTTTGCCGATGGGGCGCTTTTAATGGTTGCTTTGAGGACGGCCAGCCCGTCGGCAGCCCCGCCGAGCATCAGATCGGTTATGACG
>SDBT01008285.1_pt1 | contig 16990 bp, 32 predicted proteins | sample 2277101 | NCBI WGS metagenome assembly SDBT01 (sample SAMN10404973, study PRJNA504765) | marine sediment metagenome | isolation source: marine sediment core GS10_PC15, 103 cmbsf | place: Arctic Ocean: Southern Knipovich Ridge | collected 2010
AGGAACTGTTCTCTTATTCCTGCGTCTGGGAGGAACTGTTGCCCTATCTGGGAGAAGTCTGCCGTGAACCGTGTTAGGACATCTATGTGGATGTAGTGCTTCCTCGCGATCTCTATGTCCTGAATTCTCCTCGTCATGAGGGAGATCGTATTCGCGAGCTGTACGAGGCGAGGGATGTCGGCATCATCGTCCCTGTTCAAGTCTAGAGTTTCAAACCTTGCCTTGAGTACCGCTAGCTCTCTCCTAGCGTTGAGGAGCTCTAAGTCGGAGTTCAGATAGTCCTGAGCTCTATCCGCTAGTTCTGGATTCCTTGCGACGATGGCGAGGATCTTAGCGTCACCTAGGCCAGACTCTCTAGGACCGTGCCTCCAGCACTTACCGCTGCCGAAGTGGTCCGTTCCCTTGCCTGCGAGCTGGGTGCAGATGTAGCCATCTTGCTTCATACCGCCACAGATGTTACCGCTACCGAGCTCTTCTTTGCTCGTAATACGCCTAGCCATAACGCTCCTCTACAGAAGTGAAGGGCTTAAGAGCTTTTCGTAGAGCAAGGATAGCGTCCCGAGTTTCATCATCTACAGAGAGGGTAGCCCATAACGGTCCATACTCACCTGTAGCCCTTTCTATACAGACAGGTATACGGGGCCAGCTCTCTAGCGAGAACTGATCCGTTAATCTTTGAGCTGCAGCTACTAACGCCTTGTTATCTGCCATAAGGTAATTACCTCTTACACTTTGTTGGGAATTTCAAGCTAAGGAGGATTGCCGCTAACTCCTTCCGCTTCTTCTCAATGCTCTTCTTGCTCCCTTGCGCCTTCTCTCTTAAGAGCTCTAGCTCCTTACGTCTCCAATCCTGTATCAGGTTACTCCTTAGCTCCTTCAGAAGGGCTCTTCTCCTTCTCTACGTCATAGATGGCGTTCAGCTCTAACGCGTCCCCTTTCTTTGCTCCCCTGAACCAGGCGCCGAGGCGAGAGCCAGAGCGAAGGGGGAGATGTCCAGTCCAGCGGACAGGGAGGAACTGTGGAACGTTGATGTCTCCGTTTAACTGCAGCCAGTTGCCAGGAGGTGGGTCTTCGTGATCTGTAGGGCGAGGTGGGAGATAGACGCAGACAGATAGCTCTGCAGTGTTTCGCTGTGTAGGGTAGCTGTTACTCTCCATGTTATTCTTAGCAGCGATCAATGTGAGAGTCCACTCCTCCCCTTCTGGGACAGTAGGGCCAATGACGAGATGTCGTGGGCCTTCTGCTGGGACGAAGTGATGGTGACCGACTGATTCTATGAACTCGTAGTTATCGTAGCTGTCTATCTTAAGCATAGGGGTATCTCCTCTCCTTTTCTTACGTCATCTTTCCACAATGTCTACACCTGTGACGGCTCTTTTCAAACCCCCAGCAAGCGCTCATGTCTACACCTACTGCGTAGATGAAGATATTCCTCTTGCACGTGCAGCCTCCCTCGTGATGAATGCATCTCGCGCAGCGGAAGTCAGGGGCAGCTATGCCTACGACGTATTCCTTGCCGTCTCTAATGAGGGGAGTTATATGATTGGGATTAGTGCTAGCCATAGCTTCTCTCCTTACTCTATTATACCACAAAGTGGGTACATATGTCAACTAGGGGAAGGGGAGGGAGTCACCGTTGCCGCCTTGACCGCTTCCCTCAGTCTATCCCTTGCGGAAACACTTGTGCTCTCTCTTCCCCTAACTTCTCGATGAGCAGGCGGTAGGCTGCTATTGCCATATCCCTCTCGGGATTATGCTCGTTAATAGATTCTATATTAAGCTCTAGCCTCCTAATCCAGGTAGCATAGTTCTCATCCCTCAGTATCCCCATCTCCTGAAAGTTCTTCTTAGCGTTCTGGATTGTATTCCATGCGGACGAAATCTGCATCTCCGTCCGGTAACCATCCTTAGCTTCTGTCAACTTAATCGTCTCCTTTCTCCTATCCGCTGCTACCTCGGCGGCTCGTTTCTCCCAATCTTCAGTAGAGTGAGAGATGAGGTACTCATCTATAGCGCTCCGCACCATCTCCGACTGAGAGAACCCCTCATTCATAGACCTCCGTTCTATCATTGCTTTCATAACGGGAGGAACACGAAGACTGAAGAGAACCCACGTGCTGTCATCCTTCTTCCGCCCCCTAGCTCTGTCACTCATATAGATCGCCCCTATTATATACTACTATCTTCTACTACGGATATCGTGTATTACCGGTATGACAATCATACGAACAAATGTTCTACCAGAAGGGACTGTATGATGTATGACTGTATGTGTGTATGACGTATGACTTTTCCCTACCCCTATTATATCATAAACCGTCCTCGTTGTCAAGAAGGAGAATACGCTTCCCCTCCGCATTAGAGATCAGTGAGCTCTAGCTGTATATAATTATGTTAGGAAGGACAGCAGTGGCAGGATTCTCCAATCGTGACTTCTAAGGGACTGAAGAAATTATATATTATATGAGAGAGTAACGAGTTCCTGTTAGGGCTAAAAATGGGATAGGAAAATTTTATAAAATTGGATAGCACAGGTGTTCCCTACAGTTGACATAAGATGCGCCAATGAACCTTATGTCAAATAGGTCCTCTATATATGCTATTGGGGTCAAGGGGTCAAGGTGGATAGCAAAGCCTTAGGGGTCAAGGGGGCGACTTGTGGGGTCAAGGGGGGAGAGGGTCACGAGTCAAGGGGTCAAGACGAAAAGTGAAACGCGAACTATTTGGCTATACGAAGGGAAAGTGTGCAATTCTTCGCATAGTACATTCGTGTTATGTAAGGTAATCCTTCCGAGGCGGTATATTCATTGCCTCTTCTATACGGTTCTATGTCGCTTCTATCATAAAAAGCTGATTGGACTGGTCTATGCGAAGGGGTGAAAACTAGCTATGGACTAATCTTCTTATGTCGATACACTAATCGTTAGATTGTGGTATACTTACCTTGCAAGTCGAAGGCAAGGGAACGGGTAAGGGAAAGGGTAATGCCTGAACATTTACAAGGGAAGGGGGTGAGATAGCAATGGCGAGAATATCGAAAGCGGAAGTTATTGCTCTCGCAGAGGACGCCCTAGCGCGAGGAGATAGAGATATTTGGCGCAAGGTGATCGATGATGCCAGGGCTGGAAACAGTAGAGCACTAAACTATCTCCGCGAGGGCCTTGCGCCAGTGGAGGAGCCACAGCCACCGTTTCTCGGTTGGAAGTGCGTGCGATGTGGCAGGAAGCTGCCAAAAACCGGTTACGTTTGGAAGCACAGGTGGCATAAGTGGAAGACAAACGGTAAGGATACTAGTGGGCTATACTGTGATCGATGCGCAGATTGTCGCGAGATGGGGATTGACGAGTACTAGTTTCAGGGAAGTACAATCGTATCCTATCTACTAGCCTATATAATGTAGGCTAGTGGATAGCATAGGATTATGCTAAAAGCGAACAGGGGGAGGTGATATGCAATGGCAAAGAAAGCTCAAGCACCACAAGATACCTACGAGAAACTAGGCGACGGCCAGCAATTAGACGCAGCAAGAAACCAAGCACGTTTCAAGTCTCGTCGAAGCGCTGATGCCTTCAAGCGATGTCACCCAGGTTGGTATGTGACATACACAAGGGCACGATTGGGAGTCAATCACCTAACCCGGCTCTACTAGAACAAATGTTCTGCTAGACATAAGAGGGGAGTTGACATAAGAGGGGAGTTGACATAAAGTTCACCTTAGAACAAGTGTTCTTTTCCTCGCAAATCCTGGTCGATGAAAAAACCAAGCTCGCAAATTTCGCTCGATGAAAAAATCGAGGTCACAAATCCTACTAGACGAAAAAAGTGAGGTCACAAATCCCACGGGAGGAAAAAAGCGAGGTCACAAATCCTAGCCGAGGAAAAAACCAGGGTCACAAATCTTACTCGACGAAAAAAGCGAGGTCGCAGATCTTACTCGACGAAAAAACTAAGGTCACAGATCTCACTGGCGCAAAAATCGAGGTCACAAATCCTACTAGATGAAAAAATCGAGGTCACAAATCCTACTGGCGCAAAAATCCACCCACTGGCGAAAATTTCCAAAAGGATAATCATATCCTATCTACTATCCTATAATGCAGGGCGTAGGCTAGTGGATAGCATAGGGATTATGCTAATAATAGACTAATAGGGAGGCTATATAGGCTAATACTAACTTATACCTTGCGCAGGATTCACAAGGGCAGATAGACTATAACTGAATATAGCCAGGATAGTATATACCATAACAAATCAAAAAGGGGTGTATACTATGTCACAAGAGTTAGAGTTAGCAAGGCTCAAGGCACAGATGGAAGCCTTGAAAAAGGAAATCCGCATCGCAAAGGGCGAACTAACGAAGCAAGAGCAGCTGGACAATTTGCTGCCGATATTTGACGCGATTGACACCTGTGCGCTGCCGGACAACAAGTCGCTGAGAATTAGCTTCAAGGACGGCCTGGTAGATCGGTCTAACTTCCGCTTCTACAACACTTCGGCGCTGAATCTATCAGGTGGTGGTGGCGGAAATGGAGGCGGGCGGCAGATTGAGATTGACATGAACCGTCTGGAGTCTGAGGAGGAGTATCTTGTTGACGGTTACGAGGGCGACTGGAGACTCTTCAAGAGTGGGGCTGCCGCTTGTCAAGAGCTGGGGATTACGGTTGCTGGGGCGAACGCGCACCTGAAGCTTCAGAGCAAGCTCAGATTCTCGTCGGTGAGAATTAGGGCAGTTAGCACAGCAGCGATTTTGTCACCGGAGGTAGCATAGATTGTACTTAGTACTATCCTGGCAGAAAGTAGCAGGAGCAGTCAACTCCTGCTACTTTCGCGTTCCAATGCTAGAGCGACTGGTGTCTGACAGTGGGGTGGCAGGGGTTGGATTATGTCAAGTGAGGGGTAGGGTACTGGTGGAAGTAGCTGGCAAGGGTAGCTGGTGGAAGTGGCTAGCGCTTCTGGCGCAAACGAGCTTCTGCCGCTTTGATTGTACACTGGCGCGATCTCATGAGGTAGGTTTCTCGTGGGCTGGCGTTAGAGTATAATAAGGGGAAGTGGAGGGAGGTGAGTAGCAATGGCTGAGGAACTTGAGGTCTGGAGTAGCAGGCAGAGTGGCAAGGTTGCCAGCGTCAAGATTCCTGGCACGAGAAGGCGCTATAGAGGCAGTGTCGGCCTGGACAAGTTGAGTGATAGGGGTGGCCAGACAGAGGTGCTAGTTACGGTTTATCGCGCAGAAAAGATGCTGAACATTACCATCTCGCTCGATCAGTTACGTAGTGCAGTTAGCAAGTTCTAGGCTGCTTCAGGGCAGGATATCGCAACGACCCCTGCCACCTGGGTATTGAGCCCCAGGTGATAGAGGTTAAGAAGGGAGGTGGGTAAAGTGTTTAAGATAGGTGACAGAGTAAGAATAGCGAGGGCTCTGCCAGACAAGGCTGACCTTATCTTTATGGCCATCTGGATGCAAGCGCAGGTTGGGAAAGTGGGGGCAGTGATACATCACGGATTCTCGCCCAAGACTGGCGCTGATGTCTACGAGGTGGAACTGGACAATGGTAGCAAGTTTGACTGGTTGGGAGAGGAGCTGGAAGCGGAATAGATACCAGACAGATTGGAGAGTTGAGTGATCTACAGAAAGTGAAGAGGTAGCACGGACTAAGATACAAAGTAACGCAAAATCACAGAGAGGAGGAGGAAGCATCATGTTATTGCAACCACTCAGATCAGATCAACAGATACAGGATGCGATCTCTGGGTATGTCCCGCCAGAGTTAAAGGACAAGATCCGTACTGTGACGGACAACCCAGAGAGAGTGATTGAGGTAAACAGAGATCCAGTAACCCATGTGGCCGTACAGGGTGACGAGATATACTACAACCTGCCGCATCAGCCTGGCAATCACCGGTACTACTACCCGATCCAGTATGCACGGATCAGGATCCAAGATAAGCCAAAAAAGGGGGGGAGTCAAATGATCCCCCCCCCTTCCTCTTCCTTACGAGTTATCACGAGGTCTGACGGCTTCGTGATAGGCTGAGAAGGGATAGAAGAGTCATAATATAGCTGGCGAAAGGAAACTTGCGATGTGTAAATCAGAAGCCCTCCGAAGGGAAGTCGAGGAGGAGGACAAGAGGGAGCAGGAGGAGGAGCGACTGGCGGCTGCTGGCACTAAGCTGCTGGCCGAGGTGAGGAGAGGGATGACTGGCGTACGGCTGGCGTAGAGGTTAGCTGGCGCAGCAATCGAGTACGGAAGGGAGGTAGATACTAATGCAACTCGTTCTGGAAGGGAGCTGGATCGACCTCACGCACGTAGTAGATGCGATTGGGGCGAGGATACGTCAGTGTAAAGCTGGCGGGGGACTCCTGGTAGAAGCTAGTTTTTTACAGAGAATGCTGGATCAGGCGAAGGCGCAATTGAGCGAGCAGGCGAAGGCGCTGGATAAGGATTAGTGCTGGGAGAATAATGTACTGGGAGGAGGTGAGTACCAATGGCAGACCTGACAAAAGAGGTGCCTCTCGTCAAGCTCCTGACGATTAGGGAGAAGGACCTGGAACAGATCTCTCGCTGTCCCGGACTCCGAATTACTGTTAACGGAGAGATATTCCAGAGAGAAGCTAACGCGAGCCGTCGGGAGCTGCGCGTGATTGGCTGGTTCAGTAGCCATGGAGGAGATAGGTGCCTCCTGGTGCGGCGGGTTGATGACGGACGACTGATGCAGAGACAGTTGCTTCACGGTGAAGGGGAGCTGGTAGCGAGTAGGTATCTGCAACTGTTCGTGAGGTAGGGGAATATCAGGGGAAGGGGGGAAGAGTATAAGCTTCTCTCCCCTTCCCCTTCTGGGCTGTGGCAGCATAATAGACGCAAGGTGCGCGGCTGTGACAGGCAAGCTGCTTTCAGGGGGTCGCTACCCTGCACTGGCCCTCATAAGGGGAAGTTATAGAGAATTAGAGAGGAGGTGACATAGATGAGTGTTAAAATAGATATTGACAGCGTTATTCATACAGCCTTTGAGCACGTACTGGCTCAAGGCCCCCCGTCTATTGGTGACATTATAGGCGAGCTAGGCTCTGATGATCCACTGAGCTACGAGCTAGTAGACATCCAGGGAAACACCGCTGTAGGAGAATTGCCAGACGGTACTATCAAGAAGTTCTCCCTGGGCAGTGTAGCAGATGTGAACGCCGTGAAACAGGTAGCTTACAAGATAGCGCAGGGCGGCTACCACTAGCTACTCTGTCAAAGGAGACAGTTCTCCGCACTGGCCCTCATTGAGGATAATTAACGGGAAGGGAGGCGAGAACAGATGTGTGTCTTCTGTAGAGCTCCAGCAACCTGTGTTATAGACGAGTTGAGTATGTGCGATGACTGCGCTAGCTACTGGCAATCAGGCCACGCAGAAGAGATGGCGCAGGATCTGGCCGTGGAGAGAGCGGAGCAGAAGTGGGACGACCCTGGCTATATATACGATCTAACGCACTATTCAGATTACTCTGATGTCGCCATAAATGGCATCCTCTAGCAGTTAGATGCTGAAGGGAAGGGGGTGAAAGAGATGATTGTTGTTGAAACATGCCCAGTCCGAGAGGGGCAGCTTTCGACAGAGGATCTGCAGCAAGGAATGAAGTTGCAGCCCTGCCACAACGATGAAGCTGGCTGCCTGATAGAGGTAGTAGAGGAGACGAGGTACAGTGAATTACGAGAACGAGGAGCTATGCGCGAGCTGTGAAGGGAAGTGCTGCAAGTTTCTATCTGGCGCTGCGGATCCAGGCGACATCATCAGGAGCTTTGGCGAACCACTGGCCCTCGCAGTAGAGAAGGCTCTCCTGAGCGGCAACTGGGTTGTTGACTGGTGGGAAGGAGACCCTCGCAATGAATTCTCTCGTGACAATCTGGGAGCAGTCAATCGCGGCTACTACTTACGTCCTAGGATCGCTTCAGATCAGGGCAACTTCTGCCCGTCGTGGGGCAACAGCCCTCCTCGCAGAGACTGGCTGTAAGTTAGAGATGGAGCTCCGTCCTGTGCAATGCCGCTCCCTGGAGCCAGTAGCAGGAGGGGATTGTATCCTGCATAGCGGTGGTAGTAAGCGGGAGGTAGCTATAGCCTGGCTGCCTCACCACGATGCAATACCGAAGCTCGAGTAGAGGAGAGTAATAGAACTGAATAGGAGAGGAGGTGAGACTAAATGTCTAACGACGAGAGAACTGTACGCTTCAGTATGTGTGCGGGAGAGGTGACACTCGATCTCGTGCAGATGAAAGAGGTAGCTAGCGCAGCAATAGGTAATGCCAGAAACGAGCTGAGTCGCACGGAAGGACGACTCCGTGATCTACTGGAGCGTGCGTATGTAGCAGAGCTCAAGGGGGAAACGCACGAACACTACCTTGCGCTATGCAACGCTAACACAGAGCGGCAGTACCTGGAGCGGTATGCGAGGCAATACGCTGAAGCAATTCAGGCGTACTTTTATCTCTCTGAGGCGATCAAGAGGGATACAGTGAAAGTGATCATGGAGTAGCTTCAGGAACTAGTGCGGTAACTGTAACTGCACAAAGTTTATTGACTGCTCCCGAGGAGGTATATCTAGCCTGAGAGATGACGAACTCGGCATGACAGACTGCGAGGGCTACAGAGGCAGCTTTATGACTGGCGAGAACTTCGGCTGTGTACAATTCGTGAGACGGAGGCAATTCAATCTACAGAGGGGAGGAGGTGATAGAGATGGCAACTAACAAAGCAGGGGCTGCAGCACTGCAGTCTCGCCCTTGTGGGCTTTGCGGCTGGACTGACGGAGGGCACGAACTAAGCTGCTCATATAACACTGATATATCTGACAGTCTTGCTAAAGAGAGCGCGGTACGAATGGAAGCTCTAGCCAAGTACCTCAGGGGACTAGGCTGTCCTGTAGAAGTTGAGAATATAGCAAGGCAGGATAGGTAAATTAGAGATAATAGAGAGGAGGACATTACATGGCAAGCACAGTGAACGGGGCAGCCCTGGCAGAGATGCTGGGGGAGAAGGTCGTTGTAAGGTATGACGAAGGCTACTTCGTCAACCCTGACGGGACAGGAACTAAGGCAGTCTCGCCACAGCTAGAGCAAGCAGTGATACGTGCTCTAGCGTTTGCGCCCGACTTCGAGCGATTCCCGCAAGTAGGCAAGTCGTTTTCAGAGAGTGGAGTCCCTTTCGATTATCAGGGGTTCTAACAGAGACAGCTTGACCCCTGCCGCTCTGCCAAGAAGAAGTTCCTGGACATCACTTCTTGGTAGGCGATAGTGGTTAAACTTAAAGGAGAGGAGGTGAGAGGTAATGCCAGTAGAAGGTCAGATCACTGTGGGAGAGATGGTTGAGAAGCTCGAGAAGCATGGTAAGGATACACTGGTGTATACAAGAGACAATCATACAGACACACTGGCGCTCCCTTACTTATATTCAGACTTCTATCACTTTCAGTGGTTTGTAGAGGGAGAGGGAGTACAATGCAGCGTTGCGCCAGTGCTAGTGATTGGCCAGACCCCTATTTCGGGAGATAAGTGGCACGCTATAAATGAGGAGCGCAGGGCTATAATGGAGGGAGGTGAAGAGTAATGGCTACGCTAACTGTTAACTATCTCGGCATAGTTATGCATGGCTACTCTATAACACGATTCATAAGCAACGCTATGAACAGTGATTGCAGAGGAGTCGCAGGGAGAGCTGCTAGCGCCACCGCGAATACAGCCTTCGCTCTTGGTAGACTCGTTGAGCAGCTAGCAGAGAAGGGGCTACTGGACGCTGCAGATATAAGCACTATCGCAGGATTGGACAGTACGCTTCGTATAGATAAACTGCATCGCGAGAGCGAGTAATGAGAGGAGGTGATAGAGATGACAGAGGGTAAATCTGAAGTAGTAGAGACTGCTACGAGTACTTCTTCTTCAGAAGAGAGCTCCTTGCCTGGAAAGAAAAGGGGAGTCGGCTGGACAAGGAAACTTCGTACCCGTGGTAAGAAGAAGCGGCTGACAGCTAATGTCAGTCGGAGACGGAACAGGACGAGAAAGAGAAGGAAGAGAAAGAGATAATGTGCTCAGTATTCTGATATAGAGAGGAGGTGATATCTCGTGGCAGACAAATTCTACAACTGCCTGGGGTTTCCTGGAACAATCATCAAGGAAGAGCATATGCAGTTCATTATAGAGTTCTGCGGAGAAGAGTATGGCTCTTCGAAAGTCAATCTGTCCTCCGAGGAGCTATGGTGTGGTATCTGCGTTAGCACTGCTATCACGCTAGGTGATCAACGAGAATTCGCCGACGAGCATGGAGAAGAAGTGGTGACTATAACTGGCGTTAGCAGAAGAGAAGGGGTAAATATAGAACTATGTATTGCCGAGTTATGGCTATCACAGCAAGATTGAGCGTACAAGTAAATATACATTGTAGAGAGGAGGTGAGAGAGACATGAAGATACAGACTAATCCTACCTGGGACTGGTACGGCAGCGAGCGCCGTCGCAGTGGATGGGCCGCAAAGTATATCTGTGACGGGGAGTTAGTAGCCACCGCCCACGTCTCGACTGGTGGCTTGATAGAAGGATTTAACGTGCTGCCTGATTATCGAGGACAGGGCCACGGCCCGCGATTCCTCCGGGAGCTCCTGGACTATTTCGGTGACTGCTACCTGGCGGTATCGGAGTCAGAGACAACTGCTGTCTCCCTTTATCAGAAGGCTGGCTTTAAGTTCTTCGCCGACGGATGCTTCGGTACATACGGCGGGAGACTCATGAAGACGCAAGGATTCAGGGGAGAAGTAGAGGCCCCGAAAAGAAACTTTCATCCCAGCGCGTGAGTCCAGATACACTGCTCAGCGTTCTGATATAGAGAGGAGATGATACCTAATGGGTACAGATATACATGCACTGCCAGTAGGATACGATGAGTACAGCGTTCCAGAGAACGAAGAGTTATACGCCTACGCCAGAGCCTCAGCAGGCCGCCTGGACCTCTGGCGACTTCTCTGCAAGGAGTCGTATGAGGCAGCACAGATACAGCTCGGCCAGGTGCGCCGCAAGCAGAAACAGTTAAGCCTGCCGTGTGCCGAGATACCTGTAGAGCAACTGTGGCTAAGGCTGAGAGATGTCTGGAGTTCCTACCTGGAAGAGGTAGGCCCAGCAGCCCTCGCGTGGGAGATCCTGGTTGCTACTACCAACTTCTGTACTATAGTGAGATTCGTCACTACCTGTGCAGTAATAGAGGATGTCACTGGCTCTCCAGCTAACATCTGGTGGCATAGTTAGCTCGAGTACAATATATAATATAGAGAGGAGGTGAATAACTATGCTGTTCTGCAAGCATAAAATGGAGAAAGTCTCTCAAGTCGTCTTGGAATCTGCTTTTGAGCAGATAGTAAGAGAAGTTACCAAATGGAAGGGCCAGCACCTAGAGCCTGTTTTCTTCCGGAAGAAAGTCGTCATTGTACTGACCTGCTCAAAGTGTGGAAAGGTGAAGACTATTACAGAGCGGAATCCCTGAGTTCAAGAGAATTCTTGAGAGAGGAGGTGAAAGAGTAATGCCGAAGTGTCCGAAGTGTGACAGAGAAATTAGTCGCCTATACGAGTACGAGGAGGCACAAACCAGGAGTGAGTTCTACCTGGGCGGTAAGGGAGTAACACGCTGGACCGACAAGCAGCACGTGGACGACGACTGGCAAGTGATAGGGTATGAGTGTAAGCTTTGTGGTCAGTACCTCTTTGACACCCAAGTAGAAGCAGTTGCCTTCCTGAAGGACGAGCCAGCGGAGTCAATGCCAGAACCTGAGGCGTACTACTGCATCATTAAGCTCTGTAGAGAAGAGGTTGCCGCTATGCTCCCAGAGGATATCAGAGAGAGAATAATGGAAGGGACTACAGAGCTCGACCTACAGCGCATCGCAGAGAAGGTTGGTAGCGACCTGATAGAGACAAGCTACTGGGAAACTCTTTCCGAGGTGGTCAATACCTACTTCGTACATACGAAGAGGCTAAAGCTCAGTCCTACTGCTGCGAAACCGTACATGAACTACGCCATAGTGGAATGAGTCCGCACTGGTGGACCCAGGACTGTTACAGTCCTGGGTCCACCTATTCTGAACAGAGAGGAGGTGATACCTAATGTTTAGCTTTTTCAGTATGATGAATAACTACGAAGACAGAGCAGTAGAGCGTTACGAAGCAGACGGCCTGATTGTAGACACCTGTCTAGTTACAGACTCAGATCAGTCTTACGAGACTGCTATCTCTCACCCTTCTTACAACTCGGGCGCGTGGGTGATTGTAGAGATGTATGATACAGAGGGCGAAGCTAGAAACGGGCACGAGCGATGGGTTAGAAAGATGATTGCAGACAAACTCCCCAACATCATCGTTGACGCAAGCTCGTCTGTTATTGCCAACCTCTGTGATTTAGTATCGTCGGAAGAAGATGATCGCTGGCGAGAAAAGCCACAGGGGATATAACCTGTAACTGAACAGAGAGGAGGTGAGACATAATGGAAGCAGTAAGAACGTACAAGTACAAAAGCCACAAGATAGAGATCTTCCAGGACATAAACCCTGCAGATCCTAGAGAGTGGGACAATCTCGGGCACATCTGGTGCTGGCATAGAAGGTACTTGTTAGGAGATAGTGATGCGCCAGACTGCTCGGAAGTGTTCTGGGATGACGAGGAGCGCTACATTGAGACAGTACCTCTTTATCTTCTCGACCACAGTGGGTTAGCCCTCAGAACAATGCCTTTCTCTTGCCTCTGGGATTCTGGACAGGTTGGCCTCGCCTTCGTAACGAGAGAGGATGTCCTTCGGGAGTACGATGATCTCTCTGAAGAATCTATAGAGCGTGCTAAGAGAGTCCTCGCGGCAGAGATAAAGACCTACTGCGATTATATCTCTGGCAACGTCTATGGCTACTCTATTACAGATCCCTACGGGGAAGAACTTGACTCCTGCTGGGGATACTATGGCGATGTATGGGAGGAGGACTCATCTCTGCTAGAGGAGATAAGAGCCTCTATTGATACAGCAGAGGTTGAGAGAGTGGAATACATCGAGAGGCTCAGAAAGATCGCTTCTTCTTACTGAAGGGAGGTAAATGCCTACATGAGTGTAATTGAAAGACTTCAGGTAAAGTGTGATATATACAGGGGACTGGCGATTGAGGCAGAGAGGGCAGGTGATGCTGAGCTTCTTAAGAGCTACGAGACTAAAGCTCAGCAGTGCCTGAGTCATGCCAATTCTTTGCTGAAGCAGCGGAGGAAGGGGAGTAAGGGTAACAACTCCTGACCTGTTGAGTACAGAGTATAAGAGTTCTTATACTCTGTGCCCAGAAGGGCAGAGAAGATGCTTGCTTCTGAAGAATATACGAGGCACGGTCGTCTAGTGACAGGACAGCTCCCTCTCACGGAGCAGACAGTGGTTTAATTCCACTCCGTGCTACTGAAGGTATATATAAAGGGAAGGAGGTGAGAAGCTATGAATCCAATTTCAACAGATGACCAGCTGCCAGATGCGCACAACTTTATACTCTGGTGGCATCCGAGAACTAGGGACTGGCGCATTGGATTGTTCCGAACAAGAGGTGACAGACACGCACCAGGATTTTTCCAGGGCGAAGGTGCGTGGTATGTAGAAGACGGTCCGACGTGGTGGATGCCTACGCTGCCTGACCCGACTGTCAACCAGGGCTTACACGCAAGCGAGGCTTGCGCTAGAGAGAAGGAGGTGAGAGAGATGAAGGATGAGGAAAAGGGGCGCTGCGGTAACTGCACGCTCTGGACGCGAGAGCAACTCGGTCCCTGGGGCTCATGTAGCAACAGGAAGATTACTGGTACTAGCCTCTTTCGCAACGGGCCAGGCCCAGACGGCCTTGTATTCTGGAACAGTGACGGGTCATCACGAGACTTCTTCACCGGCGAGGACTTCGGTTGTGTTCACTTTGTGACAGTACCGCCTGATCTAACTGTCAACAAGTGGAAGGCTATCGCTCAGGCAAGGATCGACGAACATGGTACTGTTACAGCTGAAGAGGTGCGAGAGTTGAACGAGCCTTATAAGGAGGCTATCATTGCCGCCAGCACGGACGACGAGCTTGCCTGTGTTTGTGGCGAGCCAGATGCGGGATATTGCCCCCAGTGCGACGGGCCGCAAGCCACCAGCGCGGGGGGAGAGGTAGGGGAGCTGAAAAAGGTTGCCAAAAACAAGGACAAGGCCAACAAGGCGATGGCTAATCGATGGAGTGATACAGCTGATGATTATCCTGCCCCACTGTTCACTGTGCTCAAGATGTCCGTCAAACACTCTGCGCTAGAGTACATTGATGCTAACTGCCCCGAGGCGTGGTTCCGCCCAATATTTGTGGGATAGTCACACCTCCAGACAGAGGCGTTTACTCTTGCCGAACACAAGAGGAGCATGGCTGCAAGCGCAGCACATAACAAAGAAAGGAGACACTGTAATGCCGAGTGATAGCGAACTGAGTTCCATGTCGCCTGAGTCAGACGACATAAAGATGGAAGCTCCCAAGAGCTGGGGCGGAGACTCTCTAGACAAAGGAGAGCTCTCTACCTTCAGATACATCCTGGAACAGTACGGAATGGGCGATAAGGAGGAGAAGGACTTGCTCCCTCGCTGGTCTAACGGAAAGCGGAGACTCGTCCAGATACTTGGGGGGCATACGCTCCAGGCAAGGATTACTGTTGGAGATGTAGATCTAGCAAGCGCCTTACTGGACGGAGAGTTCAGAGCAAGTGTCTGGGACCCCGTCTACCATTGGTGGGAGCGCCTGCCGAGAGATCATTATGGAGACCGTCAGTACCTTCATCCTGGGTTTGACGGAATACTCTTCAACAGGTTCTCTTCTGGAGAGAAGCTGTCCAAGAGAATAGCTAAAGACCTCTCGTTGGAAACTCGAGAAAGCTTCCTTCATCAGCACTCCTTGCTGATAGCTAAGTGCCGTGCAAAGGGATACGTACGGCTATCGGTAGCGCCAGCAGAGCTACTGACCATCTCCGACAGTGCGACGTTCACGAGCTGCCATTGCTGCAAAAGCACTGATGGCTATGTCGTCGGGAACTTCTCGTACTTGATAGATAGCCACACGCTCGTCGCGTATTACTGGACGGACGAGAAGCACAGTGATATCGTAGGCGAGAAGTGGCCCGTAAAGAAGTGGCGACAACTCATCTATGTCGATGCAAGCAATCTCTCTGCGATAGTCTCTCGACACTATCCTAATGACAGGGAGCTCCTATCAAAGGCAGCACGGAGCTTACTCTTCAGAAAACTCGCAGAGTATAATGATGTAGAAGCCAATCGACTGATTGGACCATATTATCGCGCGAACCATGGGGGGACACTGGGGAAGCTAAAGAACGCCGGGCGCGCTTATATGGATACAGACTGCTTTCGTACAGTCATCCTGAAAGACGGCGGAGAGCCTCCCTGTATCTATCTTCCTGTGGAAACGGTGTCTCTAATGAGGTACGCTTGCTACACCTGTCGCTGCAGGGTTAGTAATGACGAGATTGTGAGAGACTTCAACGACTACTACGTGTGTCGGAGTTGTTGGGAAAAAACAAGTTTCAGATGTACTAGATGTGATAATACCTACCCCATAGCGAGCAGTTACTCGTATGATGGTGACGACGAGCAGTACTGTAGCTCTTGCTATGGGTACACATTTACCACATGCTACAGATGTAGTAAGACACACAGTCGTATCGATATGATAACCGTGGGTTGGAGCAGTGCCCTCCATTGCAGCCCTTGTGCAGAAGAGGTAGAAGAAGAAAGAGAGAGGGTGCGGGAAAGAGAAAGCGCAGAGAGAATAGGAGTAATTGACCAATGCAGTATAGAAGTAAGGTTTCAGGAAGGAGAACCCTATGGTAATGCCCCTCAGAGATATGTTTACATTGCACGAGACAGCTCTTCTGCACCTACTTCGTGACAAGCTTCGCACCACAGGCTATGAGCCTTACTGCGGCACAATGGACGATGGGTACATCTGGGCCCCAGGGGACATCCCCGTGATGCTCATCGCTCACGTGGATTGCATCTCTAGACCAGAGACAATATTCCACGATTCCGAGGCCGACGTCTTCTGGAGTCCAGACGGCCTCGGCGCAGACGACAGGGCAGGAGTCTGGGGTATCCTCCACCTCGTCGAGAAGGGGTACCGGCCATCCATTCTCTTCACAAACGGAGAAGAGAGCGGTGGATGGGGAGCGAGGGCTGCATCAAGGGGACTCGTTCACGCCATCGGGGATGTCAGAGTCCTCGTAGAGATAGATCGCTGCGGGGCGATGGAGGCAGTGTACTATGACTGCGGGAGTAACGCCTTACGCGACTGGACTGAAAAGGTTGGCTTCAGGGAGCGTTGGGGTACATTCTCTGACATCAGCATCCTCGGTCCCTCCTGGGACATCGCAGCGGTTAACCTCTCTGCAGGCTACTATCGCGAGCACTCGCCTGTAGAATACCTCGTGGTAGATGACTTAATGAAGACACTCGTGGCAGTGGAGAGGCTACTGCAGGCACCACCGTTAGAGAGGTGGTCGCACGAGACGGAGAGAAGCTACAGAGTAGGCTGGCATAGTGCGCTCTCGAGGAATGATAATAGGGACGGGCTCTGGGATTACTGGCCAGGAGAGAAAGGAGAGGGAAGGAAGAAGAGTCAGAGTGAAGGTAAAGACAGCGAGGTGCTAGATTACGAGGCCTGGGTCGAGAAGAACTGTCCACCAGAGGAATGGCCTTACGACACGCATGACGAATACGATCCAGTAGCCGTGTGTTACATCTGCTGCAGGGATATCTGGGAGAGGGCAGACATCAACTACCTCGATAACCACTGGGTGTGTAAGAGATGCCACGCAGAGCTTGCACCAGCAAGTACATGTTGCCTCTGCGAAGAAGACATCTGGGAAGAATCAGGTGTCAAGTGGTTTGACAACTACCCCTTGTGTCTGAAGTGTCACAAGGAGGTAGTAGAGGA
>SDBT01008286.1_pt1 | contig 16990 bp, 26 predicted proteins | sample 2277101 | NCBI WGS metagenome assembly SDBT01 (sample SAMN10404973, study PRJNA504765) | marine sediment metagenome | isolation source: marine sediment core GS10_PC15, 103 cmbsf | place: Arctic Ocean: Southern Knipovich Ridge | collected 2010
AGTATCAATAAACCAATTGTTCCTTATTGGGGTTTAAAAAATGACAAATTAATTATTTTTATTAAGAAAACAGAGGAATTAACTTTTAATTATAAATTTTCTGACAGCAATGAAAAACTTACTATTACAAATAAAAAAGGAGATTGTTTAATTTTTACAAAGCAATAATGTTATGCACGTTTCTATATGTTTGTGATAGTTACAATCCCACAAGTTATAGATGTGCTAAAGAAAAAAACTAGATTGAATCTCGTGACTGCTGGTCCAACTGCATTTGGTAACTATTTAATGGCAATGGTCTTTGGTTCTTTAGGCCTGTGGATTTCAGTAACATCTTCATTGTTAATTGCAACTCTTTGGTTAATAATTTTTATAGGTTCATGGAGAAAATGAAATACTACGACAATAGAGGAAAATCCTGTAGTATGCCTAGGTGCAATAATAGAGCGAGAGTAAAAGGATTGTGTGTGAAGTGTTATTCGAAGATGAGAAAAAAGGTTGAAAAATGACTGGATTATGAATAAATATCTCTTGATGGATTGAGGGAGGACAATGGACAACAATAGCCAACATTTCTATTGCAACATCTGCAAAAAAACAATCTCAAAAGGGGCGTTCATGTATTCTATGGATAAATTTGGAAAAGCTCTTTGTTTGGAGCATCAGAAGGAAGATAAAAAATATGAAAAAACAACAATGAAACTTGACGATCATACTAGAAGAATTCAGGATCTTGTTAAGAGCATCCATAAAGATGAATTATATACAACTGAGGTAGAGTTAACAGATATAAAGGATTGGATTAACTCAGACATTGATACTTGGAAAAAGGCGTTAAATGGAAACAAAAATGAAGAGTACATCGTTTCTTCAAAAACAAGTAATGAGCATGAAAAATGAATAAACATCTCATTATGGATTGAGGGGGGAAAAAATATGGGTTGGAAAGAATTTTTGATACCAGATTGGAGGAGACTATTATTTTTCGTTATTTCAATGGGTGGTCTTAATTATTGGTGGATTTCTGGACAGGAGGTATTGGATGCAAGAGTGTTGTTTGGTCTGCCGTTAGGTTTTTATCCAAAAGGAAGTGCTATGGGCCAACATCTAGATTATCCTCAACCTCCTGTTGTTGAATTTTATTGTTGATATTGTCTTTTGGTATCTTATTGCATGCATCATATTCTATAGTTATGATAAATTTAAAAGTTGGTTGAAAAAATGATAACACCGTAATTACAACACCGCTATATGCACCAGTACCGCTTAACGATAAAAATAAACACCGAAAGTATGAACACGTGTTGCTGAAAATATCATATTCATTTTACATCTCACTAAAAGGTGGTTTATCAGGTCTTGATGTATAATAGATAGCTTTAGCCCAACAAGATGCTTGTGATGAGATGCAAGAACACTTATCGTTTAGATAGGTATCCATCTTGTGAGTTTCAGTGATTGGAAGCACTTTGATATCATCAACATCACAGTCAACTCTAAAACAACTCTGTCCTGATTTTAAATAAAAACTTGGCGTGCTCTTGTATCCTTCAAAATAAACCTTATGAGTGTCCCGCCCAGATTTATCATAAACATCCCAATGATGGTCTTCACCGTTTAGGATGATGTGTAGGCTAGACGGGGTTGATTGTTGAGTTAATGGGACAGCTTTAATCCAGCAGTTGTCGTCCTTTCGTATCATTTTGAATTCTATGTCGTTTATTATTGTGTTGAACCTTTTGTATTTCTCAGTTATAAGAACACCAAGATGACAAAACCAACAATGGGTTTTAATTTTTATTATTAAAATTAAAACCATATGTAAAGGTATTTTGTAAGACGGTTCCAATATATCTTTGGTATAATAGCTCACCAACATACTTCTTCCACATATCATGGACCTGTATTCTCTAACGAAGATTTGATCGGATTAATAATATGAGTTTAGAAGCTTTTAAATCTCGTTAAATCGCTTTAAATCAGTTAAATACAAAATAAACTTTTATCCTCGTTGCCTCCTATAATCAAAGGAAAACTTTCTAATACTACTTCTTGTTATGGGGAAAAGTAATAATCTATATATATAGGTTTACAATTTCAAGCCCAATAGGGTAGAAACAGATAGGCAATATAATATTTGATACCAACAGGAATATAATAATATATTACTTTATCTGCTTTCGACCTATAAAGAACAAGAAAGTAAGGATTAGTGATTGAATTGGCACGAACAAAGACGAAGAAATTCAGAGGATCAATGACTCATGGCAGAGGGAAAAAAGCCGGCAGAGGAGCAGGTCTCAGAGGCGGTAGAGGAAACGCCGGTCTCATGAAACATAGATTCATGTATATGACAAAATATATGCCGGATCATTTCGGTAGACATGGTTTCAAAAGACATCCGAGTATTGTCAAAAAGGATAAAACGATCAATGTTGGTTTTTTGGAAGATAAATTTCCAGGGAAAAAAGATATCAATTTAACAAAAGAAGGATTTGACAAGCTATTAGGTGGAGGAAAGATTAATAGCAGTTTAAAAATTAAGGTAAATTCTGCCTCACAAAAAGCAATCGATAAAATCGCTGAGAAAGGCGGAGAAGTAAAAATAGAATAAGGTTTTGATTATGGCCGAAGAAAAGAAAAGTCGTCTTTATACTTTAAAACCACTTATTGAACGATGGCCTGCGGTTGCCAAACCAGAAGGACACGTCAACTTCAGATCTAAGATACTTTGGACTATTCTTTGTTTGGTTATTTATTTCATTTTAACAAATATCATGATATGGGGTGTCGGTGGAACCGTACTTGATATGTTTGCAGGTTTTCGTGCAATAATGGCCGGTGCCTCTGGTTCCATTATGCATCTTGGTATCGGGCCTATTGTTACTGCATCAATTATTCTACAGCTTTTTGTCGGTGCAAAAATAATAAAACTAGATCTTACTAAAAAAGAAGATAAAGCAATTTATCAAGGGACACAGAAAATCCTTGTAATTGTTATGATCCTTGTCGAAGCAGTACCACAAGTCTATGGATATCTTAGCCCCAGTGATAACTTAATAACTATGGTTGGTGGAACAGGGCTTGCAAATGCTATTATTATATCGCAATTATTTATGGGCGCATTTCTCGTATTTCTTATGGATGAACTGATTTCAAAATGGGGTATTGGCTCAGGTATCTCACTTTTTATTGCTGCAGGTGTCTCTCAATCACTATTTACCGGTCTTTTCAACTGGTTACCTGGGCAATCCGATTTACCCATGAGTATCTATAACCCTCCTGCGGGTACTATACCTGGGACATATTATCTTACGTCTCAAATGAGCCTTGGCGAGATCGTGGAAGGTGGTTTTGAGATGATATTTATTGGTTTTCAAGGTTTTCAGAATGCAATAGTGCCGTTAATAGGTACGATCGCGATATTTTTCATTGTTGTCTATACAGAAACTACAAGAATTGAACTGCCGCTTGCACATGCAAAAGTGAGAGGAGCACGAGGAAGATATCCTATCCGGCTTATTTATGCCTCAAACATTCCTGTTATTTTAATGGCGGCACTTCTTGCTAATGTCAACATGTTTGCATTGTTGTTTTATACACATCCCTCGATGAGTAGGCTTCCACTGGTTGGACATCAATGGTGGATAGGAGCATATGATACTGCGGCAGGATCTACTTCACCTGTTATGGGGGGAGCGTGGTATCTGTCAAATCTTGGCGGTATAAGCGGTTGGCTTATGCCGATTATTTCAGGAGGTGATGGTATGCATGCGCCCTGGCAGTTTGCACTTAAAGTAATCATTTATTTGTCAGTGATGATCTTTGGGTCTATTCTTTTTGCTAAATTTTGGATTGAAACAACCAATATGGGGCCACGGGATGTGGCAAAACAAATTCAAAACTCAGGTATGGTAATACCTGGATTCAGAAGAGATCCGCGGGTTTTAGGGCGTGTACTCGAGCGGTATATTCCTGTTGTAACAGTCATCGGTGGTTTTGCTGTTGGCGCACTTGCTGGGTTTGCCGATGCAATTGGTACGGTTGGAAATGCAAGTGGCACGGGTCTGCTTCTAACCGTTGGTATTATGATTAATCTGTATGAACAAATCGCTAAAGAGCAAGCTATGGAGATGCATCCTGTTTTGAGAGGATTCTTCGGAGCTGACTAAGTGAGGTGAAATTATAGGAGTAATTGTTGTTACCGGTATTCCGGGAGTTGGAAAAACTACTGTGATGAAACAAGCTGCAGAAGGACTTGATATCGAGTTTGTCACCTTTGGAACAGTTATGATTGATATCGCAAAAGAGATGGGTCTTGTCAAAGATAGAGATGATATGAGAAAACTCACGCTCGAACAACAGAAAGATCTGCAGATTCGATCAGCCGAAAAAGTAGCATCTATGGGTAACGTTATTTTAGATACTCATTGCACAGTAAAAACACCAAAAGGGTATATGCCTGGGCTCCCAGAGTGGGTGTTAAAAAAATTGAAGCCCACAGCAATTGTTGTTGTCGAAGCAGATCCTGATGAAATCTATAACCGACGAGCAAAGGATACCACAAGAAACAGAGATCCAGATTCAGAAGAAGAAATCGCTGAGCATCAACAGATAAATCGTTCTGCAGCAATGTCCTATGCAACGCTTACTGGTGCAACGGTTAAAATTGTTTTTAATCATGATAATGCCATTGATAAGGCAGTGAAACAAGCAGAACTGGTGGTAAAATGAAAAAAATGGATAATAAAGCAGCGCAGGGCAGTCAGATGATGCTTATGATGCTTATGATGTTTGTCATGCTTTTTATATTTGGAGATCAAAACATTCGCTCGATGATTGCTGTTTCACTTCATTCTGCACTGTATCCAATAATTGGATTTAATGGACATTATCCTCTTTTAACAATATTTATCGCAGGACTCTTTGTTGTTTTTCTCTCATCGTTTTTTACAAATGTGTTTACCGATTGGAAGGCAATGGGTAAAGCTCAAGAAACCAGTCGAGCGTTTCAAAAAGAACTTCAAAAAGCAAGAAAAGAAGGCAACACAAATAAAGTAAACAAACTCATGAAGATGCAGCCGCAGATAATGAAGATGACAACGGAATCCTCAAGTGGAATGATGAAACCGATGATCTTTCTGATGATATTTATTGCACCAATTTTTATCTGGCTCACTTATTTTTTAGGGGGTTTAGAATATACGCTCTTTACTGTCCCGTGGACATCTGGTGTATCATTATTTGGCAGAGGCATTAGTATTATGTCGAACTGGTTTTTAGTTTACATGATATTTTCAATGGTATTTGGACAGCTACTCAGGCAAGGAATGAAACTTGTTGTCTGGTCTGATTGGTGGAAGAACACCCGACAAAAAATAATACCTTCTTTTAAGTAATATTAGAATTATGACAGTAGTTACAATAAGTGGTCTTCCAGGTTCTGGTACAACAACAGTTGCAAGGCTTTTAGAAAAAAAAACAGGAATTATCTATATATATTCCGGTGACCTTTTTCGAAAGATGGCAAGAAGACACAATATGTCTCTTGAAGATTTTGGCAGATATTGTGAAAACCATAAAGAAGTAGATGAAGAACTTGATAGATATCAACTTGAAATCCTGAAGAAAGGAAACGTCATTTTAGAGGGGAGAATATCAGGTTGGATTGCTCATCGTAACAAAATAGATTCATTGAAAGTAGTGTTGGAAGCTGATTTAAAAACAAGAGTACAAAGAATCATAAACCGTGAAAAAGGAGAGTTTAAAAAAAGAAAACATGAAATAATAAAAAGAGAGAAAAGTGAAGCAGTCCGGTATAAAAAATTTTATAATATTGATGTAAACGATAAGTCAATTTATGATCTTGTGATTGATTCATCAGATAAAACTCCCGAGGAAATTGTTGAAATTATTTTTAAGGAAATTGAGAAATAATCGAATTTTTATACATTGCTTTTATTCTGTTAGATAAAATGGATAAGAAACAGTTGCTTCCGTCGGATAAAATCCGAAAAAGACTCATTAAAGTCTCTGCGAAAACAAATCCACATTATGGAAAATCTCCTGATGAGAGGACAGTAAAAGAACTTCTGAGTAATGGTTTTATTAATCTTGATAAAACAAGTGGTCCAACGTCTCATCAGATTGTCGCTTGGGTAAAAGAAATACTTGAAATTGATAAAGCAGGTCATGGGGGTACACTTGATCCTGCAGTAACAGGAGTTCTCCCCACCGCACTTGGTGATGCAACGCGAGCCTTGCAGGTTCTTCTGTTATCTGGGAAAGAATATGTCGGGATAATGAAGCTTCATAAAAAAATAGAAAAAAAGAAGATAAAAGAGGTTTGTAAAGGGTTTATCGGTGAAATCTCTCAAATTCCACCGCTTCGTTCAGCTGTGAAACGAGTGAGGCGAACAAGACATATTTATTATTTTGAAATCATTCAAATCAAAGAAACAGAGGTCTTGTTTCGTGTAGGATGCGAGGCAGGAACCTATATTCGGACTTTGTGTGTCGATATCGGTAAAAAACTAAGATGTGGTGCACATCTTGCAGAACTTCGTCGGACAAGGGTTGGTAGTATCTCAGAAGAAAATTGTGTAACACTTCAGGATGTAAAAGATGCATATATTTTCTTTAAGGAAGATGGAGATGAAACAGAGATACGGTCAAAGATTCTTCCGATGGAGAGATTATTAAAGCATGTTCCTAAGATTGTAATACGTGATTCTGCAGTTGATGCACTCTGCCATGGAGCAAATCTTGCAATCCCTGGCGTTGTCGAGGTAGATACTGAAATTAAAAAAGGCGATATGGTTGCAGTTCTTACCTTAAAAGGCGAGGGTGTAGCACTTGTTCATTCATTACTCTCGACAGAGGAGATGATTCAAAAAGATACTGGTTTGTGTGCAACACTTGAACGTGTGCTTATGAACAAAGGTACATATCCTTCTGTTTGGAAAAAATCATAAAAAGGGAACAGTGTTTCCGCTATTGTTTTTTGCCGAGGTGGCCCAGCCTGGAACGGCGCGAGACTGGAAATCTCGTGACGCATTGCGTCTCAGGAGTTCAAATCTCTTCCTCGGCGCTTTTTACTCCTTTTTAAATCTACATATATTCAATGAATGCAGGTGTTCCTTCTTTTATTCCATATAATGTGCTAAGTCCTTGATTTATTTCAACAACAAATTGAGCAGGACGAAAACTATTGTGTCTTTTTAATTCATTGTCAGGTACGCCGGGTTCTATGTCTGCAGATTCGACATTAATTACGATTCCTTCTGCATCTAAGAATATGATATCTAATGAAACGTGTGTGTTTTTCATCCAAAAGGATCTATTTTGCGGGATTTCATATATGAAAAGCATTCCTTTATCCTCTGGCAATTCCTGTCGGTTCATCAATCCTTCTGAAAGTTCTTTTGGTGTAGAAGCTATTTCACATGTTATGGAAACAGAGCTATTGTTTGGTGGAAAAAATGTTACAATTGCTACTTTTTCCTGAGGCGGGAGGTCTTTAGTAGTAAGAAAATAACTGGTAATAATTAGTATTAATATGGTTATACATATGATGAATACACCAATTAGTTTGTTTTTGTTTTTCATTTGGTTTTTCACCAATTGATATCTGTTTTAATAAATGTTTGTTCATGATGCAACAATAAAATTTTAATATATATTTTAGTAATTCTTTTTATATATATTATAACCGGCACACATTTTTTAGAAAAAATCGGCAATGTTTAATATAATGCTAGGTAATAAACCATAGAACAAAATGGCAAATATCATGCTACCACAAGCAAGTCTATTTCTGGGAATCATCCCTGCATTAATCTTACTGTACATCAGTTTAAAAGGATACGAAGGATATTATAAAGATAAAACAATTTTCCTTACATTTATCATAGGGGTTGTCTTAGGATTTATTGCCGCATTCGTCCAATCACTTACTTTTGCTGTAGCAATAATATACATTATACTGCTCGCTCTCTTTGATCAATTATCCAAAACAATGATATTAAACCTTGGAAGACTGCACGAAAAAAAAGAAACAACCATTTATGGTCTCTCCTTAGGCTTAGGGTTTGGATCATCATTCACTCCATTCTTAATTATTGCAGTAAGTAGCTTAATCACAAGTGATGTATATGTCCTCTCATTAATAGCCATAGGATCTTTTGGAATAATCCTCTTTCATGGGGCAACAGCAGCATATATTGGATATGGAATATTTATCGGAAAACTCACAAAACACCTATTAATATCAATACTACTCCAACTCCCCTTTAATTTTATACTAGGTCTGACTATACTTTATTCCCATCCAAACACAGTTAATGTACAACTTGGACTCGTTATTGGACTCATTATATATGGAGGTATTGTTTTCTGGTATGTCATTACAAAAATAATGCCTCAGATTCTAACGAAAAACATGAAAAGAAAAAGAAGCGAAATAAAACCAAATGAAGCAAAGAAGGAATAACAATGGATGCAGCAAATAAACCATTCATACCACTTATTGCAGGTGTGTTGTTAATATTATCTGGATTTATTGCTATTGCTATAATTCTTGTATTACTCTTTAATGAACAAAACCTTATTTTTGGAATAATAGGATGCATCATATCAATTTTCCCAGTTCTTGCAGGGATTCTAGCGATAAAAAGAAAACAGTGGCCATTAGTAGTCATAGGATGTATTATTTGTTTATTTATTTTTATACCATTGGTCATTCCAGGGATACTGGCCTCAATAGGATTCATACTTATTGTCATCTCAAAAAAGGATTTTCAATGACTTATCACTAAAAATAATATTCATGAAAACACATGTCTAAAATGATTAAGGTGAAAATATGGAGAAAAATACATTAGATGATCCTGTTGGAAAACTGTCAAACAATCGTCCAATGTTACCTATAGCAGGACTTCTACTTATCATAGCAGGAGCACTTGCTATAATTACATGGATATCCGTTATTGTAACAGACGTTGCAATGATAGATATATCTTTGTTTCAAAGGGTTGATTCTTCAATAACTGCAGAAAAAGTAAAAGATTTTTACGTTATATGTGGAACGATAGGTTGTATCTTGTCTGTTTTTCCTATACTGGGTGGTATTGTAGCATTGAAAAGAAAAATGCGAGGTCTTGCACTTACAGGAGGTATTATTGGATTATTTCTCATAGGACCTGTATTTATAACAAGCATACTTTCGTTAATAGGGTTGATTTTAATAGCAAAATCAAAAAAAGAATTCCACGGGCATTCCTTAAATTGCTCAGAGAAATGATTCAAATTTTTTACCACAATACGGACAAAGTACCGAATCAAACGGGATGATACGACCACAATTAGGACATCTTCTATCACTATGATGTTTGGTCTGTAAAACAGAAGGTTCTCCTGTGGCCTGATTTTTGTCACTTTCTCGTATAACGTTTTCTGAAGAAAAGGTCTTGCCATCACGGTATTCATAAAAACAATCCAAACAAAGTCTTCTCCCGTCTAATTCTTTTAGGATCAATACTTCATCTCCACAACAGTTGCATTTCTCCCCGATCATACCGTCAAACTCTCCATTGAATATTAAATGATATCAAATGCTTTGAATGATAAATTATTTTTATTATTGATCATCTAAAGATGATCTTCAAACTTCTTACTGCAGTAAGGACAGATATTAGCATCAAAAGGAATAGTCTGGCCACAATTTGGACATCTGCGATCTGGCTCACTTGACTTTGTTACGATAGAAACAGGGACAAGTTCCCCAGAAGTAATCCGTTTATATGGAATGATCAAGGCAATAAGCATTAGAGCCCCATTTGCAAGACCATATAGACCAGAATTACTAATTTTTTGAGAGAATTCGGAAGTAATTGTTGAGAGTTCTTCCTGAGATGCAGTTTCCAAATCAATAGATCCTAATGTTTCCTCAAATGCTGATCCGATGCTTAATGCCAAAACAACTGAGGTAATAATCGTTACAGCAAATGCAGCAAATAACACCATTCTCCCAGTTTTATCTTCCAATTCAAAAAGTAAAAACACATATGAAAGTCCGCCAAGTATTGCAGCAACTGGAATTATGAGAAAAATATTTTGTATCAAGCTAGGATCCAAACTCCCATTTATTCCCTGAGAAACATAAGAAAACACAACTACTCCAACTATAATACCTGGAATTACAATAGCGAGAATAAACAAAATGATTGCATAAATCACAAATTTTCTATGTTTTTCTCCAAACTCTTTTCTCCCCAATATTAAAAGTATTATCCCAACAAACGAACACAACCCACCAATACCACCAATTCCAGAAAGTGCTATTCCAATATTGTCAATAGTAGCCAGGACCATATTTGATATAAGACTAATACATCCGCCTATAATAAGTAATAACAAACCTGTTTTTGTTTTACCTTCCATATAACCACCTGCTTTTTTAATATGCTAATTCAGTACGGCTTTTTATAGCTATTAGGTAGGGAGTTGGGATTAATATATATTACGTAATAGGTTACAGATATTGATCGAATTTCTTTGCACAATAAGGACATACTCTCGCATCTAGGGGAATTGGACGACCACAATTTGGACATCTTCTATCAGAATCTACAGATTTAGGTTCTCCCCCGATAGGTGGACGAATAACTAACCATATAATAATTATTATAATTAGGCCAATAAAGCTAAGAAAGAGTGTCACAAGGACTAGAATTATTGCCCATACAATTCCTTCTTTCCCTCGTTTATTTGCATCTTTATAAATCCATATGGCAAGGACGATACTAATTATAATTGGAAGAAGCACCACTATGAAACATATCATAAAAGCTAATCCAATAACCTCACTAATTCCTTCAAAAACGAATGGGCCATGTTCGCTTAAATTGAAATCATTACTCCAGTTATAGTCATCATTTTGTGCCATCGTAACAGTGGAAAATACAATCAATAACACAAACATGCACAGTATTAAAAAAACACTTTTTCGTACATAATTCAAATCCTTCCACCAATTAAACATATTTACAATTTCTTAATTAATTTTTTGATGTACTTCAAATAAAAAAAGATGTTGTGAAAAACAAACATTGTTGTCTTTCACATGTAAACTAATGAACCTTATGACTCATCGAATTTTTTAGCACAGTACGGACAGGCTCTAGCATCCATAGGAATTGGACGACCGCAGTTAGGACATTTCCTATCTGAAGCTGCTGCTGATTTCTCTCCGCCAATAGGTGGACGTACGACAAGCCAGATAATTAATCCGATAATTCCAAGTATCCAGACAATTAGTAACCATACTATTCCACTTTTTCCACGTTTTTCGGCATCTTTATATACCCAAATACCTAGGAGTATCCCAATTATTATTGGTATTAGGAATATAAAGCAACACACCGTACTAAGCCCAAGGAATGCAGCCTCGGCCCCGTCACTTGTCCCCCAATCTTCAAATGGATTATCTTGAGCTTGGACAGCAAAAGATAATAAAATAACCAGTAACATAGATGTTAATACCATTATTGGCAATTTTTTTGATTTATTCAACCTTTTCACCTCCATACTTGGATAATCATTCTTTCTTAATTACTTTTTGATTTTTTTAAAAAGATGAATTGTTTTAATTTCATCGACGATAACGCCAAATGCAACCCCGCATACCATTCCAATCAACAAACCTGTTATCATACGAATAAGATTTGTACTCTCCCAAAAACCAAACAGTTGTCCAACTCCATCCACTCCGATAGGAATAACACTGATTATTATTGCAAACAAGAACTTTTCATTTAGTTGAATTGTATAAAAAACCATAAGCCCTAATCCAACAGCAATACCAAGCCATATCGCCGTACATCTAGCACAAAACGGCATCTCATTTTCGTTAATAAAAAAAGATCGATCTGCTATTTGATGACATAATCGATCTCCTGCAGAATAAATGAAATCCCAGGGAAAATCCATATTATTTATTGTCTCTTCATTGTCTGATATTGCAACAAGACCCGAGAGATCTGAAACACTTCCTTTTGGTAATGCAATTGGTGCTAAGACCTGAAGTAAAATCCAAAGAGAAAAAAAAACAAAGAAAACAAAGATGAAACTTTTAAAACACTTTGCCCTTCGTTGCATTTTCAAACTCATCTCTAGAAATTATCAATAATATTAGTGCTGCAATAGCAAGAGCAGAACCGATAAAGAATCCTACAGAAAGAATGCCAAGAACTGCACATACTGCGGTAAAAACAAAATACCGGCGTTTAAATGCAGTAATGGATCCTGCAAATGCAAAAGCAGAAAAGATGATAAGAGCAACGGAAAATATCATATTGCCATCATTTGAAAAATAAGACGTAACAAATTCTAATTGTGGAATAACCGCCCCATTACTCGAGGCTAAAACAACTGCAGTAAAAATACCAAGAACCCCAGCTGCAAGCAGTAAAAATGAGGCAATAACAGGTTTGTTTGTTTTCGTCTTCATTGATGACAAAATCGTTTTTCTAGGCTCCCCATATTCTTCCCAACCACATTCATCATCTTCCTCTTCCGGGCAGGTACGTTTAATGACAAATGAATGACTGCAATGCGGACAGTTTATCTCAGTTGTCTCCGAATCATCTGGCACATCCATTACAAACTCATAACTGCATTGTGGACATGTCGTCTTTCCTTTCATAGCTATCTCACTTCTGCAGATATAATTACTATGTTAAGTAGATTTCTATAAATTCCTCCATCCAATGAAAATCCATCATTTTTTCAGTAGAAACTTTACTTTTGATGCTGCATCATATTTAAATATAATATGTTTATTCTCAGTACACTAAGAGAGGACTATCAATGGCACGATTCCCTGAAGCTGAAAAAAGATTATTAAACAAAAAAGTCTGCATGAAATGCGGCGCGTTAAATGCACCAAAAGCTTTACGATGTAGAAGATGCAGATCAAAAGAACTCAGAATGAAAGCAAAAGAAGGCAGAGGCGTATAATTTTTTTACTAAACCAGTATATTTAAAAACATTGCTTCTTTTTAGTACAAATAGTTGGACTAACTATGCCTGAGACAAAAACAAAAAAAAGCGAAGATTTTAACGAATGGTACAACGAAATTGTAGAGCTTGCTGATCTCTGTGACAAAAGATACCCTATCAAAGGGATGAATGTCTGGAGACCCTATGGCTGGAAGTTGATGAACAACGTCGACCGTCTTATCAGATGTGAGATGGAAAAAACAGATCACGAGGAAGTAAATTTTCCCCTGTTAATACCTGAATCGTTTTTCAAAAAAGAAGAAGAACACATCAAAGGATTTGGAAGCGAAGTCTACTGGATCACCCATGCAGGGACCAACAAGCTTGAGGAACGCTGGCTGCTCAGACCCACTTCAGAAACTGCGATGTATCCAATATTTTCCTTATGGATTCGATCACATACTGATCTGCCGTTAAAAACATTTCAGATAGTAAACACATTTCGATATGAGACAAAACAGACAAGGGCATTTATTAGAGTGAGAGAGATCCATTTCTTCGAAGCACATACCTGCCATGTTGATTTTGAAGATGCAGAACGACAAGTCAAAGAAGACAAAGAAATTGCAGAGAGACTCCTAAAAAAACTTTGTCTCCCCTATATTTTGAGTAAAAGACCTGAATGGGATAAATTTGCAGGAGCATATTACACAATAAGTATCGATATCCTCATGCCATCAGGACGAACATTACAGATTGGATCCATTCATCAATACAAAGATAACTTTGCAAAACCATATAAAATCTCCTATGAAACCGAAGACGGATCACATAAGTATTGTCATCAGACAACCTATGGTATGAGTGAACGCTTGCTTGGTGCACTCATTGGAGTACATGGAGACAATAAAGGCCTAGTGATGCCTCCAGAGGTTGCCCCAATTCAGGTAGTAATAATTCCTATAATCTTTAAAGGAAAAGAAAAAAATGTTCTAGACGCCTGTAACAAACTCCATAAAAAACTCAAAGAGGGAAATATACGATCACATGTAGACGATAGAGAAATAACACCGGGGAATAAATACTACGACTGGGAGCTAAAAGGCGTACCCTTACGTGTTGAGATTGGCCCACGAGATATTGAAAATAAAGAAATTGTTATCGTTCAGAGAAACTCGGGGCAAAAAAAATCAATTCTCCAAGATGAATCCGTACAAACAATAAAAAAAGAATTAGAGACAATTGCAAATACTTTATTTGAGGATGCAAAAAAACTTCTTGATGAAAACATGCAGAGAGTACAAACCATTGATGAAGCAAAAGAAAGAAAAGGGATAATTGAGATTCCCTGGTGCGGAAAAGAAGATTGCGCAATGGACGTGGAAAACATCTTGGAAGGAAACACTCTTGGAGAACCTATTGACGATGAAACATGTAACTTTTCCTGCCCGGTCTGTGGGGGAGCTGCAAAAACATGGATGAGGTTTGCAAAAACTTATTGAGGTGAAAATATGAAAAAAATTACGGAACTATTAAGAGAATATGTATTTGGACTAAGTATAATAACTATGATAATAGGCTTGTTTTTACTATTTATGGGCGTTATTTTTTATTGGATTAGCAGCATTGAGCTTGGTTTTTACACGGATATCATCAAAGAACTTGACCAGTGGAACGCTTTTTTACTAGTAGGTGGACTTATTATTTTTGGTATCGGAATCTATTACCTCTATAGTTTTATAATCAATAAAAAATTTGTTTTAGAAGAAATTCAGACAAATAAACGATCAGAATTTATTAAAAAACATAAAGAGTTAAAAGGAATAGTGAAACATCTTCCCTCCAAATATAAAAAAATGGTAAAAGACAAAGAAAAAGAGTTAAAAATTAAATAAAAATATTTGGATGGTGAAAGAAACATAACAAATTTTTATGTTGTTCTTGTTGAACCAAAGTATAGTGGAAATGTTGGTGCTGTTGCAAGAGCAATGATGAATTTTAATGTTGACAAACTGTATTTAGTAAATCCCTGCACGCTTGATGATGCTTGTTATGCACGAGCTATGCATGCAAGAGAAATACTTGATAATGCAAAGATTTTTCCAACATTTAAAGATGCAATAAAAAACCTGGATTATCTTGCTGCAACATCTTCAATAGAATATGTAAAAGACAAAAAACATTTGAGAAACCCTGTTCTTTTAGAGGATTTTTCTGAAAAAATATATGACGTAGAAGGAAAAGTGGGTCTTGTTTTTGGACGAGAAGACTATGGTCTTTATAACGAGGAGATCGCAGCCTGTGATATCATGCTCAGAATACCAACAAGCGAGTCGTATCTCTCATTAAATCTCTCACATGCAGTATCTCTTGTTTTATATATTCTCTATGTCAAAAGAGAATATTCACCTAAAAAGAGAAGAGACATTGGAAGAGTTGAAAAAGAAAAACTATACGAGTTTTTCTCACTTCTCCTTGAAGAAATCAACTATCCTAAACATAAAAAAGAAAACACAGAGATTATGTTCAAACGAATAATGGGACGGGCGATGCCTTCAAAATGGGAATATCATACACTCATGGGAGTACTAGGTAAAGCAACTGAGAAAATACAGAAAAATAAGGAAAAATAGCGTTTATATTGTTTCGATGCTAAAAATGACATTACTGTTTTTTAAAGCAGCATGGACTTTATCTGCAAAAAAAACAAGTTCATCGACTTCTGTAATATTATTTGGCCAGTCGTAAACGAAATCATAGTTACCTTTTGTTGCCTCAAAACCCATATTGAGGAGACTGTCCTTTACCTCTGATGGAAGAGCACCTTCACTGTTAAACATAATCTTAAGATATGTCTTCATTGTAACCACCTCACTGAGATATCCTTTTGAAAGTATTAAAGATTGCGATAATAGTTTATTAAACAATAGATATCGGGTAGGGTATATAGCACACTACCAATATGACGAGAGCTATAAAAAACAACAGTTTTCTTTTCAGATCAAGAGGAGTTGCATCATTCAGTGGCGGAGGGTGCTGCATCCCCATCATAAACATAATAATTATTGCAAAGAAAAACCATCCTGTAAAAATCATGATCATGACTGCGATCCATCCTGCCCATTTTTGTTTTTCTCCAAGAAACGCTCGGAAAATATGGCCGCCGTCAAGTTGACCTGCTGGGAGAAGATTAATCGATGTAATGAGAAGCCCCACCCATCCTGCAAACGCAATAAGACTGAGATCTATCGGAGTTCCTGCAGATATATTCAAAATATTTGTCGATAGAAAAGTAAAAAATAGAGATCCGCCAAGTATAACCTCACCAGCTGCTGGTTCTGCCAGAGGAGCAGGATGCGAATAGAGTATCCCAATTATTGTAACTGGAACTGCTACAATAAAACCTGCAAGAGGGCCAGATATCCCAACATCAAAGAGTGCTTTTCTATTTGGCATAGGATCTCTACTGGAAATTAATGCCCCAAATGTCCCTATGTTGAAACTTGGCATAATAGGAGGTATTGGGATGAAAAATGGAAGAGATGTTGCGATGCCATGTTTCTTAGAAATAAAATAGTGCCCCATTTCATGAACGAAAAGTATACTCATAAGAGGAAAAGCAAACAAAAGAATGCCGTTAAACAAGTTTTCTGGCATAAAAACATCCATAATACGAGGAATATTCCATATATCATTATAACCCATATGAAGAATTGATCCTGTGAGAGACGTTGTAATTATTGTGGCTATTAAAAGTGAAATATTAACCCATACAGGTTTTTCTTTCTTCTTTGATTTTCTAATGACATAGATGATATGTTCTCCTTTCACATATTTAAGCATTGGAATATAACCTTTCTCTGAAAGAGGGGTCCACAGATTATTCTGTTTAAAATCTGTATTTTGATATTCGCACGACATCGCCGTTCATAAAAATCATGCTTTTGAAGTTGAAAATGAGTATGAAATACTCACGTTCAACAACCCATTT
>SDBT01008287.1_pt1 | contig 16989 bp, 13 predicted proteins | sample 2277101 | NCBI WGS metagenome assembly SDBT01 (sample SAMN10404973, study PRJNA504765) | marine sediment metagenome | isolation source: marine sediment core GS10_PC15, 103 cmbsf | place: Arctic Ocean: Southern Knipovich Ridge | collected 2010
CCACCCTGGCCGGCGATTTGCCCAGCGCCATCACGATGCGTCCCCAGTTCGGATCGCCACCGTTAACCGCGCACTTGAACAGCGGCGAGTTGGCGACTGCTTTGGCGGCCTGGGTCGCTTCGGTGTCGGTGCGTGCGCCTTTGACTTCCACCTCGATGAGTTTTGTAGCGCCTTCGCCGTCGGCTGCGCATGCCCGCACCAGCGCGCCGCAGACTTCCGACAGGGCGGTGACGAACTTTGCGAAACCCGCACTTCGGCTCGTCAGCGGTTTGTTACCGGCTGCGCCCGATGCGAAGATCGCGATGGTGTCCGATGTTGACGTATCCGAGTCGATCGTCAGGGCGTTGAAGCTGCCACCCACCGCGGCTTTGAGCGCCTTGTGCAGCGCGGCCGGGCTGACGGCCAGATCGGTCGTGACGATGGATATCATCGTCGCCATCTGCGGGGCGATCATGCCAACGCCCTTGGCGATGCCCGCGACGGTAAAGCGTGTTTTTCCGACGGACGATTGAACGACGGCTGACTTTTCGCATGTATCGGTCGTCATGATTCCGCGAAGCGCCGCTGCGTCGTGGGCGATACCCAGATGCGCCGCCGCCTGGGATATGCCACGGCGAATCTTCGCCATCGGCAGCGGATGGCCGATGATCCCCGTCGATGCGACGAGCACCTTCTTGGCCGATGTTCCGAGCAGTTTGGCGGTCTGGGCGGCCATCGCCTTGGCGTCTGCCTTGCCAGCAGCGCCCGTGCAGACGTTGGAATTGCCCGAGTTGATTACGATCCCGCGTGCCATGCCGTAGCCTTTGGGCAGGATCGACCGGCAGTAGGCGACCGGGGCTCCGATCACCTGGTTTTGCGTGGTCATGACGGCCGTCGACGCATCGGATTTCGCGGCGATGATCGTCACGTCTTGGTCGCCGGTGGTCTTGATACCCGCAGCCGCGCCCGCAGCAACAAATCCACCGGGCAATGTTATATGTCTAACTTTCATATGGTATCCCGGTGACGCCTAATACAGTCCCATGTCTTCGGGCAGTCCGAACATGATGTTCATGTTCTGTATCGCCTGGCCGGACGCGCCCTTGAGCAGGTTGTCCAGCGCGGAGAAGATAATGACCTTGCCCTTTTGCACACGCACGGCGACGTCGCAGAAGTTCGTGCCGCTGACGTACTTTGTCGCCGGTAGGATTGTCTCCCGCACGCGGACGAACGGCTTATCGGCGTAGGCTTCCTGGTAGACTTCGACGAGCTGTTCGGCCGTGACGTCCCGGGTGGGCGTCGCGTAGATGCTGCACAGCATTCCGCGGTCCATCGGGGCCAGATGCGGGATGAACAGCACTTGCGTCTGCTTGCCGGTAACGTCGCTCAGCACCTGCTCCATCTCGGGCATGTGGCGATGGCCGTCCACGCCGTATGGCTCGAAGTTCTCGTTCCGCTCGGGGAAGTGGAACTTCAGGTTCGGCGTTCGCCCCGCGCCGCTGATGCCGGTAACCGCGTTGGAGATAATATCCGGCTCGATGAGTCCGGCCTTGATGAGCGGAGCTGCGCCGATGACGGTACACGTCGGGTAGCAACCCGGGTTGGCCACCAGCGGGGCGTCGGCGATTTTGTCGGCGTAATACTCCGGCAGGCCGTAGACCGCGGTGGCCAGGCCTTCGGGGTCCGTGTGCGGGACGTACCATTTTTCGTAGGTCGCCTGGTCGGATATCCGATAGTCGGCCGACCAGTCAATGATCCGCAGGCCCGCTTCTCGCAGGGCAGGTGCATAGCTCATGGCTACCTTGTGCGGTACGCAGAGCATCGCCACGTCGCCGCCCAGTTCCGCGAGCTTGCCCGGTTCGAACAGTTCCTGGGTGAGTTTGACCTGCTTGTTGAGCAGTGGGTAAAACTCGTCCATTGGACCGAGTTCGTGTTCCGGCCCGTACACACCGATGATCTCGGCTTGGGGATGGCGCTCCAGCCAGCGGATAACTTCGTAGCCCGCATAACCGCTTCCGCCGATTAAGACTACTTTGATGGTGTCATTGTTAGACATATGGTTCTCCATAAGAAAGGGGCTGGGGACTCGGGTCTTGGGACTGGAGCTTTGAAGCATCAGTACCGGTAAAGACCCATGTCACTTATAGCTATCCCTGTGACAAAGCTTTGATAAGGCCATGCAGCAGTCGTGAACATCCACCAACATGGTCAGTTACTTCCTTAATCTGCTGGACAGTTAAATATCCTAAATCTCCTGCCAGTACCAGTTGTGTCTCAACTTCATAGAGGCTGCCTCGTGCTATGGTCAGGAATCTGACATATTCCTTGCGTGAATTCCGGCCGTAGCCTTCAGCAATGTTGGATGGTACCGAGACGGCTGCCCGGCGGAGTTGCATCGCAAGGCCGTATTTCTCCTCTTGGGGAAATCCTTTGGTAGCCATATAGACCAACCTGACCAACTCACGGGCGGTTTGCCATGCCTTCAAGTCACGGAAGCTCTTGATTGTCTGCTGGGTATTGTCCAATTTTCTTGTCCTTATCGACCGGCCATCATAACTGCTCTTGTCCCTGGTCCCTAGTCCCTGGTCCCTGTTTTCTATCCAAAAAACAAGCCCCGACCTTTTGAAGGGTCGAGGCTCGGTATTCGGTAATTGTGTCTCGGAGCTTAACGCTTGGAGAACTGGAACCTCTTGCGAGCGCCCTTCTGTCCGTATTTCTTACGCTCTTTCATTCTGGCGTCGCGAGTCAGCAGCCTGCGATCGCGGAGGGTGTGCTCCACGTCGGGCACGGCCTTGGCGATCGCGCGGGCCAGACCGAGCGTTACCGCTCCAGCCTGTCCGGTGATTCCACCACCGTTGACGTTGATCCAGATATCCCACGAACCGTTCATGTTCGTCGCCAATAGCGGGGCGGTCACGGCGTTGCGATCTTTGTCGAGCTTGAAGTACTCTTCCATGTCTTTCTTGTTGACGACAATCTTGCCGCTGCCCGGGCGGATGCGTACGCGGGCAACTGCGCTCTTGCGTCTGCCGGTGCCCCAGAAGTAATGCTTGCCTTCGGGCACTGCCGGTGCGGCGATGCTCGGAGCGGGCTTGGGCTCTTCGGCCTTGGGAGCCTCTTCCACCTTGGGGGCGTCGTCAGTCTTGACCTCTTCTGTGGTCTCGGCTGCGGGCTTATCGGCGGGCTTTTTGGCCTGAACGTCTTTCTTCTTTTCTTCTGCCATTTATATATCTCTAACTAGAGTTCCAGTGTTTCGGGCTGCTGGGCCTGATGCGGATGATCCGGGCCAGCGTATACTTTGAGCTTGCTCAGCATAACCGTTGCGAGTTTGTTTTTCGGAAGCATACGTCTGACTGCTTCGGCGATTACCATCTCGGGTTTGGTTTCGAGCATCTCGTTGAGTGTGGTTTCTCTGCGTCCGCCCGGATATCCGGTGTAACGCTGGTAGGTTCGCTGGCTGCCCTTGTTCGCACCGGTCACCAGAACCTTCTCTGCGTTGACGACGACAACGAAGTCGCCCGTGTCAACGTGCGGTGTGTATTCGGGGCGATGCTTGCCCATGAGAATCGTGGCGATTTCCGTTGCGACGCGTCCGACAATCTTGTCGGTAACGTCCACAACGTACCACTTTTTGGCGAGTTCGCCTGTCTTGGCCATGTAAGTCTTCATTGCCTAATATCCTATCTACGAAGTATTCGAACTACAAAGAGCCACGCATTATGGCATTTTCGCCCGCCTTGTCAACAGCATTTTCGCAGGTTTTTCAGCGGATTTTGGCGACGGTTCGGCTATCCGACCATGAATCCACCTTCGCCAAGGCTTCGGAGGACAAGTTACTCAAATTAAAACGAATTACACAAATCAGGACAATTCTCCTGAATTCTTTCTGTTAACTTCCTATTGCCCGTGTAATTCGTTTTAATTTGTGTAATTCGTAGTGTACCTGTTTCTCAGTAGTATATCAGGCAGGAGCAAACAAGTGGGCGAAAGAAAAATGCAGCCGGGACTGAACGATTCGACATCCGTGGGGCGTTGCGGGCGATTAAACGAGTTTGCGGGCAATGACGCAATCGCCCTCAATACGTGTGTCGCCCACGGGCTGAAATTGTTCACCTACGGTTCCACGCCTCAGCCCATCGGGGCACCGTCGACGGCCGGAGAGTATTCGGTAAAGATTCTCCATTCAAGCTGGACCGGGCGGACAATCGAACTGACGACGCGCGACGAGCGGCAGATTATCGATCTGCGCCATTCGCTGCCCGGGCCGATGTTCACTATCGAAGGTAAGCGGTGGGGGTTCGACTGGGGGCTTGAATCGACGATCATCGAACTTCAGCCTCTACCCGACGGTCAGGCGATCAATGCATGGAAAACGATCGCCAATCCGCCGCAGGTGATGCTCGCCACGGGCAAGGGGCCGAGCGTTCTGGTCGTTACGTCCCAGCCGGCTGAGTCGCTGGAAATCATCACGCACGAGCACTGGTGGTTCACCTTCGCCGAGCCAGGTGCGCGAGTGATGCTGGTTCCGCTGCTCGACGATGCGGATATTCCCGACAGTGCAGAAGCGGTTCAATTGTGGCTGGACCTGATCGCCATACCGCCTGTGAGAGCGGCAGAGAGTTTCGATATCGCCATGGACGATCCCCACGCACCGGGACTGACGATAGAGACATCCTTCACCGACGCCGGGGGTTCACCCACGCTGCTTGCGCCGCTGCCGAACCTGCCCGCACTATGGGGCCAGCGGGGCGGCCTGCAGGAACTGCCCGCCCATACCCAGATGCTCACCACGCCGCTCGGTCCGTACGCAGTTTCGCGCGGAGCATCGCACACCCGAACGGTCCGCATGGACTGGATCAAGTCAGCCGTCGTGCCTACTCGCGACATCGAAGGCGAACTTTCGCCCATGCCGCTGGAGCTTGCCTATCCGGGTGACGCGACGTGGAACGAAAAAGAACCCATGGATACGTTTATCTCGCTTCGTCTGTGGGCGCCACACAGAGAACACCTGCCCGCCGAGTTGTGGGACGAAGTGAAATCCCGCGTGCGGATACCGACGGCAGAGCAATTTGACGCCAGCCTGATGACTCTCACCGAGTTGGCCAACGGGCGGACGTGGTCCAAAGACGCAGCCCTGTTCGCTCACGTGGGTGTGTGCTCGTACGATACCGATTGGTACAACGGGCTGACGCTCTCCGGGCTGCACCGGGCGTGCGTCTGCGGCGACGACGAAATTTCCGTACCGGCCCGCAAACTCGCCGGCGAGATCAAAACCCAGCGGGCCAAGATGCTCGCCTACCATGAGATATACCACGACTTCTCGCTGAGCAATTCATGGGTTGACCCGCGCGGGATCAACTGGGATACGGACTGTTCGCACAACGGTCTGGAGGGCGTGCTCGCCGAAGCGCGGCTTCGCGATATGGAGGGTGATACCGAAGGCGCCGATTTCGCGCTCTACCTTGCCGGGAAGATGGCCGTGAGCTTTATCGCCACGCTCGAACTGGCAAAGCATTGTGTGCGATTGGGCTTTGCGACGGGGCGAACCGAAACGGCGACGGTGGATAATGTTTTCGGTGTGAGGGGCTTCAGTGAAACTTCCGGCGCGCACTGCGCAACGTCCGCGATGAAGAATCCGTGCATTGTCACGCCGGACTTCCCCGAGTATTGCGGGTTGCTGAAGAAGTACGCACCGCGCGAGCACTTCGAGCGATTGGTAGCCGCCTACGAAGCGGACCATCCGCTTCGCTACGACGATTGGCTGAAGTTCTACGTCGGCGATATTGCAGACGAGATAAGGACAGGGGCGGACAAGGTAGGCGAGAATCAGGGACATACGCAGGAGCGCCGCGTCGAGGCAGCCGTCTTTTATCATGTAGCCCAGGACGTCGCTATTCGCCTGTGGCTGCTCGATGAACCCGGCGACGAGATAGAAGCCCGCTTCGCCCACCCGCTACCGCTAAGCGTCCAGATTCACTGCCGTGCTGATACGCATCTGAGCGTGTGAAAAGCTAGTCCACGAATTACGCGAATTACACGAAAGAAACAGAAGGCAAGTCCATAGAACTGAACGCGTGGCGGGATGGGAATCCATCCCCGCTCGTTGGGACATGGCGGGTGGCACGGTTTGCTTGCAAACAGAGTTGCGGCATTGAGAGTACACGGCTTGATCAGTCCCCGAAGGGGCAGGCTCGATGTACATCGGGATGCTATCCGCACAAGGGGCTATTCTCGGCGGGTTCCTGCGATCTCGGCGTTGCAGTCTTTAGCTTTTGAATTAGTGAAATTCGTGTAATTTGTGGACTGATGTTGCTGTTCTCTGCCCGTGAGGCAATTCCGAAGCTAAATCATCGGGTTAAGGCATTGACTACAATAGCCCGGCGGTATTATGGTTGCGGGCTGGAAGCAGGATACCTAACCGCACAGCGGACTTGACCGCACAGAAGATCTAACCATATAGAAGACTTAGCTGTACAGGAGACTTATCCCATGATTAAGAAGAGACTGTTCACTCCCGGACCGACCGACGTCCCAGCCGAAGTGCTTAACGAGATGGCCAAGCCGATCTTCCACCATCGCACCGCGCAGTTCCGCGAGATGTTCGCCGAAGTCAACGCCGGGCTGAAGAAGATCTTCAAGACCGAGAACGACGTGCTGATCATCGCAGGTTCGGGCACCGCGGGCATGGAAGCTGCCATCGCCTGCCTTACCCCGCGTGACAAGAAGGTGCTCGTCGCCAACGGCGGAAAGTTCGGCGAGCGCTGGGTGAAAATCGCCAAGCGCTACGGCCTGGACGTAGACGAAGTCGTCCTCGAATGGGGTACGGCGCTTCAAGCCGAGACTGTCGCCCAAAAGCTTTCGAGCGGCGATTACGGCGCGGTCATCACCGTCTACAGCGAAACCTCGACCGCCACGGCATGCGATCTGGAATCCATCGCCAAAGTTGTCGCCAAGACCGACGCGCTTCTGATGGTCGACGCCATCACCGGTGCAGGCGCACTTCCGCTGGAAACCGACGCATGGGGCGTCGACGTGGTAGCCTCCGGCAGCCAGAAGGCGTTCATGCTCCCGCCGGGCCTGGCGATGCTATCTGTCAGCGAGAAGGCGTGGAAAGCCGGCGAAGAAATCGACGCGCCGGGCTTCTATCTTGACCTCAACGCCTACCGCAAATCGCTCGCCAAAAACGATACTCCCTACACCTCGGCCGTCACGCTTATCCGCGGGCTGAAAGTTGCCGTGGACATAATCAACGAAATCGGAATCGATACCGTCGTCGCGCGAACCGCGCTGCTCGCCAAGGCCACGCGAACCGCAGCCGAGGCCATCGGAATGAAAGTATTCTCCCAAAGCCCCAGCGATTCGGTAACTGCGCTGCTGCTACCAGAGGGCGTGGACGACGAGTTCCGCACCAAGCTCCGCAACAAGTACGGAGCATCCGTCGCAGGCGGACAGGATTCGCTCAAGGGCAAGGCGATTCGCATCAATCACATGGGCTACGTCGATCTGCTGGACACCATCGGGCTGATCGCAGCCATCGAATACACGCTGGTAGATATGGGCGTGGATATTGAAATCGGAGCAGGAGTCGCTGCCGCAACCAAGGTTCTGGCCGACTGGAAATAAAGGATTTCGCATAAATCACATGGCTACATCGACCCGCTGGACACCATCGGGCTGATCGCAGTCATCGAATACACGCTGGCCGATTGCGGAGTGGCTATTGAAATCGGAGCAGGAGTCGCTGCCGCTACGCAGGTTCTTGCCGGCTGGAAATAAAGGATAATGGGAACGATGAAAATTCTGATAGCCGACAAGCTGAGCGAAAAGGGAATCGAATGGTTGCAGGCCCAGGACGGCGTCGAGGTTGACGTCAAGCCCGGACTATCGCCGGAAGAACTTGCCGCAACCGTCGGCGAATATGACGGAATGATCATCCGCTCCGGTGCGCAGGTGACCGCAGACGTGCTGGCCAATTCGGGCAACCTCAGGTGCATCGCCCGGGCGGGCGTGGGCGTAGACAATATCGACGTGCCCGTCGCCACGGCCAAGGGCGTCATCGTGATGAACACGCCCGGCGGAAACACGCTGAGCACGGCCGAGCTTACCGTGGCGCTTATGCTTTCGCTTTCCCGCAAGATCGCCCCGGCCAACGCTTCGCTTCGCGGTGGCGAGTGGAACCGCAAGGCCTACCAGGGCACGCAGGTGGCGGGCAAGGTTCTTGGCATCGTCGGGCTCGGGCGCATCGGTTCTGCCGTCGCCCAGCGCGCGATGGGCCTGGATATGCGGGTGCTTGGTTACGATCCGTTCTTCGCCGGTTCGCCGCACGACGGAATCGAGATCGTCAAGGATCTCGACGAGCTTTGCCGCAAGGCCGATTACATTACTGTCCACGTTCCCAAGAGCCCGGAGACCACGGGTATCATCAACGCCGAGCAGTTTGCACTCATGAAGTCGTCGGCGCGGGTGATCAACGCGGCGCGTGGCGGAATTGTCGATCCCGAGGCGCTGCTGGTTGCGCTGGAAAACGGCCAGATTGCAGGAGCGGCCGTGGATGTGTACCTGTCCGAACCGCCAGAGAGCAAAGCCGAAAAGAAACTCATCCAGCATCCAAACGTACTAGCCGTTCCGCATCTTGGCGCTTCGACCGAAGAAGCGCAGATTCAAGTCGCCATGGACGCAGCCGAGCAGCTCGTCGAAGCGCTTTCGGGCGGCGAGGTTCGCAACGCCATCAACGCACCGGGCTTCGACAAGGCCATTCCCGACGCGCTGCGGCCGTACACAGAACTGGCTACGCGGATGGGAGCGATACTCACAGCCATCACGCCCGGCGCTATCAGCAGGGTGGAGGTGACTTATCGCGGAACTATCGCCGAGATGAACGTCACGCCGGTAACTACCTATCTGCTGGTCGGACTGCTTCAGCCGCACATGGACCAGCCCGTCAACGTGATCAACGCTCCGGTGCTTATCGAGCAGCGCGGCGTGGAGGTCAAGCAGATCACTTCGGCGCAGGTCAAGGAATTCACGCGGATGATGGAGGTTACCATCACGACCGACAAGGCGACGCGGACGGTCAAGGGCACGATTTTCGGCAACCGCATGCCGCGATTGGTCGCTATCGACAATTTCGAGATCGAGATGAAGCCCGAGGGCCACGTGTTGATCATTCAGAACGACGACCATCCCGGCGTGGTGGGGCGGTACTGCTCGATCCTCGGCGAGAACAATATCAACATCGCCGATATGGCGCTCGCACGCGACGCGGACTTGCAGCTGGCTATCGTCGGAATCAACCTCGACTCCCAGCCCGCCGGCGAAGTCGTCCAGCAGATATCCGATCTGGAATTCGTCAACGACGTCCACTACCTCCACCTACCCGAAACGCCTCAACCCGAAGCTTCAACAGAAGAGTAATCATGGAACGATGGGTGGCCCCGCCGGGGTTCCTGCCGAAGAAAATAGTATACTGTCCCCGGAATTTGCCTGTCCCTGAGTCCCAACGGGACGGGGATGCCCCGGCTGCTTGCAGCCGTGCTCGCCCCTTCTGGGGGGCGAAATTGCTTTGACTCACCGCCAGCCCAGCCTTAGCCTAATTTTGCGGTCGGGGCCGCGGATTCGTTCGTCCATATCGCGGGTAGATGCTGTTTCGCCGGCTAAACAATAGGAACTGTCCCTAGTTGTTCTGTCTTATGAAAGTGACCGGAGAGGAGAGGTAATGTCGCTCGATACGCCCGAGTATAAGGATTTCGTTACTAAGCACGATCAGTGGATCGACTGCCTTGATGGCGAGGATCGGAACTCGGTCAGCAACCAACTCAAACACATGATCTGGAACGCATCTGTGTTTAGAGTCATAAACGAGGCGAGACGGACCGCTCCCTCAGATGAAAAAGGTGATGTGCAACTCAACGGAATGGTGCACGGGCTCATCAATGAGAACTTCTTTGCCAGTCAGGCTGCCGCCATTCGTCGCCTAACCGAAGAGCGATGGCCTCTTAAAGGCAAGAATGCCACCTTCTCGTTGGGCCGCCTGCTGAAGGACATGGGGAAACATGCTTATCTTATGACCAGGGAGCATATGCTTGCAGTGCGTGGGCTTCAGTATGACTCAGGGCCTGTTGAAGAAGCCTTCCTCAAGTACGCCTATGAAGAGAGTCAGAAGACAGGGGGCTCCTTTTTTGCACCGTCACACCTGTCATACGAGAGCATAGACAGGCGGCATGAGCAGATTGACAGACTGGCGGGTATCCACTCAAATCAACGATCAAGAGATGATTCGATGCCGCCTGATGTCTTTAAGCGGCTCAAGACAATAGTCTCGGACGCCTGCGAGGACGTGACTAATCACGCTGACAAGTTCGTTGCTCACGCTGCATCTCCCGGGGACCCTCAGCGAATTACTGTTGCTGAAACGGGCATATCTCTGGATCATCTTTGGAATGCCCACGCGGCAATCGGCAGAGTCGTCAACTTTATCAGCGTCTACCTGCTCGACGGCAGCAGTTTTGTAGGCCTGGCGTATCCGACGTTCAATCAGTTCAAGTATATCGATCAACCGCTCGTGTCCAGAGATGGGATAGCCGGCCTTCGCGAAGTCTGGAACAACTACGACAGGGAGACTCATCAATGGGGGAATTGGGGACTGGATGACTTCGAGGCGGCTTCGCAATAGTCGGTAGGGCGTGCTACTTGTTGCACGCGCAATGTAACAATAGGGGACAGTCACCTATTTAATTGGAAAGTGGGGACAGGCACGTTCGCTGCGCTACCGAGCCAGTCCCCATTTTCCTGTTCCCAGTTCCGTGTTCCTGAAAACGTGGGACACCTGCCTACCTGCGCTAAGCAGGCAGAGGCGTCTCGTTCTCGTCTTCGTTCCGAAGACGGCTAAACGCCCAAGCCGCTGTGATTTGCTCTTCTCCGTGCTCTCTGTGATCTCTGTGTTGAAATCCGTTGCTGTTGTCTAGCTAAACCGCAAGCGGACTTTGAGTTTTTTCGCTTCGTGTTCTTTGTGTCCTTTGTGGCAAATGCTGTTGCCGTTTTTAGCTTTGTCTACGCCTTTGGTTTTCCGGGCCAGTCGAGGACGGCACCGGTATCTGCTGATGTCGCATGTGCGGCATATCGTCCGAGCGAGCCGTAGGTGATCGGCGCGGGGCGCGGTTTGTATTTCTTGCGGCGTTTGTCGAACTCGGCCTTGGTCACGCGGGCGCGAAGCTTGCCCGCAAGCAGGTCGAGCGTAATGATGTCGCCATCCTTCAGCAGGCCGATTTCGCCACCGGCGGCGGCTTCGGGTGAAATGTGGCCGATGCATGCACCGGCTGTCCCGCCGGAGAATCGCCCATCGGTTATCAACGCGCACTTGTCGCCGAGGTCCATGCCCGAGATGTAACTGGTCGGGGCGAGCATCTCCTGCATTCCGGGCCCGCCCTTTGGTCCTTCGTTGCGGATGACCACAACGTCACCGGCGATTACCTTGCCGGCGAGGATTCCCGCACAGGCGTCTTCCTGGCATTCGAAGATCTTCGCAGGGCCGGAGTGCTTGTACATCTTCGGATCGACGCCGGCGAGTTTCACCACTCCGCCTTTGCGGGCGATGTTGCCCTTGACGACGACGAGGCCGCCTTTTTCGGTGAAGGCCTTTTTCAGCGGGCGGATGACGTCCATCCCGTTGAACCTTCCGGTGTTGATGGTCTTGCGGCGGGGCGTCTTTTCGCCGCGATACATCGCGCGGACTTCTTCGACGGACTTGTGCGTGGCCTTCCAGCCCTGGGTGTATATCTTCTTCGCGGCGGGTGAAATGCTCTTGGAGCGGACGGACCATTTCTCGAGATTTCTCATCACGCTCTGGCCGGTCACGGTCATACACTTGACGTTCATCGTTGCGGGCTTGTCCCACCACAATTGCCCCATAATGGTCTGAATTCCGCCGGCGCGGTGGACGTCCTGCATGTGATATATCTTGCCCTCGGGCGTCTGGCTGGGCGCGACGCGACAGATGTTCGGCGTGCGCTTGGAAATTTTGTCTATGTCTTCGAGCGTGAATTTGATGCCAGCTTCGCTCGCCATCGCCAGCAGGTGCAGCACGGTGTTCGTCGAACCGCCCATGGCCATGTCCACAGTGAAAGCGTTGTCGAACGCCTTGCGATTCATGATTCTCTTGGGCAGCAGCGGATAGGTTTTCTTGCATCCGCCCTTGGTCCACTCTTTGGCCATCTTGACGATGCGGCTTGCGGCCAGTGCGCAGATGTCTTTGCGGACCTCGCTGGTTGCCAGGGCGGTTCCGTTTCCGGGCAGGGCGATTCCGATAGCTTCGCAGAGGCAGTTCATGGAGTTGGCGGTGAACATTCCGCTGCACGAACCGCAGGTGGGGCAGGTATTGTTCTCGTATTCCTTGACCTTGCGGGAGGATATCTTGCCGATCTTCTGCTGGGCGACGGCGTAGAACTGATCGATCAGATCTACGTCGCATCCGGCTACGCGGCCTGCTTCCATCGGCCCGCCGGAGACGAAGATCGTGGGGATGTTCAATCGCAGCGCGGCCATTAGCATTCCCGGAACGATCTTATCGCAGTTGGGTATGCATATCAACGCGTCGAACATGTGCGCCCGCGCCATTGACTCCACGCAATCTGCGATCAGCTCGCGCGAGGCGAGCGAATACTTCATGCCCTCATGCCCCATGGCGATCCCGTCGCAGATGGCGATGGTGTTGAACTCGAGGGGCGTTCCACCGGCGTCGCGGACCTGCTGCTTGACGTAATCGCCGACCGCGTCAAGATGCACGTGTCCGGGAACGACGTCGGTGTAACTGTTGCAGATTCCGATGAACGGTTTGCGGATATCGGCGTCGGTCATGCCGGTTGCTTTCATCAGGCTGCGGTGGGGGGCTCTCTCGTCGCCTTTTTTAACTGCGTCAGATCGCATTGTCGGTTCTCCAAGCTGGATGTCTTTGAGTGTTTGTTTGCTATTTATGATTTGGAAATTTGGGTAATTGGGAACTTAGTTACTTGCTCATTCATGGGAGCGGCCAGCTTCCAGGTGGTGGACCGCATCCATCATCGTCGGAAACCCTTCGATAACGGTCAGAACGTAATTACTCGTCGAGTTATCTCGCAGCGGTAGTATTTCGTTGAATTCATCGTCATGTGAAAGCTTACGCAGGTGGGCGAGGCTTTCGTATTCAATGATTCCGCAATACTCTTGCGAGCAATCGCCCATGTAGATCATCCGCGTCAGCCCGTACAGGAGCATCCTGGCACCGTAGCGGTCGAGTATCGGCTGAACGCGGCGGAGGTAGGTTGCGTAATCGGCCTCTTTGCCCGGGATAATGTTGAACAGGTTAAGAACTGCTATCACGCGTGGTCTCCAGCAATAGTATTGCTTCGATGAATCACAAAGCGTTTGTACAAAGTTACGCATGCGGCGGGGCTTTGACAAGTTCCGATTCATACGAATTGCTGCCAGTGCCCATTTCGAAACACCGTCTTTTTGTGGGGGTATCGCCTGGGGAAGTGAAATATACTGTTACGAAAGGCCAGATACGTTCGATGGAGCTAACCATGGTAATCTTCCTGCACGTACTGTTGTTGTCGCTTTTCGCTGTAGCGATGGCGTCCTGTTCGGATACATCCGGGCCAGTCCCGCCCGATGGGCCCGCCCAATCCATGCCACCTCTGACGGCCGAGGAAAAGCACATAATAATCGACAAGGGAACCGAGCCCGCGTTTTCGGGCGAGTACGTCAATAACACCGAAAAGGGCGTCTATCTCTGTCGGCAGTGCGGTGCGCGGCTTTATGAATCCCAAAGCAAGTTCAAGTCCGGTTGCGGATGGCCGAGCTTCGACGACGAAATCCCCGGCGCTGTCAAGCGACAGGACGACGCCGACGGCGTGCGGACTGAGATCACTTGCGCCCGGTGCGAAGGGCATCTGGGGCACGTATTTCTGGGAGAGGGTCACACGCCCCAAGATATGCGACATTGTGTAAACTCGGTGTCAATTGTGTTCGTGGCCGGCGATAAGGCGCAAGATGCCCACGCTGTGAGCCCATAAGAGAGCGAATGCACCGGGCGATTCATCTGTTGCGAGGACAGTCACTTGGCCGATAATCCTATCTGGGCCGAGCCCCGCCGATTGTCCGTTCTTATTGGGCATGTATAGACATGGTTGATTTGGCTTGACAACGCCCTTGATATAAAAGACTTTACCACGTCACGCCCGCAAGTTGGTTTGGTGTGTGGCGTGTTTGCAGGTAAACCCGAGTCCGAACGTGCATGCCTGAGTGTTTGCCTCAGGCAAGACAGGGAGGTTGTCATGGCTAACAGGAAGATAGCGGGAGTTGTGGTCGCGTCTTTGATGCTGCTTGGCGGCTGTAACGAAAGTGCGACCGTCAGCACGACGAGCGATCCCGGAGCGCCGATGATTCTGGTACTGGCGCCTAACCATCAGCCGCCGATACCGGATTTTCCGGTTCCGATCGGTTTCAAGCTCGATGAAAAGGTCAGTCGCGATTACGCACTGGCCGGTGCGAGACTTGTAGATCACATCTACAAGGGCAGCGAAAACAAGCTCGCCGTCAAGCGATTCTACGAGCGGCAGATGCCGATAAATCGCTGGACTCTGACGACGGCTATGTTTGTCCAGGGTGACGTCATGCTGGACTTTGAAAAGGAAAACGAACGCTGCCGCGTAATGATCACCGACGGTGGTTTTTGGGGCGGCACGAAAATCAAGGTAAGACTGTGGACAAGCGCACCGCTGACGGTGATTAGTCCCCAATAGCCCATCGCCGCGGAGAAAGCTACCAGAGAGTATTATGAAAGCGAAAAGACGTCACGACCTTCAGGAAAACGCGCTCGGCGCGGAAATAGTCGATATCATTGAATTCTTCAAGAAGCGTGGAGGCACGATTCTCGCTGTGCTGCTGATCGTGGTTGTTGCCTGCGCCCTCGGTTACTACATGGTCAGTAGCAGAACTGAGACGGCAGCCAAACTACAGCGCAGACTGGACCGAGCCATGACCGATCCGAGCCTCGGCGTAGAAGCCCGCGAGCGGGAGTTAAAAGACCTTTCCGGCACCGACGATAAGCGCATCGCAGCCGTCGCCTCTGTGGAGTTGGGTGATCATTACTCGCGCGTCCTGCTTTTTGGCGATACATCCGCCGATCCGGGCGAGCGTCGTCAGCTGGTTGATTCCGCAGGAGCGGCCTACAAATCGGTCATCGAGAACGATCAGAGTCCGACCGAAGCGCTCGCAAAGGCCAGGGTAGGGCTGGGGAAACTCTCTGAGACCCTCGGCGATCTTTCCGGTGCCCGCAGCTTGTACGAAGCGGTGATCAACACCCCTGGCATCGAAGGGCACGCGGCGTACGGAAAGGCGGTTAGGGCACTGGAAGCACTTGACTCTCTGGGCGAGCCCGTTCGCTTGGCGGCATCGGCGCCGGCGATTGACACCCCCAAGCCTGCCACACCGCCGGCCGGTGCGGAAACTCCGACTCTCAAGATGATCACACTGCCCGCAGCGACGGATACAGAAGTTCCTGCGGCCGAGCCGATCGAAACACCGGCTGAAGCGCCGGATATGGAATAAAAAGATATAGTTTTGCCCGCGAATTGTGGTTTACAGAATCGCGTTTTGACAAGATAATCTTCGTTCCGCCCGTGCGGGTCCGTTCCCGCTGCGGGCAACCTGGAAATTACAGTAGGCAGTATTATAGTTGGAGGCAATTTGGCATGGCCGACTTGCAAGCAATAGCTGACGCATTGATCAAGGGCGATCGCGATACGGTCGCGAATCTTACCAAGGCTGCTATCGACGAGGGCGTAGGCCCGAAGGATATCCTCGAGCAGGGACTAATCGCGGGAATGAGCGTTGTTGGCGTTCGTTTCAAAGCCAACGAAGTTTACGTTCCGGAAGTTCTTATCGCCGCACGCGCTATGAAGGGCGGGATGGAACTCCTCGAACCGGAGCTGGTCAAGGCCGGCGTCGAGCCGCTGGCAACAGTCGTGCTCGGAACCGTTAAGGGCGACCTCCATGACATCGGCAAGAACCTCGTATCAATGATGCTGACCGGCGGCGGGCTGAAGGTTATCGATATCGGTACCGACGTCGAGCCCCAGAAGTTCATCGACGCCTGCAAGGCCGAGAACGCAGAGATATGTGCGATGAGCGCACTGCTGACCACGACCATGCCGGAGATGACCAACGTCATCAAAGCGATGAAGGAAGCCGGAGTCGAATCCAAGACCATCATCGGTGGCGCACCTGTGACACAGGCCTTCGCCGATGAAATCGATGCCGACGGATACGCTGCAGACGCAGCCAGCGCAGTCGACGTCGTGAAGCAACTGATCGGTGCCGCATAAGTTCTACCGGCCAGGCGGTAACTAACCTGTCGTTTGATTGACAATCAAAGCCCGTCCCCCAGGGATGGGCTTTCTTTTTGATACGCCCATCCACTTGGATAATCTCTATAATCGTCATGATGGAAGAATCTGAATCCGACATCCTGTTTGACCCCGAGTCCGAGCCCATCGAGCGTGAGATCGACGGCTTGGATACTATCGAGACCGCGATCGAGTCCGAGACCGAGGACCTCGAGCACGTTCGCATAGATATCCGGCGGGCGCTGCGGAATCGGCGGCTCGATAAGTATCTCTCGGGCAGGCTCGGAAAGAGCATGTCGCGAACTTCGCTGCAGAAGTACATCCGCGAGGGCATGGTCACCATAAACGGACAAGTGGTCAAACCGTCCACGCTCATCCGCAGTGACGATGTTATCGACATGCTGCTGCCAGTACAGAAGCCCAAGGAGATTCCGCCCGAGCCGATTCCGCTCGATATCATCTACGAAGACGACGACCTGATGGCGATCAACAAGCAGGCCGATCTGATTATCCACCCGGCCCGCGGTAACTGGACCGGAACGCTGGTCAACGCTCTGGCGTATTACTTCAAGCAGAACTGGCGCGATATTTCGGAAATGCCCACCAACGGCGAGCCGCAACGGCCGGG
>SDBT01008288.1_pt1 | contig 16987 bp, 19 predicted proteins | sample 2277101 | NCBI WGS metagenome assembly SDBT01 (sample SAMN10404973, study PRJNA504765) | marine sediment metagenome | isolation source: marine sediment core GS10_PC15, 103 cmbsf | place: Arctic Ocean: Southern Knipovich Ridge | collected 2010
TAATAAAAAGAAAAAGATAGGGTATATAATCCATGAAGGCAAGCGAATTCTCGTTCAAACCGTTCTGAGCAGCTACGAGTAAAAACTTAAATTCGATGATCACCTAAAAGGTGTTATACCCAATATTATTGAATTCTAAATTTAATAAAAAAAAAGGATTTCTTAATAATGAGTGAAATTGATGATATGGGTGGTTCTTATAAAGAACCATCTGTTCTGAATACAATAAGTTTTGGCTCTGCTGGATTTTGGTCAATGTTCGCATATAGTGTTTTTGGTGCATACTTTTTTTTCTTTTATGAGATAGCTGTTGGTTTAAATGCAATTTTTATAGCTACAGCAATGATAATCTTTACGATATGGGATGCTGTTAATGATCCACTTATTGGATATCTCACTGATCGTATAACAAAACTTACAAGAAGGTTTGGAAAAAGGTTTCCATGGATAATTGTTGGCATAATCCCCGCTAATTTTGTGTTTGCCCTTATGTTTATGCCACCGATGGTTAATGCCGCAACAAATCCTATGCCCATTTTTATTTGGATTGTAGTCACAACATGTTTATTTGATTCTTTAGCAACATTGTGTTTTATTAATGTGGAATCCCTTTTTCCTGATAAATTCCGTAATGGTAAAGCACGAAGAAAGGCAAGAGGGTGGGGAACTCCCCTTTCAATGATCGCATTGCCAGTAAGCGCGATTATTCCACCACTTATGATTACATTTGATGATCCAGCAAGTTATATCCCTATGGCATTTTTATGTGTTGGAATTTTAACTGTAGTTTCAATACTATTTTTACCTGGAATGCGGGAAAATAAAGAAATAATTGACAGATATTATGTAAGCCAAATGAAGCCTGAGACTTTTATAGCAGCATTAAAGTCTACCCTCAAACAAAAAAGCTTTCGCTATTATATCATTATATTCTTTGGATTCGTAGTAGTTACGAATTCTCTAACTGCTTCCATCCCATATGCAGTATTTGTTGTGTTACAAGGAGACGAATCCGATGCAATACTCTTATTTGCGATGTTTCTTAATGGTGCCCTTATTTCAGTACCAATATGGATATATATTAATAAGAGGCTTAAAAATAATAAAAAATCAGCTGTAATTGGAGGAATAACATTAACTTGTGGAACTTTTATAACATTCTTTTATACAGGCGTTTATGACTCAATGGTTTATATATTTATTTTAGGATTTACTATGGGGAATTTATGGACACTTACCGGGGTATACTTTGCAGATGTGCTCGATGAAAGGGTGGCATTAACTCGCTCTCCTGTAAGGGGAACAACAGTTGGGGTTCTCAGCTTCTTTAATCGATTATCGCGTGGTGCTCAAATCGCAATATTTGCCATAGTTCATGTTCTAACAGGATTTGTTGCAGGTTCACAAAATCAAACAGAATTAGCTAAATTGGGAGTTCGCCTTCATATGAGTGTTATACCAGCTATCGTACTTCTTATCTGCACCTTAATATTTTGGAAAAAATACCCGCTAACACCCGAAAAATCATTAGAAATTAGAAAACAAATACAAGAACTTGGATTTTAATTCCAATTTTTATTTTTTTATTTATACCTTTTTTTTGTTAACGATTTGCTATATCTAAGGTTGTTTGAATTAAACTTGAATTGTTATTGTTGCTTTTAAAGAACTTTCGACATGAATAAAAGTTTTTAATAGTCTTATCGACATTGCTACTTACTCGTTCTATATTTAAATGGTGATTGTTACATAAAAGGTCTATTACTTGCCCTTTATTTGGAGCATTCCAGTATAAAGTTCCAATGGATTGATTCACTTCAGGAAGGAGAAAAATCTTTCTAATATTCTTAACTAACTTGGGAGTCAATTGAGTGAAATCGTAATTGGATTTTTCATATTGAATTATTAAGTCTAGCGAACGATACTTCTGGAGTAATTTGAGTGCAGTTTTAGGACCTATACCTTTTACTCCGGGAAAATAATCAGTTCCTATTAGTATGGCTAAATCAATTAACTGAAATTGATTAATTTTAAGTCTTTTCAAATTATCCGATAAGTTTATCATCATAGACTCAATCTTTGTATATTTCCATTTTCCTTGGACTTTTCATTTCATAGACTTAGATAAATTTTGTATTACTCTAGGACATCCAAATAGTAAGGAATCATAATCTTGAGAATTAGAATAGAAAGCTATTTTATTTTTAACTAATTGAGCACATTGCGATTCGGCTGATGCAGGAGTTTCAATATAGGGGATTCCTAAAGCACCTAGAAGCTGTTTTGATCGTATAGTTGACTATGAAAGTAAACCATTTATTGAATCCAAATCAGGAATTATCAATCATAATACGATTAATAAAAAAAATGATAATAATTATAGCAAAAACAAGAGAAAATATCAATCAAGTTTAAAGAATTTTGTTAACTCTGAAGTCTCAAAACATCTTAATAAAAAAATCCAAAGTAAATTCGATATAGTTCTGAGCAACGTTTTACCGATGAAATTAGGACTAAGAAGAAAATTAAGTAATGAGAATTTTTCATTTCAAACAATAGAATCAGAACAAGATATTATAATTTTTAAAAAAGTGGTTATTAACATATATGATCCTCAGGAGTTCTCAAAAGAGTTTAAAGACAAACTCATTTCCATTAATACCCAGTTGAAAAATACTTACCAATTAGTTATCAATATCTTCAGCTTTATTGATTTTAGAGAAAATATTGAAGGTGAACTCCGTCTGTTGAAGAGAATGCTTCAAGATTTCGGTAAAATACATAATTTACAAATAATTTCAATAGATAATCCTGAGGAACTATTTTTTATTGTAAAGAGTATACATGAACAAAATAAATAGAGTATATGATAAATAAAATGGAATCTAAATGGAAAAAGGATGAAACGCCTTACATAGTTTTTACTTGCTCAAAATGTAACCAATATCTCTATGTAAAAACAACACAGAAGACAAAAAAATGCTTAAGATGTAATCGTACTCACCAAGTTAAAAATATTCATGATGGAATGTTAGTGAAAGGCATGTCCACTGCAGTTTTAACTGTTAAGAAAGGACAAAATGAGCTTGCTATTAGAGAACTAGGTAATGAGCCAGAATTAAGAGGAGAAAATGATTTTTGCTTATCAGATAAACAAAATACGTTCCAGAATCAAGAAAAGGAAAATCTAGATGTTAAAATTTTAGATGTTGATAATTATTTAGAAGAATTTAGAGCAATTCTCATCCAATTAGCTAAATTACATAAAATTATTCCAGATTATTTAATTACCATGATGACGGATGAAAAAAAAATTCCTTATGATGAGGTTAAATTTTTAATGAAAAAATTCGAAAATGGCGGTGTTCTGATCCCTCTGAAGAATAAATATTTCAGGATTAAAATATAAAGAAATTAGAGTAATATTTATAATTACAAAAAACAAATTTATTCTAAGAAAAATCTGATTTTCAAAAATCAAATACTTTTATGAAATGAGGGAAGGTTCACAGTGTTAGAAACACCCGAGAGAGAGGATTCAAATCTGATTGATGTTAAAGAGTTTAGCCAAAGATTGACGGCATGGACTAAAAAACATGCTGATATTATCTTAGAGCTTGGAAAAAGGTTAGCTGAAAATAATATAACATGGGGATCATGTGTTGAAGAAAATGCGCAACAATATACTAACAAAATAGCTATAAAATTTGAGGATACTACACTAACATATAAAGAGTTTAATGAATTGGTTAACCAATATGCCAATTATTTTATCTCTATAGGTTTGAAAAAAAATGATGTCGTAAAGGTTTTAATAAAAAACCGATTAGAATTTTTGCTCGTTTATACTGCCAATGCTAAAATTGGAGCAATATCTTCATTGATTAATACTGATCTTCGTAAGCAAACCTTAGTATATAGTTTAAACCATACTCCTGGCAAAATTGTTGTAGTTGGTGAAGAGTGTTTTGAGGTATTTAATAATGTTAAAACTGAACTTAATTTATCAGATGCTAAAAAACTCTGCTATATACCTGATAGCAGGGATTTGCCTCTTCCGGAAGGATTTATTGATCTTCCTCAAGTTGTCAATAATTTTCCCGTGGACAATCCTTCAACTACAGCTAACGTCCAAACTTCAGATGTTCTTGCTTACCTTTTTACTTCTGGTACCACAGGTATGCCCAAAGCAGCACTCTTAACACACTTTCGAGTCATAGTGCCAGGAATTGCTTTTGGACGTCTGATAGCAGAGTTTACACCTGATGATATTATTTATATTCCACTTCCTTTCTTTCACGGTACATCTCTGATGACAGGTTGGTCGGCTATCCTTGTTAGTGGGGGGGCGTTAGCGTTAGGACGTAAATTCAGCGCTAGACACTTCTGGGATGAAGTTCGAAAATATAATGCAACCTCCTTTAGTTATGTTGGAGAAGTATGCCGCTATCTAATGAATCAACCTTCTAAGCCAGATGACTCTGATAATTCCGTGAGAGTTATTATTGGGAATGGGCTTCGTCCAGAAATATGGAAAGATTTCAAAAAACGATTTGATATCCCTTTTGTTGCAGAATTTTATGGATCTTCAGAAGGAAATGGTGGATATGCTAATGCATTCAATTTTGATTGTACCTGTGGTTATGGTACTGGCACTCCTGCTATTGTTAGATACGATTTTGATGAAGAAATACCCATAAAAAATAAACGAGGATTTATGAGGAAGGTCCGCCGGGGCGAGGTTGGTTTGCTTCTCTTTAAAAGTGAGGGAGACTATACCTTTCAAGGATACACTGATAAAGAGGCAACTGAGGAGAAAATATTTCGCAACGTTTTTAGAAATGGTGATGCATGGTTTAATACTGGTGATTTAATGCGAGATCAAGGATGTAATCATGCGCAATTTGTAGATCGTCTCGGAGATACTTTCCGTTGGAAAGGACACAATATATCTACTACCCAAGTGGAACAGGTGCTCAATGTATTTGATCATGTATCAATGTCCTCAGTTTATGGAGTTAAGATACCCTATACTGATGGACGGGCAGGAATGGCCGCAATAGTCCCCAAAGCCAGTGTTGATGAATTTGATTTCAAAGGTTTTACTAATCTTCTCAGCGAAAATCTTGCACCATATGCTATACCTCTTTTTCTCAGGTTTAAATCAGCTCTATCAATCACTCATACTTTTAAGTTCAAGAAAATCGAGCTTAAAAAAGAATCTATCGACATAGGAAATGATCCATTATATGTCTTGCTTCCGGGTAAGTCGGAATATGTACCTTTAACAAAAGAGATCTATGAGAATATTCAAAACCAGAAGTATCAATTTTAAATTTTAGTTATACTAAAATCTAATCGATTTTTTAAAATCGTGCCAATTTTTCTGAATATAACCACATAACATATCTTTGGAGATTAGAACACACTAACAATTGGTGTTGGGTTAATTTTGAAGAATTCAATATAATTGAATGGATTTTCTTGAACAATAAGATAAAATCAAATTCAGGGAGCTCATCATTGGAATCATCTGGTTCAGTAGAAAATATCTTTAGTAAATAAATCTCTTCATTCGTGTTTTCACATATTTCGATAAAATCTGAAATAGTTTTATATTTCTCTTCTATATTTGCATGAGTGCGTAGGAACGCATTGAGTTCAGAAATAAATTTCGATTTTCTTCTGAGAAGAAAATCGTTTACATTTTCAAACCTAGAACCTTTTTTAATATTTTTAAATAGATCTTCTTTCCGAATGTGTGAGCTCATTTTAATTTATATTATCTCTAACTGTTGTAAGTATAATTACTTGTTTATTTAAAGGAAAAATTGAGAATCATATGAATTCTATTGGTTTCCGATTTTTTTCTTTAAATATGATCGATACTATTATTTTATGATTTAAATGGCTGATGTCAAAAACTATTAGTAGTGAAGATAAATGGAATCTGAATGCTATGCTCACGAATTTTTTCGTGTTTTTGGAAGAGATAATAAAATTTCTTAAAGGGATTAAAACTATAGATAAAGTCGGAAATCTTTACAAATCAAAAATTAAGGAAGATTTAAAGAAATGTATATACCAAAAGGCTATTAAACTAACCAAAGATAAAAAAAAACTAAAAGAACTAAGGAATAGCTTGTTTGATATTCTTGTGAAACAAGGATATTTAATAGAAAATCATCCTAAAACCGCAGGAGGCTCTGAAGCATTAAGAACATCTTATGCGGTTGGACCTCACTATGATAAAGCTCTTGATGATTACTTCAATACAAAAAAAAATGTGATTTTAGATATACCAGATAATATTTCTGGCTCAATGGAAGATATTACATCACTATTTAGCCCCAATACAAGTATGGAAGCTAATAAAATTGAAGAATTTAAAATTATTTTAGCAAAAGAGATGAGTGAACTTTATTTCGATATGTTTCAAATTTATAAGAATCTTAATAAAAACGAGGTTGAGCAAGCTGTAAAGATTGAGAAAGATTTTGTAAAGAAATTTCTTATAAATTTATATAAAGAAATTTACCATGTTAACTATATCATCACCGATAACGACTTGGAAGGATTTGTCCTTTATCTTTGTGACCATAAGATGCTGCCATTCACTCACCAAGAATTAAAAAGTTATTTAAAACGAACCATAGCCTTGGAATTATCTAATCCAGACGATTTATCACAAGCTACAGAGATTTATAATATTTTATCAAGCGAATTTTTTGAAAAAATTCAGATTTATTTAACTAACGGTTCAAAGTCAAAATGAAAGTTGATTCAACACGTGAAAGGTTTCTAAGCAACTCCCTGGAAAAAATAATCTTTAATGAAAATGACTTTAATAATTTAAAGCAAACCATTAAAGATTTAACATTGGGACTAATTGAGCCTAAAAAATTAAAGGAAATTATCATCAATTCTCGTTTTAGGCTTCTGGAGGAATTATTGGAGTTCTTCCCATTTTATTTGAAACGTGATAACTTTCAGCATTCTGTAGAGGAGTTTACAAAAGAATCAGAAACTCCTGATCCCCGTTTAATTGAAGAATTAAAGGAAAAAGATGAATTTCTCCAAGAACTAGGAAACAGAATTGACAAGATTTTTAAAAAGTTAAAAGGCAAAACTAACGATTAATTATTCTTTTTGAGTTTCAATCTTTTTATTCAACAATTTAACCGTTAAAGATAAAGTCTCACCCAAAGCTTCACCTTCTGTAGCACAAACGAATCCTAAATCTTCAGAATGAAATAATTCTGTAAAATATCTAAACCAGTAATTGCTGAAACGCTTGCCTTCATTGTGTTTGAATATTATATGGAATTGGTCTGAGCTTTCTTCATGTACTTCAATATGATGAAAGTAATTTGCCACTTTCCACATTTTTTGTACAGCGTCGATTATTTCTTTTAACGAGAGACTTTTAATAGTCTTTCCAGTTACCCATAAAATCACATCTAAACCGATGTTTTTTTTTGCTGGTTTTTCTAAGCTCTTTTCGGGACTTTCTGCAGCGGCAAGAAGTTGATGAAAGGTTCTTTTTCCAATTAACATAGTTTGTAACTCATCACGGGCACGACACCATAATTCTAAGTCCTTAGAATTCATAGGATTTTGTTGTCCATCAAGGATTTTTATTGCCTCTTCAATAACATCAGATATATTCCCATAGATTTCAGTATATTTCTCAATAAGACCCTGAACTTCGGGCGACATTGATTTAAAGTCAATATAAGTTTGTACTGATTTCTCTATGATATGCCCGATAGTAGTATCTTCTTTAACTTTTAATTCGTCTATTAAATCGCGAGTATTATGCTTAATCTCTGTAAATAATTTAACTTTCCCTTCATTCTGTTTATCTTCAGTCATACGTCTAAACTCTGCTTACGAGAATATATTTTTCAGATTATATTATTATAAAAAGTAAAATAGGTATGATTATTCTTGTTTCTTTTTTTGATTCGTTATCTCTGTTTTAATATTTATTTATCCATCCTTTAAATGAATATTATATATATAAATATATATATTTGATCTCGGCTTTATGGACTAACTTTGTATATTTTTTATTTTGATCAAAACATTTAAATATAGGATTATATATTTATATATTGAAGATCAATTTGAAATATATGCAACAAAAAAAACATATATATTTATATAAAAATAAAAAAGAAATCTAAAAAGAGGTTAGAAAAGTAAGAGTTTATGATTTTTATTATTGGTTGAGTATGATTATAACCGGTATAATAATGACTATTCTCTCTCTCGTTGAAAGCTTCGAATTCTATAATATCTTTTTTAGCGCATGTCTAGGCTTGTTTATAGGCGGAATTTTATTTTCTGCGATATCATTCTTTCTCGCTCAAATGGAGTCCAATATCTCAGGACAAGGTGAAGTAGATGTTGATATTGATATTGATGTTGATATAGATGCCGATGTTGATGTTGATATAGATGCCGATGTTGATATAGATGCCGATGTTGATATAGATGCAGAGATTGAATCTGAGATTGATTCAAATTTATCAGATATCACTCCTGCTCCTATAATGCTACTATTATCTGCGTCTTTCTTAGTTTATGGGATTTCCGGAATTATCTTATATTTTACCTTTCCAGGAAATCTACGATTTCTCATATTTTTCGCGACTCCCGCCATAGTCTATGTAGATTGGAAAATAATTAATAAAACGTGGAAAAAAATAGCTAAATCGAGATACTACGCAATTGCTTCAAGTATAAATTTAATAGGGAAGGAGGCAGAGGTAGTATTACGGATTGACGAGAGGGGTGGAGTAATAAAAATCCGATCTTACACCCCTATGAGATATGAAAGAATCCATGTTAAACCATTAAATCCGGAGTCTCAATTCTTAAGAGAAGAGAAAGTCTATATCTGTGATGTGAAAAATGGTTTCTTATTAGTTGATAATAATAAAAATTTAATAAAAAAAAGGAGGTTTTGAAATATGAGTGTAAAACAAAAAATATTACGTGAGTATAGAGCTAAGAATCCTATAGAACTACAGGAACCTAAAAGCAAAAAAATGCAGAAAAAAGCTATGAAAACTAAAAAAGTCAAAGGATACATCCATCGTAATCGTACCTTTAAAAGAATAATTGCTGGTCTCTTAGTGTATATATCTATCATGATATTTGTCATTACACTGATATTATTTTATTTGGGCTAGGAAACGTAGTGAATAACAAGTTCCTACAAAAACTTTTTTTTAATTTAGTAAAAAATTCAAAAAAAATAATAAAAATAAAAAAAAAAAAGGAGGTTTTGAAAAAAGAATATGTTTTTACAAGAAGTTAATCCATTGGTGACTGGTGTAGTGATTACAGGCGTCATAATTGTATTTCTATTTTTAGTATTTCTGGCGACTCGCTATCGCAAATTTAAAACGAACCAATTTGTTATACATTTAAGAAATGGTAAAGTAAAACACGCGGGATTAGGTGGTTCCATTTGGCTACTTCCATTGATAGACGAATACATCGTTATCCCTACTACGAGTATCCAAACGATTTTAGAAGCTCATGATCAGGTGGTATCAATGGAGTACCAGAACATTGAAGTTGTTGGTATGCTAATTTGGAAAGTAGTAGATCCTGAAAATGCGTTTAGTGCTGTCTCTTGGTACCCACGCGATGAAAATTATGTCGAAAAAATTTTGAAAGGTGCTGCTGAAGCTATTATTAGAACTACCTGTGCTAATATGCCCTTAGAACTGATAATAAGAGAGCGTCGTGAAATAATAGAGCATGTATCTAAAGATTTACATGAATTAACTGCCGATTGGGGTGTTCTTATCGAATCATTTGAGATATTAGAAGTAATTATCGTTGAACAAGAATTAAAAAAGAACATGGAAGCAACTAAACAAGCAGAGGAGTATAGGAAAGCTCGAATCGCTAAAATAAATGCTGAACGGGATTCCAGAATAAGAGAACTTGAAGTCAGAAATGAAATCGGTATTCAAGAACAGGTTGTAGAAAAAGAAGTTGCGATGCAATTAAAGGACAAAGAAATTGCTATAGCTGAAAGAGAAAGAGAGCGAAAAATTATCGAGGCGGACGGTGAAAGACAAAAGAAAGTAATTGAAGCTGAGGCAAATGCCCAACAAATTAAAACGAGACTTATGGCCCAAGCTGAAGGTGAAGCTGAAAAAATTAAACAACAAATAGAAGCAATGAAAAATGCAGACGAGAGATTCTTAGCAGTGCAATTGACACAAATCTTGCCTGAGATATTCAAGAACTTAAGTCCAGATAAAATGATTATCATGGGAGATGGTAACGAAGTGTTTAGTTCACTTTCAAAATCAATTATGCCATTCTTACAGCTTCTACCGGAATACTCTGACCAGATTAAGAACATCTTTGGAAATGGGAAACCTAAGGAACTTCAGAAATTATTAGCTAAACACTAGTTTAGTGGTTTTTTTTAATGTTTCTTTTTTTTTTTTCTAAAATAACTAACTCTATTTCTGTAAAAATTTAATTAGAAAAAATTTTTAATTTAGGAATATTATTGGTTTTATATAAAAAATAAAATATGCCTCAATAGCTCAGCTGGTAGATTATCAAGGATTTACCTGATAAACCGAGAGCGTTGCCTTGGTAAGGCAAAGGTCGGGGGATCATGCCCCCCTTGGGGCTCTATAAGTGCCGGTGTAGCTTAGCCTGGTTATAAAGCACCTAAGATTTATAGGTGTTTAATAGGCGCCAGACTCATAATCCTTCTGAAAAAATGGGTCAGACAGGTGTACTCTGGAGGTCAGGGGATCATATCCCCTCACCGGCATCTTCACAAAATTTTGGTCTTTGCCCAAAATGCATAATTCTGACCATAAAGAGCCTTAATATAAATATAGGTATAAATAAACAAAATATTTTGACTTATGAATGAGTTAAATGATTTAGTTGTTGTCAATTATTCCAAGGAATAATTGAATGCTTATCTTGAAATTCTTTAGTCAATCTATTTGAAGCCTCTACAAGCTTTAAATTTCTTAAGACCGCATCAATTACCATCTCTCTCTTTTCAAATGTTTTCTTATTTAATCCTTTGATATAGCGCTCAATTTTGGAACAGAATTTTAAGATATCTTCAAATATAACTTTAATTATCTTTTCTTTCATATATAAACCACTTCACTTAAGATATCGTCCTTTAGCTGAGGTTTGAGAGCTTTAATAGAAACTAAATCAACCTTATTACCTAATAATTGCTCAAGATAGTCATTAAGTTCCGTAAAATCCCATCCGATTGGCCCATTGAATTCTACTAAAATATCAATATCACTTTCAGGGGTATCATTCCCTTTAGAATAAGAACCAAATACACCTATTTTTTCAACATAGAATTTATTTTTTAAATGTTCTTTATTCTTTTTTAAAATCTTTTCAATTCTTTTTAATTCGCTCATTCCATCATCTAAAAATGAAGGTTTAGTTTAGGTTGTTATATTCAAGTAAATTATAGGTTTTACATTATAAATAAATTTGTTTAAAAAAGGTGAATCTAAAAATAAAATTACATTTTAGGTAATATGAATATACAAGATTCAATAGACAAATTTAAAAAATGGCCATTAACTGCCCAGATGATCACTATTATCATCCCGATATTTTGTGTACTTGTGTTAATATCTATAATTCTTTTCGGTCCCACTTTTTCTTTTATTGAGCACCACATGAGCACTCTAGGAACCCAACGTTGGAATCCGAATGGTTTTCTTTTTTTTGACATCGCTTGTATTATAACTGGAGTCCTATTGTTTCCTTACTTTTATGGGACAAAGGAATGGAGAACCGATAGTAAGGTTTTCAATTTTATTCTATATTTATTCATTGGAATTGGTTTTATAGCGAGTTTTGGAATCATTATGCAAGCTATTTTCCGAGGAGATTTTAAGCCCTGGCATGTGATATTTAGTGCGGTTCATTGGATTGCTAACTTCTTTTTCCTGGCAATTGCTCCTATTCCTTTATGGAAAAATAAAAAGTATTATAGGTCTATTACAATTATTTGCGTTATCGCAACAGTTTTTAATTTTATATATGTAATAACAGCTGGAACACATCCTTGGATTGAATGGGTAACTGCGGCTACATCTTTCATATTTGGGGCATTAATAGGCAGAAATATGGTCAAGGAAGAAATTGGCTATAAATAAAATTATTTTTTTAATATATTAAGATGGCTATAGACTGGGTAATCTTTGATGCAATGGGTGTCATTTATGAAGTTGCCGATGATGTAGGTGACTCGTTAGTTCCATTTTTGCGCTCGAAAAATTATAATAAAGAGGATATTAAAGAGTTATTAAAGGATACCGAAAAGGTGTTAAAATGGATAAAAATGAACTTATAACAAAATTAAAAGAGTTTAAGCGACAGGTTATTAAAAAATATGGAGTAAAAAAGATAATCTTGTTCGGGAGTTATTCTAAAAATATAACAAGCAAAGAGAGTGATGTAGATTTAATAATCGTAGGTGATTTTGAAGATAAAAGCAATTTAAAACGGGCACCAATTTTTTATAGGGAATGGCATTTAGTTCAAAATATTGATTTACCAGTTGATATCATCTGTTATACATCCGAAGAATTTGACATTCTTAAAACTCAAATTACCATTGTAAAGGAAGCAGTTGAAGAAGGAATGGAAATTTAATGTTAAAGATTAATCTTTTTTTTATGGATGAGTATTCTCTTTTAATTGTTTTCGATAGATTTTTTTATAATTTCTAAAATTTCCTATACCACCTTCTCCTCCTACAAACTTTGGTAAGAAGAATTTTGCTCGAATGGAATCCATAAATAGGTTTTCTATGTATAATCCCGTAGGATCTAACTCCTTATAGAAATGAGCCAATCTTTCGGGTAGTTCAAAGAAATCTATATATATATTTTTCCCAGCAGCTTGAATCTTTTTATATACAGGCATCCATGCATCACTGCATCTGAGTTCACCTCCAGCCCCCGGTACCCATTGGATTCCGTTAATAGAATCAATAGCTAATATATCATCTATATGATTTAGGGCATCGGGCCCATCTAAATGATAAAATGCGTAATCCATATATTCTGCTTGTGTTCTTATATCGTCCAATGCAAAACGTTTAAACCATTTTGGAGAAAGAAATGCACTAAAATCGCATTGAATGGGATACCAACGTTTTTGGCACCAGAGAGGCATCCAACTATTGAACCCATCTACGTAATGCTCAATTATATCTTGAATATCATCATAAAGTTTTAATAATTTTTCGAGAATTATAGTTCGACAAGTATCAATTATACCTGGATTTCGTTTCATAGTAAGTATAATATTTTTAGGTCCGAGAAAAGAAGATAAAATATCTAATACTCCACCAATATCTGTAATAGCGACACAGTAATCATCCTTTGCTCGCTTAGCTGCAGCTTCTGTAGTCCTAATTAATCTTGCATACCATGGATTATTCATGCTAAATTCCGCACTTTCAAGTAAAGATACAATTTCATCAACAGGAGTGGGTCTATTAAACCAGACAGTTCGAGACATATATCGAGGTTCAACTCCAAAAATCGCTGCTGCAATGCCCGGACCATAGTTTGGAAAATATCTAGGAATATTCTCACCTCCAAAATACCAACTTTTAGATGCGATTTCAAAATGATCTAAATCTTTTTTCACATTATCCCAATTATTATTCTGTGCAAGATATACTGGGTCAAAGAATTCCATAACGTCAGGAAAATCCTCGCCTAATCGAGGATAATAATAGGAAATGCATGGTCTGTCAATAATTTCATGATCCCACCAAGCCTTCATCCGTTCTTTAGCTTCCTCAATATCTTCCTTAAACCTACTCATGATATTTCTAGTATTTCATTTCTTGCTTACTATTTAGGTTTTTACTCAAAAAATATTAAGATTTTCTATTTCGGAGATTAAAACTTATTTTTTTATTTACGAGCCGTATGATTTATATACGACTCGTCATTAATCTAACTATGAGCCGTATAACTAATAAAGAAAAGATTTTAAATGCTTTAAATCAGAGTGTACAAGAACTCAGTGTCTCACAATTGGCAAATTCAACAGATATCGATGTAAAGAATATCGGGCGTTATTTAAAAATTCTTGAAAATGAAAAAATAATTACGACTCGTATGCAACAAGAGGGTAAAAAAAGATCAAAATACGTATTGTTAAACAAGCCTCAACAAAACGGAGTTATTTCTAAATTAAGCAAAAACACGAATTTATTTGATATGGAACAATTTATTTCAGATAAAGTTTCATCTGAAGAAGTGGCAATTTTAGACAATAATTCTGAATGGCTAGGAATTCCGAAGAGTCATTTGATGGAGTGTGCTGGTTATTCTTTTACTATGGAGATTATTGAGCGATATAATCTTAACAAAAATTCTAGTTCAAAAGTTATACTATTCTGTGGAACCGGAAATAATGGAGGAGATGGTTTTGTTGTTGCGCGACATTTATCTTCTTTCGGTATACGGTCATTAGTAATACTATTAGGAAATCCTAATAATATACGAACCCAAGAAGCAAAACAAAATTGGGATATTATATCAAATAGTCTTAATTACTTAATTGAAATTAAACTTATCAAAGATTCTACTGATATTGAACTCCTTGCTACAGAATTAGATGAGAGAAATGGAATTAATATAATAGTTGATGGTTTATTAGGGACGGGAATAAAGGGAAATATAAGAGAGCCTATATCAGCTGCTATTGATTTTATCAATAAATTAAGAAAAATAAAAAAAATTCCTATTGTGTCAATAGATGTCCCTTCCGGATTAGATCCAAATACAGGTATTGTAGGACATAAAGCTATTAAATCTGATTTAGTAATAACTTTTCATCGTAATAAGAGAGGGATGACAACAGATTCCGAATTTGTAAAAGAAATATGTGTTAAATCAATAGGAATACCTTGGGAAGCAAGTTTGTTCGTAGGAAGGGGTGATCTGATCCCTACTTTAAAAGTTAGGAATATAGATAACCATAAAGGGCAATTTGGGAGAGTTTTAGTTATTGGAGGCTCAAAAAATTATTCAGGTGCACCAGCTTATTCTTCATTAACAGGAATTCACTTTGGTTGTGATTTAGTCATAACGTATGTTCCACAGGTAGTAGGTGACGTTATCAGAAATTATTCTCCTAATTTAATTGTTAGAACTCAGCCGGGAAATTGGTTAAATACAGATGCATTAGACGAAATTTCATGGTTAATAGATTGGTCGAATGCAATAGTTATAGGCCCAGGAATGGGAGTTGAGAAAGAAACTGAAGATCTCTTAGTAAAACTATTAGAAAAAATAAGGAGGGGTAAAAAACCATTAGTTCTAGATGCAGATGCTCTAAAATTAGTTAAAGATCATTTAAGTCAAATTAAAGGTCAACAAGTCATCTTAACACCTCATGAAGAAGAACTTAAAATAATGACTGGTGTAGAAATGCCTCCATATAATAACATTGAAAAAAAAGGAAAAAAGGTATTTGAACTCGCTAAAAAACATGAAATAACTTTACTAGTTAAGGGTCCGTACGACTATATAAGTAATGGAAAGCAATTAAAAATAAATATAAACGGATGCCCAGAAATGTCTATGGGAGGTACGGGGGATGTGTTAGCTGGACTATGCGCATGTTTTCTTACCACAAATAATGATCCATTTCACTCTGCATGTTCAGCTGCTTTCTTTAATGGTTATTTAGGTGAGTATTGTAAAAAAACTATAGGACCCCGATTTACTTCTATGGATATGATTAACAATATTAATAATGCAATTATTGAGTTGTTAAAGATTTAGGAGATTCGTTTTCTGAGAACGAACATTTCCCATTTAACATAAATTTAAATGAATTAAATTTATTTTACGGTTAAAAGTACCATTATTTGAACATTCCTTTATTAAAAATTTACAGATTCTGGTTAGAAAATAAAAAATAATGTTTGAAATTGTGATTCCAAACTGTCATTAGAGAGTAGATTAAATTTTGAAAAAACTGTTTCACTGATTTCTTCCCGATTTGTTGGAAAAATTAATCTTGAAGATGTTATCAATGAATCTATACAAGATATGGGAACACTATCAGGAGCAAATCGTGTTTCTCTTTTTCTTTTTAATCCAGAAAAATCTATTATAAAAGAGACGAATCAATGGACAGATCAGCAATCTGATTCCAAATATGAAAAATTTCAAGCATTACCTATTGATACTATTTATTTTTGGATTTCACAAGTTACAGATTTAAACTATATTCATATCAGGGATGTTGCAGATCTTCCTCCTGAAGCGAAAGCTATGAAGAATTTAATGAATGGTTATGATATCAAATGTTTTTTAGGATTCCCTGTAAGAATTGACACAGAATTGATTGGGTTTATATGTTTTAGTAAAATCAATGAAAAGATATCTTGGAAAGGTAAAGATTTTACAATATTAAGGATATTTGCTGAACTTCTAGGAAGTACAATGGAACGACTACAAGCAGAAAAATCATTAAGAAAAAGTAGAGAACTTCTAAGGGCTACGTTTGAGGCCACAGCTGATGGAATAATAGCTATAAATAAGAAAGGAAAAGTGTCCCAAATTAATGCTAGATTTGCCTATATGTGGCATATACCAGACGATCTCATTGAGAAAAAGGATTTTAAAACGATTATCGCTTTTATTGTTGAACAACTAAAGGATCCCGAATCTTTTTTATCAAAGCTAGAAAATATGCAAGAAACTTCAGAAGACGCTTATGATATGATTTTTTTTAAAGATGGTAGAGTGTTCGAGGAGTATTCTTGCCCTATGGTCAGCGAAGGTAACAAAGTGGGTCGCGTATGGAGCTTTAAAGATATTTCCGAACATCAACACGCTGAACAAGCATTAAAAGAATCTGAAAAAAAATATCGTCAAGCATATGAGAGAGCCGAATTCTTTAAAGATATATT